>Ga0209415_10000474_pt1 | contig 74548 bp, 66 predicted proteins | sample PeaSoiSIISIP2007_FD_187696 | JGI IMG/M metagenome (GOLD analysis project Ga0209415, IMG submission 187696) | Peat soil microbial communities from Weissenstadt, Germany - SII-SIP-2007 (SPAdes) (version 2) | ecosystem: Environmental > Terrestrial > Soil > Wetlands > Peat | place: Germany...
AAGCCGAACGGCTTGTGCTTATGGGCAAGCCAGTGCGGATTTCCCCTAGCATGGACGATATTGGTTCAAGTAAATCGCCCGTTGCCTTCGGGGATTTTTCGTTTTGGATTACGCGCAATGTGGTCGATGGCAACTATATCAAACTGTTCAAAGAAACCCCCGGCTTTGTCGAACAAGGCGTTGTGGGCCTACGGGCATTTGCACGGTTTGATGGTGGCTTGCTTTATAACGATCCTACCGGCACCCCGCCAATCGTTCTGTTGCAGATGCAATCGTAATCCCAAAGGGCACGACACCCCCGCGTGCCCTTTAACACTTTCCTGCCAGTTTGCTTGGCGCGCGGCTGGCTAACTGTGTGCGCGCAAGGGTGGTTCCTTGACCAGCACAGTGGCACGGGGCGCGCGGTTGGCCGCACCAACTGTTGCGCCCCACATTTTCCTTGGAGACATGATGCGCGAGCACCATTTTGACCGATGGGCTTTTGATAATCGTCGTCCACTTCCCGTTTCACAAACAACAAAAATTTCTTTTGAGGACTACGGGCGCATGTCCACGCATTTGCACAAGCCCAGTGGAGAACGCCGGTTGCCCACGCCAGAGTGGGCAGCAAATGATTTGTTGTTGCGGAATTTATTGGTCGTGTTCATAGAAAGCCGTGCCCGCGTAGTCCCAGCACCAGAATTGTCCTTGCTGGAAAGATTGGCCCGTGCCCAGCGTGCTATTGCATTACAGCGTAGCCAAAAAGATAAGGTGCTTACTAGGCTATGTAAAAGACTGGTGGACCTGAAGAACCAAGGGGTACCGTCAGAAGAAATACGAGCGCTGGAAATTGAAATTGAAAATCTTGACACTTTCTTGAGAACGACTCGTGTCGCGGGCGGCGCGGACATAGTGGCCGCGATTGTTTACCTTTACTATCGGGCCTTGTTGGACTCTGTGGGCGTGGCCGCACAGTTGGGGATTAAGCCCCCACATGTAAGGCACACGCTTTGGAAGCTGGACAAGATATGGAAGGCCAAGTTTGTCCGCCCCAAACGAGTTTGGCGAAAAAAGATTGTAACAGTGAGGATTGACGTCGACGGCGCGATGCATATTTCCGCGCGATTGGCTGCAAAACGATTTCAACCGACGCACAAATCCGGAAAACGGACTCCCCGCACTGCGCACCGTTATACAAAGTAAAAGGGCCGAAGCCTTTCGGCCCCGGCCCTTTCCTCTTTGATGTTCCTGCCTACCGTGTAAACAACCACAGCAAAACCAACGCCATGCCCAGCACAAAGCCGACTGTCTTGCCGCTGACTCCACGCCCAACGTGTCCCTCCGGCAAAACCGAGCGGTGGGCCGCGTAGCTGCCAAACCCCGCAGCGCCCCAAAATCCGAATGGCAACTTATGACCGAGGTAAAAGCGCATCTTATTTTCCTCCTTGTGGCGCGATTGCACTTGCCACACAGTTAATGCACGCGGCTCCACCAGTTTTCAAAAACACAAAGATTGTTTTCAGTTTGCTGCACTGTGGGCAAAGAACTGGGTTTGTGCTGCGGCTTACCTTGTAGAGTTTTATGATTGCTTCAAGCGTGGCCGATAAACTATCTTGCGTTGTAGCCATGTTTCAAAGCTCCTTTTGAAATCTGGTTAGGGCGTGGCTGGCGTTAGCGCGCCAGTTGCGCCCGCTTACTTTTTTGCAGCCTTGGTGTACTGCGCGTTTTTCATCTTGTAATAGCGGACGCACCTCACGCATTCCGGGTGCTCTGGCGCGGCCTTCCTTTTGGCACACGCGGTACACATGCCAAGCTTCTTAAGTGCTTCGCGGCGCGCGTGGCCGTCGAGTTGTTTGGCGCGGTCAAGCGGCGTTTGTTTTGTTTTTGTCATTGTTATTGCCTCCATGCGCAGCATGGTAGGAACACCCAGCCGGAGAAGCAACTCCACTTTGGTACCACCGTTTTGGGGCCGGGGCCGCAAAGCCTCGGTCCTTTTGCTTTTCGACACGTGCCGCGCACTTGGGGTATGCCAATGAGCGTGCAACGGAGTACCGTAAGCGGGAAAGGAAGGTAAAGAAAATGAATTGCATTACAACCATAGAGCTTCAACAAGAATGGGAATCGTTGCAGGCAAAGATAAACATTAAACGCACGCCAGAACTAACAAAAAGGGAAGATGAACTGAGTAAGGAAATTCTTGACCACAAGATGGTTCATAATTCGGGATGGATGGAATCCAGTTGCCGTCCCGCATGAATAAATGAAAGTACATTTCAACGGAAGCATATTCAGGGTAAGCGCACTGCTGATTGTTGTAGTTTTGTTCGCATGGCTGGCGTGGCCCACGCCCTACATCTTCACTAAGATAACGTCAGGCGACATGACGTACCTTTTGAGGATTCACAGGGTTTCTGGAAATGTGGATATACTGAGGGCCTATGGCTGGCAACAGATGAAACCCACTTCGGCTCCGGGCACAATCAGTGTGCCGCTTGACCAGTTGCAACTCGCCCCAGCGCCGCAACCAAAAAAGTAGAGTCCACAGCGTGGGTGGAATGGACTCCGGAGGCTACGATGGACACGATGGACACACAAAAGCAGCTAGAAATACTTACAGGTATGGCAAAACGGTTGCTCAAAACGCTTGAGAGCAAGCCTGAGCCTAACTTTGCAACTATCCATGCGGCGGTCACAGACTTCATCATGGGGGCGGTTGACCCTGTTGGCGTTTTGAGTGACCGGAACCTATTGAAGATAGTGGTTCAAGCGGGCCGCCGCTGCAACCCAAACAAGCACAATGCCGATTTCAAGAAGATGCTCGACTATGAATTAGGACTGCCGGAGTGAATCCGGGCGTGCTGGCCCGGCACGTGTACCGTCGTGTGCCAATTGGCTGTCGCGTGTGGGTGCAACGCCGCAGGCTCAAAGGGCTTATGAATTAGTTTGCCCTTTCGACTCCCACACGCTTCCGCCACAAATCCCTTCGATCAACACGGTCCCTATCTTTCCGCGCCCGACTTGTCGAGCTCCAAGATTTAGTTTTCCTCCCAAGTTGCGTTTGACGCCGGTAGGAACTGGATTGCCTTCGTTTTCCACAACACAGTGAGACTCGATCCGGGTGTATATTGCTGCCGTCGGAATGCCATCAAGGCTATCCCGGCCGGATTTCGTCCCCGATTCGGAAAACTCTCTCAGAATTGTTCTTAGTAAAACAAAAGGAGCATATACATGCGCATGATGATGCAGTTTGAAATCCCCGTCGAAGCCGGCAATGAAGCGGCGCGAACGGGTGCGTTCGGACCTACCTTTCAAAAAATGTTGGAAGCATTGAAGCCCGAAGCCGCATATTTCGGGGCCGGTGCAGTTGGCCTACGCGGAGGTTTCGTTGTTTTTGACATGAAAGACACTTCAGAAATCCCGGCGATTGCTGAGCCATTCTTCCTCAACTTCAATGCCAAGGTTACTTTCTTCCCGGTCATGAGTGCCGCGGACCTGGCGAACGCTGGTCCTGGCATCGAAAAAGCAGTCAAAGAGCATACCAAATCAGCGTCTGCGTAACTAGTTCTTGCTGTCTTTGATTTTGACTTTACCGGCTTTGCGTCTTTCCGCGAGTCCCCGGCGTAGTCCGCCCGGTTTGAAACTTCGTTGTGTCGAGCGCGGAGGAAGCGTACCATGCGCCCATCAGAGGGGCAGTTTCAGAACTATCCGGGACACTTTTGTCAGGTAGACGGGTTTTTCGAAACTTGAAATTCCATTTGGAGGCAAGTCAATGAACTGCAAGCGAAGCGATTGGTGGCAATGGGGAAGCGTTTTCATTCTGGCCATTTCGTGCCTGTTGGGCGTTGTCGCTCATGCGCAAACTCAAGGCAACAACGCGGCTCGCAATCCCTTCGCACAGCTCCTCTACCGCCATATCGGGCCGGGAGGGAATCGCGTCGCGGCAGTCGTGGGTGAACCCGGCAATCCGAATGTGATCCTCGCTGGCGCATCCGATGGAGGCATCTGGAAGACCAGCGACGGCGGCATCAATTGGAAACCCGTATTCGACCATGAAGATGTTTCGGCCATCGGTTCGCTCGCCATCGCTCCTTCCGCGCACAACATCGTCTGGGCAGGAACTGGCGAAACCTGGATCATTCGCCCCGACTATTCCATGGGCGACGGCATATACAAATCCACCGACGGTGGCGAAACCTGGCAGCACATGGGACTCGACCTCACTGGCCATATCGGCCGCGTGGTGATCGACCCCAACAATCCCAATATTGTTTTTGCCTGCGCTCTCGGCCAGGCCTATCGCCCGCAGCGCGAGCGCGGGATCTTCCGCACCACCGACGGCGGCAAAACCTGGGACCAGGTGCTCTTTGTGAATGAAGATACCGGATGCTCCGAAATTTCCATCGATGCTCACGATCCCCAAACGCTGTTTGCGGGAATGTGGCAGGTGGCAATCCACACCTGGGATTTGCATAGCGGAGGCACAGGCAGCGGTGTTTACGTCTCCCACGATGGCGGCAGCACTTGGCGAAAGCTCGCCGGACACGGGCTGCCTGCGGCGGACAAAGTTATCGGCAAAACAGCGGTGCAGGTCGCCCCCAGCGACTCCTCGCGCGTCTACGCCCTCATCCAGGAAGAGACCCCGCGCTTCTATCGCTCAGACGACCGCGGCAACACTTGGAAGGTCGTCAATCAGGAACACATTCTCGACGAGCGCTCACCTTATTACACGCGCTTCGCCGTGGCCCCCAATGACGAGAACTTCATTTTCTTCGTGGCCGTGAGCATCAGTTACTCGCGCGACGGCGGCTATACGTTGGCAGAAGATATTCCCCGGCCGGCGGGCGATGTGCATGACGTCTGGTACGATCCGCTCAATCCCGACCGCGCCATGGTTGCCCACGATCACGGCATCAGCGTCACCCTTAGTCGCGAACGCAGCTTTGAGACCTACGAATTTCCCATCGCCCAGATGTACCACGCCTTCACCGATAACAACGTCCCCTATAATGTTTACGGCAATCGCCAGGACGAGCCCACATTCCGCGGCCCGAGCAACAATCTCTCCGGCGGTGGACGCGGTGGCGGTGGTTTCGGCGGTGGGATCTCCGCCGCCGACTGGACGCAAATCGGCGGCTGCGAACCGGGATTCAGCATTCCTGATTGGCAGGACAATAATATCGTTTGGTCCGGATGTTACAACGGCGACATCAGCCGCATGGATCTACGCACCGGCCAGGCGCGCTGGGTTTCCGCATGGCCCGCGGCTACTTACGGCTGGGCGCCAAAGGATGTGAAGTATCGCTGGCATTGGACCATGCCCGCGGCAATTTCACCACACGATCACAATCGTTTCTATGTCGGCAGCCAGTTCCTTCACGAAACCACCAATGGCGGCCAGTCCTGGCACGTGATCAGCCCCGACCTAACCCTCGACGACAAGAGTCACGAAACAGATTCCGGCGGCATTCACGCCGACAACTTGATGGTTTTTGAAGGTGCGGTTCTCTACTCCATCGCCGAGTCTACGGTAAAAGCCGGAGTCATCTGGACAGGCAGCACCGACGGCCAGGTAAATCTGACGCAAGACGGGGGCAAGACCTGGAAGAACGTCACCAAGAACATTCCCAATATGCCGCCCTGGGGAACCATCTGGTCCATTGAGCCATCGACCTTTGACGCCGGCACTTCTTACGTCGTCGACAATCTGGAACAGGGCGCCGGCGACTACAACGCTTACGTCTACAAGACTTCAGACTTCGGCCAGACCTGGAAATTAATCAGCGGCGGGATTCCGAAGTCGGTCAACAGCAGCGCGCATACAATCGTCGAAGACCCAGTCCGTAAGGGAATGCTCTTTCTCGGCACGGACAATTTCATCTACATCACTTGGGACGATGGCGACCATTGGACGCTCCTCCGTAACAACATGCCCCCCGCTCCGATTTATTGGCTCACCATCCAGAAGCAATATAACGATTTGGTGGTGGCCACTTACGGCCGCGGATTCTGGATTCTCGATGACATCACCGCCCTGCGCGATTGGGACAAGGCCCAGCAGGACGACATTTATTTCTTCAAACCGCGCGCGACCTTCCGCTACCGCCATTTCGGCAGCACCCACGCAATTGACACCTACAACAAAGTTGTGGGGCAAAACCTGCCTGCGGGCGCGGACCTGAATTATTTTCTGAAAGCTCCCGCGAAAAAAGTGGACATCACAATTGCGAGCGCGAATGGCGAACCCATTCGCACGTTGTCCGGCTCCACGCAACCAGGCGTCAATCGCGTCTGGTGGGATCTGCGTTACTCCGGGCCTGACGTAGTGAGGCTCCGCAATAGTCCTCCCGGCGAACCCTGGGTGAAAACAGGTCCCGACGGATGGCGCCCGCTGGTTCACTGGCGAAATTACAATCAGGGGCCGCAGGTCACCCCCGGCAACTACACCATCAAGCTGAATGTCGATGGCAAAGAGTCCACACAAATGCTGACGGTCGTACGAGATCCTTCCAGTGTGGCAAAGGACCCCGATATCAAAGCAAATGTGGATTTCCAGCTGCAAATCCGCAACGAAATGACCGAGGCGGGAGAGATGATCAACCGCATCGAATGGACCCGCAAACAATTGGATGATATGGAAGTCATGCTCGGAGAAGATCCCAAGAATGCGTCATTGATTCAAGCCGCGAAGGACCTCGACAAGAAGATTTGCGATGTCGAGGGCAAGTTCTTCCCGTTAAGTCTCACCGGTCGCACCGAGGACGCTTTCCGCGCGCCCTCCGTACTCTACGGCAATCTCGCCAACCTTGGGTTCGTAGTGGAGAATGGCGCAGACCTGCCGCCGACGGATCAGGCAGTTGAGTTGAACAAGGAATTGCAGCAGCAACTGGTGGCGTCAAAGCAAGCCGTAAGGCAGCTCTACGACTCAGCGGTAACGGAATTCAACAAACTGGCTAAGATAAAAGGTCTTTCGTTGGCGATTGAGCCCTAGTTGTCCACGACAGCTGTTGGCTGGCATAGCCTCGACTAAGACAGGCACTCGATCTGCCTTCGAGAATTCTGGCATTAAGTACATGATTGTCGCTAAAATCTGAGTGTACCTGTGTCTGTTGATTGAGTCCGACTGTTGGGGGAAGAATGAGTCGAAATTCAAGTGAGCGCCTGACAACTCCTTTGATTCGTGAAAATGGAAAGCATCGCCCGGCATCGTGGGACGAAGCTTTGCAAGCCGTTGCGCGCGGCATTGACGGCGAAGTGAAAGCGCGCGGACCGCGAACCTTTGGGATGTTCAGTTGCTCCAAGACCACCAATGAATTGAATTATATTGCGCAGAAATTTGTGCGCTCCGTAATCGGTTGCAACAACATTGATAGCTGCAACCGGACTTGACATGCCCCGAGCGTCGCCGGTCTGGCGGCGGTTTTCGGGGCGGGAGGCGGCACAAGTTCGTACCGCGAAATTGAAGAGACGGACGTGATCCTGCTTTGGGGTTCAAACGCCAGGGAGACGCATCCTATTTTCTTTCATCACTTGCTGAAGGGCGTGCATCGGGGCGCCAAGCTTTTCGTCATCGATCCGCGACGCACCAGCTCAACCCAATGGGCGGATACCTGGTTGGGGTTGGATGTTGGCTCGGACATATCCCTGGCCAATGCCATGGGCCGCGAAATTATCGCCGCTGGCCTTGCCAACACGGATTTCATCAAGCATTCAACCAGCCATTTTGATGAGTATAAGGCCTGCGTTGAGAAATACACGCTGGACCGCGCTGAGCGCGATACCGGCGTCCCTGCGGAGGTAATTCGGCAGACGGCCCACGCCTATGCAAAGGCTAACCGCGCCGAGCTTTGCTGGACTCTGGGCATCACCGAGCACCACAATGCTGTGGACAACGTGGTCGCGCTAATCAACCTGGCGCTCCTTTGCGGCCACGTGGGGCGTTACGGCAGCGGCATCAACCCGTTGCGCGGACAGAACAATGTGCAGGGCGGCGGCGACATGGGCGCGATTCCAGACAGATTTCCAGGTTTCCAGCACGTCGAGAACAAGGATATCCGCGCCAAGTTTGAAAAAGCCTGGGGCTGCAGGATCGATCCCCACAAGGGATGGCATGTGAGCGATATGTTCAAAGCCATGGAGAGTGGTGAATTGACGGCGCTCTATGTGCTGGGAGAAAACCCCGCCGATTCCGAGGCGGATCGGCACCATGCGTTGAAGCTCTTGCGCGGGTTGAAGTTTATGGTTGCGCAGGATCTTTTTTATACAAACACCGCGCAACTTGCAAACGTCGTTCTGCCTGCCGCCGCAGGATGGTGCGAGAGCGAGGGCACGGTCACCAACAGCGAACGCCGCGTTCAGCGCGTGCGAAAAGCAGTCCCGCTTCCAGAGGGCGTCCGGGACGACACGCAAATCCTTTACGACCTGGCACGCCTCCTCGGCCATGATTGGGGTGAGCAGGATCCGGAGACCATCTGGAACGAGTTGCGCCAATTAAGCCCTATGCACGGCGGAATGAGCTACGAGCGCCTGGAAAAATTGGGCGGTATACAGTGGCCCTGCTATGACGAATCTCATCCCGGTGAAATCTATCTTCATGGACGCCTCTGGAGCGATCCGCTGGTCGGGCCGCGCGCGCCGTTTAGTCCAGTGGAATTTGAGCCGCCTGTGGATCAACTCGACAAGGATTTTCCGATCCGGTTGACCACTGGACGCCGTCTCGATTCCTACAACACGGGTGTGCAGACTGGGCGCTATACCTCGCCGCTTCGACATAAGGAAGCGATCGACCTCTCGCCCGAAGATGGCGCAAGGTACCATCTGCGTGAAGGTGAAAAAGTTCGCGTCAGTTCGCGCCGCGGCTCGGTGATTGCGCCGGTTCGTTTCGATCCCGGACTGCGTCCGGGCCTTGCATTTTTAACCATGCATTTTCACGATCAAGTGTCCACCAACGATCTCACCATTGACGCGGTCGACCCCAAATCCGGAACCGCGGAATTTAAAGCCACTGCTATCCGCATTGAAAAATATCAAGAGGCCTGAGTGGATCTCCACCTCACTTCCGACCGCGCCAGCGATGCTGAAAAATCAGCTGTAGATGGCGAATTAGGGAAACCGGTTTCGGGTTGGGAGGGTGGCCGGCGTGCGGCACAGGGCGACGGGCACGTCGCCGTACGCAGTTCAACGCCTCGCGACAGTCTGCTGCCCGTCTTGCACGCGGTAAATTCGCGCATCGGCTGGGTCAGCCGCGGCGCAATGAATTACATCGCTTTGCGAATGAATCTTCCCCCCGCGGAGATTTTTGGCGTGGCTTCGTTTTACGCCATGTTTTCGCTTGAGCCAAGACCCCCCGTGGTGATCCATGTCTGTGATGACATCGCCTGCATGACCCGCGGCGCTCTGGCTCTTTGCTCTGCAATGGAGAATCAATTTGGTCCTGCTGGCTCGCAGGATTCGAGCGGCCGCGCTACTTGGCGCCGGAGCCCTTGTCTCGGCCTGTGTGAACGCGCACCGGCAGCTTTGCTCTCCGTCGCAGGAGAAGTTCACGGCGAACGTGTCCTCGCTCCCGCAACTCCTGAAACGATTCAATCCAGTTTGAATGAAGCCACCAACGGGCATTTATTGGGCATACCGGATAGCGCGAAACCAAAAGCCTCTGTCCCTCAGGCTGGCAGTCCTCAGCTTCGCTTACTTCGCCGAATCGGGCAGGTGGATCCTTCAAGCGCTGACGGTTACACCAAGCTGGGCGGTTATCATGCGCTACGCAAAGCAATCGAGATTGGGCCGGAAGCAATTGTCCGAGAGGTGATCGAGTCAAAACTTCTGGGCCGCGGCGGCGCCGCATTTCCCACAGGGAAAAAATGGGAGGCTCTGCTGCAACAACGTGGTGCCGGCCGCACCCACTATGTGATTTGCAACGCGGATGAATCCGAGCCCGGAACGTTCAAAGATCGCGTGGTGATGGAAGGGGATCCCTTCGCGGTTCTTGAGGGCATGGCCATCGCCGCGGTCGTCGTGGGAGCCCAGAAGGGCTACATCTATATCCGCGGCGAGTATCCGCAGGCCACTCTGCGGATGGAAAGCGCCATTAAGTCTGCGCGCGCAAAGGGTTTTCTGGGCGCGGCCATTCTCGGCTCCAAATACAAATTCGACATTGAATTGCGCCGCGGCGCCGGCGCATATATCTGCGGTGAGGAGACGGCTCTCTTTAATTCCATCGAAGGTTTTCGCGGCGAGCCGCGCAATAAGCCGCCGTTCCCCACTCAGGCCGGCCTTTTCCGTCATCCAACTGTGGTGAACAACGTCGAAACTCTAATCAACATACCCGAAATTATTCTGGGCGGGGGTGCAGCCTACGCTCGAATTGGCACGGCCAACTCCTCCGGTTATAGGTTGTTCTGTTTGTCGGGCCACGTTGCCCATCCCGGCATTTACGAAGTTGCGTTCGGCGCCACGCTGAGAAACCTGATCGATCTCGCCGGAGGCGTCAGCGGAACCGGGAGATTACAGGCAATCTTGTTGGGCGGCGCCGCCGGAGCGTTTGTTTCGCCGAAGGAGCTTGACACCCCGCTCACGTTTGAGGGCACGCGCGCCATCGGTGCCACGCTTGGCTCCGGAGTGGTCATGCTCTTCGACGATTCTGTTGACGTTCGGCAGGTTCTGCTCCGCATCACGGAATTCTTCCGCGAAGAAACTTGCGGACAATGCGTGCCTTGCCGGGTTGGCACCATGCGACAAGCAGAGTTGCTGCACCGCCTGGTTGCGCGCGAGCCGCTCGGTTCGGTGGCGCAGGAAATCAATCTGCTGAAGGAGATGGCCCAGGCCATGCGCGACGCCTCCATCTGCGGGCTGGGTCAAACTGCATCAAGCGCGCTGCTTTCAGCGATGGACCGATGGAGCCTTTTTTCGTGAGCGAACCAAACGATTCTCCGATTCCGCAGATTCCCGTGCCACGCGGCCCTGTTCCCCAGGCGCCACCGTCTCCATCGCGGCGTGAATTTGATATTCAGATCGACGGGAAAGACGTAAGCGTTTCGGAAGACTCCACGATTCTGGACGCGGCGCACAAGCTCGGAATCGATACGCCGACTCTGTGCTTCTTGGAGAATCTCACTCCCGTGAACGTGTGCCGGGTTTGTGTGGTGGAACTCGAGGGTTCGCGCGTTTTGGTTCCGGCATGCTCACGCAAGGTTGAGCCGGGAATGAAAATCAAGACCGATTCCGAGCGCGTGCGCTTGAGTCGCCGGCTGGTCCTCGAATTTCTTGCGTCGTCGGTAGATGTTTCTACTGCGCCGCAAATGCGGGCCTACATGAAGGAGTATGGGGCCGACCCGGATCGTTATGGGCCCTCGGCGGCCAACTCATCGCAACCTCCTAAGATTGACAATGAGCTTTACGTGCGGGATTACGGGAAATGCATCCTTTGCTACAAATGTGTCGAAGCGTGCGGCGTGGATGCCCAAAATACTTTTGCTATTGGGGTCGCAGGGCGCGGGTTTTCAGCGCACATCGCCACGGAGTTTGAAATTCCGCTCCCGGAGTCCGCGTGCGTATATTGCGGAAACTGCATCGGCGTGTGTCCCACCGGCGCGCTGATGTTCAAATCTGAATTTGAGATGCGCGCGGCCGGCACCTGGAAAGAATCCGAGCAAACAGCCACAGACACGATCTGCCCTTATTGCGGGGTGGGCTGCACTCTCACGGTTCACGCGCAGGATGGGGAGATTGTTCGCGTTTCTTCACCTCTCGACCACTCGGTCACGCACGGCCATCTTTGCATCAAGGGGAGATTCGGCTGGCAATTCGTCCAGATTCGAGAGAAGGGAATGGAATCGGCACATTCAGCGGCAAATCCGCCCGCAACAGGTACTCCGCAACCGTAAATCAATCGGGGTTGTCTAGACCCCTGTAATTTCGCCCGCGTCATTCACGTCAATGGTCGCGCAGCGCGAAACTTTGGGAAGACCGGGCATTAACATCATGTTGCCGGAGATGACCACCACAAACCCAGCGCCGGCGGAAAGCGATGCGTCGGTAACGTTCAGGGTCCAGCCCGTCGGCGCACCGAAACGCTTCGCGTCATCGGTCAGGGAATATTGAGTTTTGGCCAGGCACACCGGCAGATTGCCATAGCCCCATTCTGTAAATTGTTCGAGTTTTGTTTTGGCCTGGTCGCTGAAGGTAACACCGCCGGCTCCATAAACTTTCTGGGCTACCGTTTGGACTTTTTCAGTAAGCGGCTCTTCAAACTTATAGACCGGGCGCACCGAACGCGCAGGATTGTTGGCGATTGTATGTACGACCAACTCAGCCAGCTCCCTGGCGCCGGAGGCGCCCTTCGCAAATCCTTCCGAATAAGCGCTCGTGACGCCCAGGTCGGCACAATAACCGGCCAATCGCTTCAGATCGCCATCCGTGTCGCTTGGAAACCGGTTGATGGCCGCGACGACCGGCAATCCGAACCCTTTAAGAATTTGAATGTGCCGGGCAAGGTTTGGCAATCCGCGCTCGAAATCGCCATTCCCCTGATTCTTCATGCTTTGCACGGTTGTAACCAGGACTGCTGCGGAAGGCGTGATCCCCGATTGCTGCATGACGATATCAAAATATTTTTCTGCGCCCAGGTCGGATGCGAAACCGGCCTCATTCACCACATACTCGGCTAGGCGCAAACCCATTTCCTGGCAAATGACGCTGCTGGTTCCGTGAGCGATGTTTCCGAATGGCCCGGCGTGGACAAATGCGGGCGTGCCGTCGGTGGTTTGAACAAGATTGGGCATGATGGCGTCGGTCAGCAGCGCCATCATTCCCCCGGTCGCACCCAAATCGTGAGCCGTGACGGGTTTGCCCGCGCGCGTGACGCCAATGACGATGGAATCGATGCGCTTGCGCAAATCACTGCGGCCTTTGGCCAGAGCAATAATGGCCATAATTTCCGATGCGGCGGTAATTACAAATCCAGTCCTCCGTCCGCCGCCATCCTTCTTGCTGTCCAGCGAAACAGCAATCCGCCGCAGTGCGCGGTCATTCATGTCCATGGCCCGCGGCCAGGAGATTCTGTCGGGGTCGAGGTCCAAATCATTTCCGTGGAAAAGATGCGCATCGATAAGCGCCGCCAACAAATTGTTTGCCGAGGAGATGGCGTGAAAATCTCCGGTGAGATGAAGATTGATTTTCTCGCTGGGCTCGAGTTGCGAGCGCCCTCCGCCCGCGCCACCGCCCTTCATGCCGAAGACGGGGCCAAGCGATGGCTCACGGGAGGTGATGACCACTTTGTTGCCGATCAGAGCAAGGCCCTGTGTAAGGCTTACGGCGGTTACGGTTTTGCCTTCGCCCGAGGCCGTGGGAGTGGTGGCCGTGACCAGGATCAGTTTTCCTCGGCGCTTGAGGGCGGGATCGGCGAGAAGCTCCAGCCTTACCTTTCCCATGTGACGGCCCATCGGCTCAAAATACTGTTCTGGAATTGCTAGTTTACGAGCGACTTCCTGAATGGGTAGAAGTGTCCTGTGCATGTCGGGTTTGGTCGCGGTCTGCAATTCTTTTTCTATTATTGAGAGCCGAAGTTTATCACAACGGGCGAGGAGTTGGTCGTTCAGTTCTCAGTGCCCTCCAGCATTTTTGTCCGAGTGGCATCCAAAGGAGTTTGGGTTTTCAATAAGATGGAAATTAGCTAGACTTGGCCGCACCTGAGTGTATCGTCCAACGATGAGAGGTGGTTCTGTGAGGATAAGCTTGCGGCGAATCCCATTGATTGCGCGGGCCATGCGTCGCGCGAGCGGTTATTGCGTGTTGGCTCTGTGCCTTGTCGCAGTATGCATGACTGGAGTTGAAGCGCAGACGCAGCTCAAGACCATCAACAATCCCAAGGGCGGATTGATTGTTTACGGGCTGGTGGATGGGCAATCGACTGAAGCGGGGGCTATGGGCGCCGTGCTGCGTTCGCTGCACAACCAGTATGGCGACAAACCGCAGGTGGGCAAGATTTTTCATGTGCGCGGCACGGATACGGTGGCCACGTTTTTCACGCTGGTGAAGCGCAACCAGGGGAACGCTCAGGTTGCGGGACTGTTGATCGCCTGCAAGATTTCGGCGGATCACGTGGAAGCGGCATTGATCACCGATGACGCGGCGCGATTTGGATCCACGGTCAATCCGATGTTGAACACTCTTTTCGGGGTGTGGCCCAAGCGCGGGGCTGCAGCATCCGGAGGGGGCGCTCCGGCTTCTCCTGTGGCTCCACTGAGGACATATTCGCTGCCAGACCACTCGGCATCAGTCTCTTTGCCGGAGGGTTGGAACGTTGCGCCATCCAGCGGCATGGGCACAATCATCGCCAGCGGGCCCGGCGGCGAAGCAGTCACGCTCGGATACGCCATGTTGGCCATGAACTCCAACGATCCGCGTGTCCAGCAGACCATGAAATTTGCGCAAGGGGCGGGGCGGAACACTTCGTATGCGCGCGCGCTTTACTATCCCTATGGCGGCGACCTGGCGAAAGCGATGGTGGACTTGAACGCCATGTCTCGCAGAATGCAGGGGCTGAGCGTCCCCAACATTCAAATCGCCGATGAAGAAAGGGTGCCCTCGCCTGCATCGGAGCGCTGCGCGCATCTGACCGGAAATATTGATGTCGGAGACGGGAAAGGCCCGTTGGAGATGAACTCCGTTTTTTGTCAGGGGCCGCTTTCACAGATGGGGCAATACATGAACATGGTCTTTCACACGGCGGTGCCGGTGGCGCTGGCGGACAAAGAGCGGGCGACGATGGGAGCGATCCTGGCAAGCTTTACCGTGAATCAGCAGGTAGTGAACGCGCAGGCATCCGCCATCGCTGCTCCCGCGATCGCCCAGATTCACGCGATAGGCCAGGCGGCTGCGCACCAGGCCTCCAGCGCTCACGCCGCGCAGGATGCCCATAACCGCTCCGTGGAAGAACGCTGGGACTCGTTGGACAAACAGCATCAGGCGTTCAGCAATTACCTGTTGGACCAGACGGTAATTTTGGACAATCAGAATAATGCGCACGGTACTCTGTGGAATCAGACTGCTGATCTGTTGGTGAAAAGCGATCCCAACCGGTTTGAATATGTGAACACGCCGAATTATTGGAAGGGGATTGATTACTAACAATCCGCTCGCTAAGTTTGATGCCTCATGGGGACGCGTTTCGCAATTCGCAAAGCCACACCTGAAGATGTCCCCATTCTTTCCGAATTAATTGACGCGTCTGTGCGCGGGCTTTAAGCGGCGGATTACTCCCCAGCACAGATTGAGTCGGCGCTTAAAACTGTTTTCGGCGTGGATAGCCAGCTCATTGAGGACGCGACATATTTCGTTGCCGAAACCAATGTGGGCCCAGACAAAACAGAATCACGGCCGGTCATCGCCGGTTGCGGAGGCTGGAGCAAGCGTAAGACTCTTTATGGTGGCGACAGCTGGATGAATCGGGAAGACTCATTGCTTGACCCTGCTCGCGATGCGGCCAAAATTCGCGCATTCTTCGTTCATCCAGATTGGGCGCGGCAAGGTGTCGGAACACTGATTCTGAACACATGCGAACAGGCAGCGAAATTGGCGGGCTTTACTAGCTGTGAAATGGGCGCAACATTGACGGGAGCGAGGCTATTTCAGGCCAGGGGGTATGTCCCCATTGAACCTCTCGAAGTTCCCCTCTTAAACGGAATATCGCTGCCAATTGTGAGGATGGCAAAGCAAGTGTGAGGGAATGGGTTAGTTCCCGTGATGTAGTTTGCGGCGGATATCCGGCCAGAATTCTTTAACGATATTTGCGAGGCCATCTGCCGCCACTTGAGTCATCCAGTTCTGCGTGACCTTGTAAGCAGTGCGTTCCTGGCCGGGATAATACAAGCTGGACACACCCGCACCCATGCCATTCCCGAGAATTTCGGAGAAGTTGAAGCTTGTGCCCCCTGCATCGGTCTTGGTGACAACGAGCCGGTTAGCAGCGTACCAGGTGCGGCGAAAAAATCCGCCGTGGCCGAGTGTGTAGTAGCGAGGGTCTTCCCGCGTGGCGATGGGAACAAGTGCTTCGGTGAAAACGTTGGCCACTGCCTGGTCGGCGAAGGTGTGCCAGAAATAGCGGCCATATCCGGGGACGCCTTGATGGAATTCCGGGTAAGCTTTGGTCCCCATGTCGTAAGCGGCCAGCAGACCGGCGAAGGTGAACGAGCCATAATCCAGGCTGTCTTTCCCCGCCAGTTTTAGTTTTCCGCCGACAGTCATGGGTGGCAGAATTTTCCCTGCATCCACGGCTCTGTAATTGGGAAGGATGCCAGCGATGTGATTGGTCTGCTTGCCCGCGGTTTCGTCGCTTTGCTGATCAGACGCAGGAGTTGCCGGAGGAGTAGCTGGCGGAGGTGTCGTAACTGGAGGTTTTGACTGTGCTGCCGAATCCGCCGTGGTCTGTGCGCCGACGGTTTGAGATGACAGAAGAACGCCTAACGAAATCAAAATCAGGCCAGCAATTTTCAAATATCACTCCAGAGAGGCTACCTGCTGGGCCAACCATATACCATCGGCGCTTGTTTGTGTGATTTTTTGCTGGCCTGCTTGTCCCAGGCAGCATGCCGTGGAATGGATGGCAGAACGTTTTTTTACCGATGCAACCATAATTTAATAATTACAATTTGGACTAATCGACGTCACTCCCATATGGTAGTAGGCTGTTTCGCGCGCCGATGACTTCAGATATCACCAAGACCCTCACCGAATACGTATCACACGGCCAGTGGGAACCGGCCGCGGAGATGCTTCGTAAGCTTGACGCGGGTATCGCGGCAGAAGCGTTCCTGAGCTTGCCCTTCGACGACCAGCGGGCGTTGTTTCCCGAATTGCCTGAGGACCTTGCCGCCGCCATCATTGGACATTTCCCCTATTACCACGCGTACGTGCTTCTTCATGCCCGGCCGATGCAGGAAATGCGCGCGATCGTGGATGGAATGGATCACGATCAGCGCACTCTTTTTCTGGATGAGCTGCCCGAGGAAGCCTGGCAGTGTTTGATGGACGAGTTGGCGGGAAAGCAGCCCTCGCTCAAGCCCACGCCGATTCAAATCACTCCCGCGAAAAAGCGGGTGGAGACAATCTCACAGCCGTCCGAGCCCATTCTGCCTATCGTTGAAGCCCGGCACGTGGAAAAAAGTTTTCTTCAGCCCGATGGCAGACAAGTTCAGGTGATCGCGCCGCTGGATTTGGCAATCGAGCCGGACGCTGTGACCGCGCTCCTGGGGCCATCCGGATCGGGAAAGTCCACCCTGCTCAGGATTCTTACTGGGCTGGCCGAGCCGACCGGCGGGGAAGTTTTATGGCACGGAGCGCCGGTAGGGAAGTGCGCTCCGAATGTAGCCATCGTCTTCCAGAGCTTCGCGCTTTTTCCTTGGCTCACCGTATTGGACAACGTGGAAGCTCCTTTGATTGCGAGAGGAATGACGCATGAGGAGAGACATCCGCGTGCGCTGAAGGCGCTCGCCACTGTCGGTCTGCACGGATTTGAGACCGCTTTTCCGAAGGAGCTCTCCGGTGGGATGAAACAGCGCGTGGGTTTCGCGCGCGCCCTGGCGGTGGAACCCGAAATACTTTTCATGGATGAGCCGTTCTCCGCGTTGGACGTGCTCACCGCTGAAAACCTGCGCAACGAGTTGCTGGAGCTACTTCTCAAAAAAGAAATTCCGACTCGAACGATTTTCCTGGTCACCCACAACATTGAAGAAGCCGTGTTTCTGGCCGACCGCATCATCGTGCTGGGACGCAATCCCGCCAGGATTCGGGCGGATTTCCGCATCGCGCTGCAGCATCCCCGCGACCGCAAGTCCGCCGCGTTTCTTCTGTACGTGGATTACATCTACAAAGTGATGACGCAGCCCGAGCTCGAGCTGGCTCCGCCGGAGACCGCCGGGGGCCAAGCCAAAGCGGCGCACCAGATGCTGCCGCATGCACGACCGGGAGGAGTCGCCGGCCTGCTTGAATTATTAATGGATCACGGCGGCGAAGAGGATTTGTACCACGTTGCCGAAACGCTTCACCTGGAAGTGGATGACTTGTTGCCCATCGTGGAAGCTTCAACGCTGCTTGGATTTGCCACTGCGGAGGAGGGCGACGTGAAAATCACTCCGCAGGGCAAAGCTTTCGGTGAAGCGGATATCCCCACCCGCAAGAGTTTGTTCCGTGAAGCGGCTCTCGCCCATGTGCCGCTGCTTCAACAAATCAGATCCTGCCTGGAGAGCAAGTCGGACCACACCATGCCGGTCGAATTTTTCCGCGACCTTCTCGATGACCGGTTCCTGCAAACAGAGGTCCCCCAACAAATCGAGACGGCGCTTAACTGGGGCCGCTACGCGGATCTGTTCACCTACGACTCCGATAAGGACACGATTCACCTGCACGAGCACGACGCCTCTGTGCATCCTGCTGAAAGTGAACCGCTGCACTAATGCTTCAAAGATTCGGGAAAACAACCTCCAGCATCCTGACCTGGGAAAGGTTTCCACGGGCAAGCTCCTCCCTCTTCCGGGATTTGCCGGTCGTTCTGGCTGTAATTGCGTTGTTCTACGCGTTGTTGTCCTTCACCCATTACTGGTTGGCTCCCGCCGGCGCTGAAGCCAACATTCAACTGCAATTAAGCGCACTGCCGCGCTACGCCATGTTTTCGTTGTTGCGCATATCGCTGGCCTATTTGTGCAGCCTGGCGTTCACTTTTGTTTATGCCTACATCGCCGCCTACAATGCACGGGCCGAGCGGTACATGATTCCGCTGCTGGACACGCTCCAATCCATTCCCGTCCTAAGTTTTTTGCCGCCCGTAATGTTAGCCATGGTGGCCTTGTTTCCCGGGCGCCAATTCGGAATTGAGCTCGGTTCCATTCTGCTGATTTTTACCAGTCAAGTGTGGAACATGACGTTCAGTTTTTATTCCTCGCTCAAGTCCATCCCCGCTGAAATGCGCGAGGTGGCACAAATTTATCGCTGGAGTTGGTGGCAGCGATTCACCGAAATGGAGTTGCCGTACGCGACTATCGGTTTGATTTGGAATTCGATGATGTCCGTTGCCGGGGGTTGGTTCGTACTCACTGCGTGCGAAATGTTTGTTCTTGGCAGCCGCGATCTTCGACTGCCGGGGCTTGGTTCGTATCTTCAAACGGCCGCCAACGCGGGAGATACGCGCGCTATCATTGGCGGGCTCGCAACCATGATTGGCATCGTGATCTTGATTGACCAGATGGTATGGCGTCCGGTGATTGCCTGGGCGGAGAAATTCAAGTTTGAACAATTGGAAGCGGTCAGCGTTCCCCGCTCGCCCATCCTTAACATTTTGAGGCGTTCGAGACTTCTGCCGCTTCTCGCGCAGGCCACCGTCCGCCCCGCGCGTGAATACATTGATTTGTTATTCGCAAAGCGGCGCGCCGCCCCCGAACGGGAGCAGCCGCCCAGTAAACTAGGTATTTGGGCGTCGCGACTTGCTCTCCTCATTTTTCTGTTCGGAATTGCTTATGCCTTCGCAAAGATGAGCGTGCTGCTAGCGTTCCTGACCCGCCCCGAATTGACCGGCATTCTCGCCGGGGCGGGCGCCACGTTTCTCCGCGTGGAACTGACACTGGTACTTGCTGGGCTCTGGACCATTCCAGTGGGAATCCTCATCGGGCTGAACCCGAAGCTTTCGGCCATTGCCCAACCGATCGCGCAAATCGCAGCCTCAGTTCCCGCGACGGCACTATTTCCGATTATCCTGCTTGGGCTGATCCACGCGGGTGGTGGGCTTGGCATCGGCTCCATCGTCCTGCTGCTGCTCGGCACGCAGTGGTACATCCTTTTCAATGTGATTGCGGGCGCTTCGGCCATCCCCTCTGATCTAAAGGAAGTTTGCAGCGTTTTCCGATTCCACACCTGGGAACGCTGGCGCGAATTGCTTCTCCCCGCGGTTTTTCCTTACTTGCTCACAGGTTTTGTGACCGCTTCCGGCGGCGCCTGGAATGCCAGCATCATCGCCGAGTATTTTCGCTTTCAGGGGCAGACATTTCGGGTGACCGGCCTTGGCTCAGTCATCAGCAACGCTACGGACACAGGAAACTTCAGAGTTCTGCTCGCTGCAACGATTCTCATGTCGGCAATGGTGGTTACTTTCAATCGTCTCGTGTGGCGCAGGTTGTACCGAATCGCTTCCACGCGCTACACCCTGGAGACATGAAGCCGAATCCGGCATGTCCGGCCTGCTCCCCATTCCCTCAATTGCCTGCGAGCGCCGAAAGTGCTAGAACAGATTGCCGTCGTTTTTCAGAGGAGGTATCCCATGTCAGCCGCAGTCAAGCCAATTCCCGATGGTTACAGCGTCGTCACGCCTTACCTGGTCGTTCGGGACCCGGGCCAGCTCGTCAATTTCCTTTCGCAAGCATTCGGCGCAAAGTTGAATCACCAATCTCTCGGCCCGGATGGCAAGATCGTTCACGCCGAGGTGAAGATTGATGGATCGCCGGTCATGATCGGAGGTGCTCGCCCGGGAATTGAGCCAACCAGCGCCATGATCTATCTTTACGTCACCGATACCGACGCGAATTACAAGCGCGCGTTAGCAGCCGGCGGTGTGTCCGTCATGGAGCCAGCCAATCAATTTTACGGCGACCGCAACGCAGGCGTGAAAGATCCCGAGGGCAATCAGTGGTGGATCGCCACGCACATTGAAGATGTATCGCCGGAAGAGATGGACCGTCGCATGAAGGCCATGTTCCAGAAACATGCCTGAAGTGGGGAGCTCCTCGGCACGACCTGGATAGAATTGGCGAGGTAAAGGTGTGTCCGCAACCAGTCCCGCAAACGAAAACCTGATCCGCAACATCTCAGACACGGCTCGCTGGGTCGCTGTTTACCGGGCTCGTGAGACGGAGCGCAAACACCCGCTTTTTCGCGATCCTTTCGCCCGGCGTTTGGCCGGCGACCGCGGCGAACAAATCGCTAAGGTCATGCCCATGCAGGGCAAGGGCGAATGGCCGTTTGTGATGCGCACATTCTTGTTCGACGAGGTGATCACCAACCAACTTCAGCAGGGAGTTGAGACGGTCATCAACCTCGCGGCCGGTCTCGACACCCGCCCTTATCGCATGCCCTTGCAGCACTCGGTTAAATGGTACGAAATCGATCTGCCCGAAATCCTCGACTATAAGGAAGAAATCCTCAAGAATGAAAAGCCGCGCTGCTCGCTCGAGCGCATCCGATTGGATTTATCTGACGTTGCCGCTCGCCGCTCTGTGTTCGAGGAGTTGGGACGCAAGTCCAGCGTCGCTCTTATCGTAACCGAAGGCCTGCTCGCCTACCTGGACCCGGAACAGGTGGGCGTCCTCGGCCGGGACCTGACTGGTCCCGCGAGTTTCCAGCGCTGGGTAAATGATATCGGTTCCCCAGGGCTCATGCGCATGCTGCAAAAGCAAATCGGATCGCATCTGGACGCGGCAAAGGCGCCTTTCAAGTTTGGCCCTGCCGAAGGCCCGGATTTTTTCAGGCCCCATGGCTGGAAGCCCGTGGATATTCATTCCTTGCTCAAAGCCGCCGCGCGATTTAATCGCTTACCACTTTTCTTGCGGCTGATGGCTTTTCTTCCGGAGTCTAAAGGGAAGCAAGGCTCGGCACCCTGGTCGGCGGTATGCCTGTTTGACAGAGTGTGATGGCTCGGCGCGGAATTCAGAGAACATGGTCCGGAAGCGCAAAAAACGTTTCTCCGCATCCAAAGAAGCCCGCCGCCGCGCCCGGCTCGCTGCAGGCACTCCCCCGCCCGCACGGATTATTCCCGATAAGCGCCTTAAGCCTCCGAAACACAAAAAGCGTCTGCGTGATGAAAATTCCTAGTTAACAATCGCCCCCGTAATTCCGATTCTTCAATTGAGATCGTCTCTCAAACGGGGTAGGTCCGATGCCACCATCCGCATGCCCTGGTTCTCGACGCCATCAAAATGGCCGCGGATCCTCTCTTTTAGCGATGCGCATCACAATTCCTTTTGGCTCGCCCGGCATTTGGTGGTAGTGTCTCGCCATTGGCGTTGGATTGTTTTCACACGCCTATGAATTTCAATTCCGGAGGACGCTGATGTTCATACGACGATTCGGTGTTTTGTCTATTGGTGTGTTCCTGTTGATTTCTCTCTCCACTCTTTCGGGACAGACCCCTAAAACGAAGACAACCAAACCCTCCATGGGAGGTATGGTCGCTGTCGCACCCGGAACCGAAACCTGGGGAGACATACCGGCGGCAGCGCTGGTTGGCACTCCCTCAGTCGATATGGGAGGCACCTTCAAGTTGGCGGTTGTTCAAGGTGATCCGATGACGCCGGGCCGCTCTTTTACCGTGCATCTGTCCTGTACGGATGGCGCAAAGTTCGCATCGCACTGGCATCCCACAACAGAGAACGTTACGGTCCTTAAAGGTTCGGTCCGTGTCGGCATGGGCCCCAAGTGGGATGACGCCTCCATGAGTGAAATGGGCGCCGGCGGTTTTGCTTCAGTTCCCGCTCACATGATTCACTACGCTCAATGCAAGGGAGACACTGTCCTGCAGGTCCATGGCATCGCCCCCTTCGTCGTCAATTTTGTTGACGCAAACGGCGATCCAAAACCAGCGAAGTAACGCGAAAGGACTACATATAAAAAGGGCGAGCCGAGGATTGGCTCGCCTTTTCTTTTAATGGTGAGCAGGTTCCGCCGGAACCTAGTTTTTCGATCCTCAACCAGGCTTCAGTACGGGCACCACTTCGCCGGGACGGAACAACGCAGACGCAGGGCGCCCAGTGGCCGTGGCCAACTCCGTCCCAATCTTTTCCAAATTTCCTTTGTCAAACCCGATCGATGTGGCCTTCACGATTCCGTCTGTCCCAATCAGGAATACTGAGGGAACATTGGTCAGCCCGTAAAGATTGGAAACAGTGTAGTCCTCATCATCTAAGAGAGCGGAGAAAGTGATTCTGTACTCCGCGCAAAATTCGCGCGTATCCAGCGCGTCGTCCTGCGAAACGGCCAGGAAAGTTGCCGTCGGGCCGCCGTAGGCCTTATACAGCCGCTCTAGAAATGGAAACGTGAATTGGCACACCGGGCAGGAAATCTTGAAGAAGGCCACAACCACTGGCCCCTTCTTCAGTTCTTGGGCCAATGTGTATGGGTTTCCCGCGGCGTCGCGCAGCGTGAACAGCGGCGCTTTCTGCCGGGGTTGAACCGTCACTACACCATTCCTTGCCTTGGACATCGTGCCGCTAACTTCCTCGTTTCTTATGATAGCGCATGCGAATTAACGCGGCCAATCATTAGAGACAATTCCGTAACAAAAGATTCACTCGCAATTCGCGAATGCAGGGCTCGCAGGTATTGACACCACATGAATCACAGCCGCAGAATCGCATCCATCCGCATCTGCGCCAAAGCGGGATCGGACGATTCCCGCGAACGCGCACCCAGCTTAGGAGATCAACATGCCAAACACTGTTAAGCCAATCCCGGAAGGATTGCGGTCGCTGACCCCGAATCTTGTCAGCAACAAAGCAGCCGCCGCAATTGAGTTCTACAAGAATGTATTTGGAGCCACCGAATTGGTGCGTATGCCCGGTCCCGGTGGAGCAGTAATGCACGCGATGTTGCAAATCGGCGATTCGCGATTGTTCATCAATGACACCATGAATCCCGCCGGGTTCCGTCCCGGCGAGCATGGCAAGAGCAATCCCATGTATCTGCACCTCTACGTGGAGAATGTGGACAACACGTTCAAGCGCGCACTCGCCGCCGGCGCCATTGAAGAAATGCCGGTTCAGGATATGTTCTGGGGCGACCGCTACGGCAAACTCACCGATCCATTCGGCCAGCAGTGGGGAATTGCCACACACACGGAAGAGGTTTCGCCGGAAGAAATGAAACGCCGCATGCAGGCCCTGGCCGCAAAGGCTGCCGGATAGATCAGGTTTCGGTTCTTTCCGTCATGCCCCGGCATTGGAAGGGCTGGAAACAGGGCAGCCGCTCGCGTATGCTTCCGCTGCGGTTGCTTGCATCGTGGGGTTGGGCATGGCGGGCTGGATAGAAATCACAGATTACGATTTTCCCGGCGGCTGGCGGGGCACTGCGCCCCAAGAGAGGGCGCGTTGGGCGTGTCAGCAGCTGGAAGCCAACCAAGTTCTTTATTTCCCGCGTCCCCCGTTCGAGTTCTCCGAGGCCGACCGCGAATTCCTGGTGTCACAAAAGCGCGCTGATTCCGCGGTGCACAAGAACGTTTCCTACCGCCCCGCAGAAGACAAACTGCGCGGATTTGATGGACCGCCTGAGACTACCTCTCATCTGACCCGCATTATGAGGAGTTATTCGCAGCAGGTTGTGGGATTCGTCCGCAAGTTCCTGAAGCCCTACGACGGCAGATACACGCTCGATTTCGCCAGCTTTCGGCCTATCGAGGAAGATGGACGCGCTCTTCCGCTGCACAAACGCAACGACCTTCTCCATGTGGACGCGTTCCCCAGCCGCCCCACGCACGGCGGCCGAATTCTGCGCGTTTTCACCAACATTCATTCCACGAAACCGCGTGTCTGGAACGTGGGCGAAGATTTCCCCGTGCTGGTGGATCATCTGGCGCGCAACGCCGGCCTGGACAAGTTTGCCATTGCGGGAGGGACACCTGCCTGGGCCCGGCTCATGGGGAAGCTCGGAGCGCCGATTCCCAATCGCTCGGCCTATGATCGATTCATGCTCCACTTCCATGATTATCTAAAAGAGAACGGCGCTTACCAGACTGATTCCGCCAAAACGCGATTGGAATTTCCGCCCATGTCAACCTGGCTTGTTTACACCGACGGGGTGCCCCACGCCGTAATGAGCGGCCAGCACGCGCTGGAGCAGACGTTTATCATTTCGCGCGCGGGACTCGTGGCGCCGCAAATCTCTCCGATCGGATTGTTGGAAAAGTTGTGCGGCCGCCCGCTCGCCGCAACCGCCCGGTAGTTAGTGGATGTGCTTGGTCTTCCGCGACATGAAATCCATCAGCAGGTATTGCCCTAATGTGTAGGGAGTGGTGAAGTAGGCCTTGCCCTTGCAAAGTTCCGCGACCTTTTGCACGAAGTGCACCAGGCTATAGTCGCTCGCCAGCATGAACGTGTTGATTAGGATGCCCGCTTTGCGGCACTTGGCAACTTCTTCCAAGGTTTGCGTCACTACCAGCGGATCAAGCCCGAACGCATTCTTGTAGATTCGTCCATCTTCCAAGGTCAGCGCCGAAGGCTTTCCATCGGTTATCATCACAATCTGCTTCATGTCCTTTTTCTGACGCGACAATATCCGCCGCGCCAGGCGCAGTCCCTCGCGCGTATTTGTGTAAAACGGCCCGACCTGCACGCGCGCCAGTTCGCCAAGCGGAACTTCTTCGGCGCTATCGTGGAACAAAACCAGGTGCAGGGAATCGCCCGGATATTGCGTGCGAATCAAGTGAGCCAGCGCCATAGCCACGCGTTTCGCGGGCGTGAACCGGTCTTCGCCATAGAGAATCATGCTGTGTGAACAATCCAGCATCACCACGGTCGCGCACGAACTCTGATATTCACACTGGTGGACCATCAAGTCCTGGTAGTCGAGCTCGATGGGAACGCGCGCACCGTCGCGGCGCACGGCGTTGAAAAGCGTCGCGCCTACATCTAAATTCAGCGTGTCTCCAAATTCGTAGAGACGGGACACGCCGCCGGATTCCACGCCCGTCGCCAAATCACGAGTGTCGTGACGCCCAAAGCTGCTTTTTCCGAGCGAGCCCAACAGTTGCTGCAGCGCCTTAAATCCCAGAAAATCTATGGTCTTGTCGGTGATGTCGAACTGTGCCTGCGCTTCGTTTTCACCGCTGCCCACGCCCCCGCGTGGCATTTTGTCGGGAGGCTGAGTAATCTGCGGAGGCTGTGGATTGATGTAGCCCTCTTGCGTCAGTCGCTCAATCAAGCGGTCCAGCATTTGCTTGACTTCGTCGCTGTCCGCGCCCTGCTCCAGCATCTTTTGCATTATGTCGTCGGGCAGCAGGTCGCCCTCTTCCAGCGCCCGCAGGATGGCCTTGCGCAATTCGTCCATGCTGCGCTCGGGATCCATCTCGGAAATGCCGTAAAATTGGGATTCAAACCCACTCTGCAGGAAAAAATCCGACAACTTGTTGACGAGCTCATCCAAATCCACTTCGTCCGCGGGCTCGCCGGTGTACTTCGAGTAGCGTACGTATTTCAAATCATGACCTCATTCAACAATCCCTGATCAATCCGAACTAATTAAACTGCCGCTTCGGCGGACGCCCCACCGGCTCGCGCGGTTCGGGTGTCTTGGGGCGCTCGGCGTAGAATCCGCGTTCCTCATTGCGGCTGATGCGTTTTTGCGCCCAAAGCCCTTCGAGAATAAATTCCCCTGCCGCCGCAACCAGTCCGGCTCCGTCCTTGCCGCTCACGCCCACCCGATTGATATTTTCCAGAAGTCCCTGAATCCGCCGCAACTCCCGCACAACTTCTTCAGACGGCGATGTGTCTGTCAATTTCAATTCGCCGCCCATCTCAAACCATTGCACTACATTCTGCAGGTTGGCATCGCTCAAATGGCGTGAGAACACGCGCCCGACTGCGCCGCGAACCAGGTCGCGCGCAATCGTTTCGGCGCCTTTCAACTCGCCTTCATATTCGAGCTCCAATTTCCCGGTAAGCGCGGGCAAAGCCGAATAAACATCGGAAACGCGCGCCACCGCGGTCTCCTCGCCGGTGCGCACCGCGCGTTGCTCGGCATTGCTCACCGCCGTCTCCAGGCAGGCAATGGGCAGCCGCTGGCTGACGCCTGAGCGCTTGTCCACTCGCTTGTCCTCACGGGCCAGGAACGCAATCTGCTCAATCACCTCGCGCAAATATTCGGGTACAACAGGTTTTCGCCCGTTGCGTTCCACCCATGCTTCCTGCGAAGTTATCGTCATTCCTTCTTGGACGGTCGCAGGGTAGTGCGTCCGAATCTCCGCTCCCACTCGGTCCTTCAGCGGGGTCACAATTTTTCCGCGCGCCGTGTAGTCTTCCGGATTCGCCGTAAACACCAGCAGCACATCCAACGGCAACCTCACCGGGTAACCCTTAATTTGGATGTCGCCCTCTTGCATAATGTTGAAAAGCCCGACCTGAATCTTTCCCGCCAAATCCGGCAATTCATTGATCGCAAAAATCCCGCGATTAGCCCGCGGCAGAAGACCGTAATGAATCGTAAGCTCATCGCCCAGGTCGCGCCCCGCGCGCGCGGCCTTGATGGGGTCCACATCGCCAATGATATCGGCAATAGTCACGTCCGGAGTGGCCAGCTTTTCCACATAGCGATGCTCGCGCCCGAGCCAGACAATCGGAGTATCGTCGCCCATCTCGGCCACGCGCTCTCGGCACGTTCGGCACAGGGGGCGCAGCGGATGGTCGTGAATTTCGCAACCAGCGATGTACGGAATCTCCGTGTCCAGCAAGTTCGCCAGCCCGCGCAGGATTTTGCTCTTGGCCTGCCCGCGCAGCCCCAGCAAAATGAAATTGTGGCGCGACAAGATTGCGTTTACCACCTGTGGTATCACGGTTTCTTCGTAGCCGTGAATCCCCGTAAATAAAGTTTGCTTGCGCTCAATCGCGCAGAGCAGATTTTCGCGCAGCTCATCTTTCACCGTGCGCGCGGCTTTTCGGGGATCAAATTGCGGACTGCGTCGAAGCTGGCCAATATTTTCCTGTTTCTGCATGTTGGGTCCCATGGGTCCTGTGGATCGTGCGTCCGTTTCTGCGTCGAACGCAACTTTCAAGTTCCATTATAAATGATTCGCCGCCGTTGTGCTCTCAGTGATGCGAATGCCCGTTCCCGGCGGCTTTCTTGCGAAAGTTTTCTACTCGTTTCAGGTTCGGCAGCCACTCCCGCAAATGGGCGTGCAAACGGGCGCGACGGTCGCGTTCCGTGCGCATCTCCAGCAATTCCTGCTTGACGGCTTGCTCGATGGGCAGCTCTGACGCCAGTTGAAAGCTGAGTTGGATTTCTCCTGTCGGTTCTTCGAAGTCAAGCCGCTGGTGAAATATGATTTCATGGCAACTCTGAAATGCCTCGAGCAATTCCTCATGCGGCAAGTGCGGCTCCGTCGGCCCAATGTCTTCCAGGTACTCCACGATTCCTTCGCTGTAAGGCTCCTCATCCACAACTTCTCGAAGGAGACAAACATCGCGGCCCACGGTGAGAATGTCCATTCGCCCGTCAGCGTAGCGTTCCACAACCTTCACCACCTCGGCAGTACAGCCGGTGCTGGCCAGGACGCCCTTGCTCGCCATCACCACGCAAAAAACGCACGGCTCCTCGATGCAGCGGGCAATCATCAGCTTGTACCGCGGCTCAAAAATATGCAGCGGCAGCGTCATGCCCGGAAACAAGACCAGTTCCAGCGGGAACAGAGGGACGCGGCTGGGCTTCATCGCTCACCTCATATCAATTCTTCCGCAAGCCAGCGGAATGGAAATGCTGTGGTCTATGCAGGAAGATCGGCAAGCGCCGCGGACATTTCCGCGTTGGCGTGCTGATCTCCAATTCGAGCGGCGGCGGCGATTCCGGCATGAAGCACGCGACGTGCATCTGCTGTGCGGGCAATTCGAGCGAGGAGTTGGCCGAGTTGGAAGTAGCCGGTCACGTAATCAGGGTGTTTCGCCAGCAGAGCTTCAAAGTGGGCGATGGCAGCTTCATGTTCGCCATGATTCGCGCACTCCACAGCCAATCCGTACTGGGCAAAGGCGTCGCCGGGATGCGTGGCCAGGAACTCTTCCAGCTTTTGCCGCCGCGTCTTTGTGGACTGGGTCATGAAGTGCGAGCCATCATTATATGCGCTTCCGCCATTCCTGCAAATTGAACTGCGAGTCTGGTACCATTTCGCTGGTCACGCGCACGCGGGTTACATTTGATGGCTTGCTCGTCCTCCGGCAACACAACAAGAGGATAATTCTTATGCCTAAAAAAACTGCAAAGGTTTCGCGCCGGGCGAACGAATCTCAATCCCATGCGGGAAAGCCCGTCAGCGCCTCTCGTTCGGAAATGACCGAGGTCGTCCTCCCGCAGGACGCGAACACACTTGGAAATATCCTCGGCGGGCGGGTAATGCATCTCATGGACATCGCTGGCGCAATCGCAGCTCATCGCCACAGCAACAGCTATGCGGTAACCGCTTCCGTGGATTACGTGGATTTCCGCAACCCCATCAAAGTGGGAGAGCTGATCGTTTTGAAATCGAGTGTCAATCGCGTGTTTCACACTTCCATGGAAGTGGGCGTCAAAATATTTTCGGAAAATGTCCTCACCGGGGAGCGCAAGCACACTACCAGCGCCTATTTGACTTTTGTGGCCATCGACCAGAATCGCCAGCCCCACAAGGTCAAGCCGCTCATTTTGGAAACCAAAGAGGACCGCCGCCGTTGGGAAGAAGCGGGCGAACGCCGGAGCATCCGCCTCGCGCTTAAGGAGAAGAAGAGGAGCCGGGAGTAGTGCCGGTCTTGAGAAGATTCTCAATTTCGCTCGCGATGCGGAATGATCGTGCCACGCATGCCCCTGTGGACGGCCCCTCCAAATAATTTCCCGCCAGATAAAGCCCCGGAGTCTCATCGCACAATCGGTTGACGGATTCCGTGATACGTCCATGACCCAGGTTGTACTGCGGAATCGCTTGCGGATTGATGTGCACATGGCGCGCGACGGGGCTTTCGCGGAGATCGAGCACGCGCGCAAGTTCCTCGTGAACTGTCGCCGCGATGCGATCCTCACTCCATCCGCAAATCTCCGTATCCGTCGCGCCTCCCGCAAAACTGGTCAGCAGCACATGGCCTTCTGGCGCGCGGCCGGGGAAAAGCGACGTATTCCAAACTGTTCCAAGAGTTCTCAGACCTTCTTTTCGGGGGATCAGAAAACCGAATCCATTGAGCTCGCGGCCAATGGATTCGCGGCGATAACCCAACGCCACCACAGCCACTGGCGCGTAAGGAATCGCATTCAGCTGCTCCTGGAATTGAGGCGATATCGCACCCAACATCCGTCCTGCTTGCCCGGCATCGCAAGCTACGACTACAGCGCGAGCAGCAAATGAAACTTCATTCTTGCCGCCTGCTACCACGCTCTCGATCCTGCATTGAACCTCGAATTGCGATCCCGCCCCAGAGGTTTGATTCACGGCGTTCACCGCCACACCCAACTTCGCGCAGTCTCCCAACCTTTCGCCAACCGTGCTCAATAATGACACGGCCCCTCTTTTCAATGAGCACAAGCCCGGCCGTGGCCCCGTTCGCTTTGGACGCGAACGCATTTGCCGCAACGCGCCGCGCAACAAACTTCCCGAAATTCGCTCCCACTCGTATGCCGATGGCAGCACACTCCGCAAACTCAGTTTTTCGGGATCGCCCGCATACACGCCCGACACGAATGGCCCGGCGAGATTCTCGAGCAAGGAATCGCCGAACTTGCGGCGCACAAACGCGGCCACGGATTCGTCCGTGTCCGGCGGATGGGATCGCCGCAGAGGCTCCGTCAACAACTTCCACTTCGTTCCGCCATCCATGAGTGGTGTGCCGAGCAGAGAAAGAGGTGACAGGGGCGCGGCGACGAGCTTGCCATTTTTCAAAATGTATCTCGGCGCGCGCGGGGTCGCTTTCTGGACATCCCCGGTCAAACCCACGGATTCGATCAGTTCGGCTAGCGCCCGAGTGAGCATGAAGGTCTGCGGTCCGCATTCAAACAGGAACCCATTCTGCTCCACCGTTTGAATCACTCCGCCGAAGCACGAGGACTTCTCCAACAGCAACACAGGCACGCCGCGCTGCTTCAATCGCCACGCGCACGCCAGCCCCGAAATGCCCCCGCCAATTACGATGACTGGCGCGGCATTGTTTGTGTTCTCTGGCATTGCTGGAAAAGTGCGAACCACTCAAAGCGTTTTGGAAAAAAGCGGCCGGCTTTCGAGTTTCTGTTTCTCAAGATATGGATCGAAAATCATGGCGATGTTGCGGATAAAAATCCTGCCCAGCCAGGTGGTGCTGATTTCCTCCGAGCCCAGCGACACCAGTCCATCCACGGCAAAGCTTTCCAGCCGTTCCAGCTCAGAAGCAAAGTACTCGTCAAAACGTATCCCAAATTCGCGCGAGATTTCCGCCTCAGAAATCACCGTGTGGCAAAGCAACCGGCTGATCACTTCGCGGCGCAGAGCGTCGTCTTCACTCAGGCGATAGCCGCGCATCGTCGCCAGCCCGCCACCTTCAATCGCCTCGGTGTAGCCCGCCACCTCGCGCACATTTTGTCCATACGCGCGCCCGATTCCGCTGATGGCGCTCACGCCCATGCCGTATAAGTCTGCGCCCGCTTTGGTGGTGTAGCCCTGGAAGTTGCGGTGCAACGTGCGGTTTTGCTGCGCCACGGCCAGCTCATCCCCGGGCCGCGCAAAGTGGTCCATCCCAATGTAGAGATAGCCCGCGTCCAGGAAGGCCTGCAGACCCGCGCAAAAAATATTGAATTTCTGCATGCCTTCCGGCAAGTGCGCCGCGAACGATCCCTGCTGCTTGTGCAGCCAGGGCACATGCGCGTAGCTGAACATGGCCACGCGGTCGGGCGAAAACGTCAGTACCTGGGCAACCGTCGCGCGAAATCTTTCGGCGGTCTGGTACGGCAAACCATAAATCAGGTCCACGTTAATGCTGTCGAATCCCAGTCCGCGCGCGTGCGCAATCAGATCGCGAGTAAGTTCAAATGGTTGGATTCGATGGATGGCTTGCTGCACTTCCGGATGGAAATCCTGTATACCCAGGCTCAGTCGATTGAATCCCAGCTTCCGCAGCATTTCCAGATGGTCGCGGCTGGTAACGCGCGGGTCCACTTCAATCCCAATTTCTGCTTCAGGCGAAAACGTAAATCTCTCGCGCGCAAATCCGAACAACTGCTCCATCTGCGCGGGCGTCAGATACGTGGGAGTCCCTCCGCCCCAGTGAAATTGCACCACGGGCCGGCTTCGCGAAACATGTTTGGAAACGCGTTCGATTTCCTTTTCAAGTGTGCCGAGATAGGGAGGGACTCTCGAAGTATCCTTGGTGATTACCACATTGCAGGCGCAGAAGAGGCACAAACTCTCACAGTAGGGAAGATGCATGTAGAGCGAAATCGGCGTGGCCGCCGCGTCTGCATCACCGAAGATCTGCTCCAAGTCGCTGGGACCGAAATCGTCCCGCCATACCGGAGCCGTCGGATAACTCGTATAGCGAGGGCCGGGTCGATTGTATTTGGCAAGAAAATCTTCCGATATGTGGAAGCTCTCTTGCGCGTTGTGAAATTCAGCCTTTGCTTCTGACATGATCCCTACCGCCGGCCTCCGCGCCCGCGCCTTTGAATTCGGCGCGCCGATTGGCTCTTAATCCAAGCCACCGCCGAAGAGTTTCCATCCGGCTCTCTGTTTCTCAGCGTATGCTCTGTCTTTTCACTGTGCCAACCGTCACAGAGCACTCCTGTCCGGCGCGCACAAATGCCTGCGCATTCTCGACCGGAGTGGAAGGCAGAATTCCGTGACCCAAATTCAAAATGTGTCCCTGCCCGCCGGTCTTCTCAATCGCCTTCACCGCCGCGTGCCAAACGCCGGCCTGCGGTCCGAGCAGCACACACGGATCCACGTTTCCTTGCAGCGCGATTGCGGGTCCAATCTCACGCCTCACGTCCGCAAGGTCGTTGCGCCAGTCCACACTCAACACCGTCGCGCCCGATTCCGCTGCCACTGTAATCAAATGACTCGACGCTTTCGTATACAAAATCACCGGCGTGTCTGTCGCTCCCAACTCTTCAATCAGCAATTGTGTCGCAGGCAGCGCAAATTCGCGATATTCCCGCACCCCAAGTTCTCCCGCCCAGGTATCAAACAATTGCACAGCACTGGCTCCCGCCGCAATTTGCGATTTCAAATAAGACGCCGTAATGCGGGCAATTTTCTCCAGCAGACTTCGCAACAATTTCGGTTCCGCATATAACATCGTTTTAGTGGCCGGAAATCCGTCGCGCCCCCGTCCATCCACTAAGTAACAGGCCAGTGTCCATGGCGCACCCGCAAATCCAACCACAGGCACTTCCGGTCCCAATTCACGAGTGAGCGAGCGAATCGTGTCCCCGACGAACTTTGTTTCCACTTCAGGATCAAACGCGCGAAGTTTTTCTATCTGCTCTGCGTTCCGGACCGTCTCCGGCAAGACCGGCCCGCCGTCTGTCAACTCCAGCCCAAGTCCCATTGCCTCGGCGGGGATCAAAATGTCGGAAAAGACGATTACTGCATCCACGCCCAGCCGCCGCCACGGTTGCAGCGAGACTTCGGCCGCAAGCTCCGGAGTTTTCGCTACTTCCAGGAACGGATGCTTCGCTCGAATCTCGCGGTATTCCGGCAGATAGCGCCCCGCCTGGCGCATGATCCACACCGGTACGCGCTCAACAGGTTCGCATCTGCAGGCGCGCAAGAATAGCTCCTTGCGGTTCAGCGTACTTCGTTCCGCGCAACGCTCGGTCTGTCTTTGAATGGCCATTCGCCGTGTCGGATGTTCAATCATAGCAGAACACCATAATGCGGACACATGCCCGCGGCTCGATGTGACGCCGCGCTCAACCGTGTGGTATTATTAGTTGCTCGGGTGCGCTTGTAATTCCTCCCGGAATCCCGCGTGGGGGCTGCAAGTTAAATCAGGCAGCCAATCTTGTTTCTGAGCATCGTTTTTCTGAACACTGTTCGGAATCCGGTATCTGTGAAGCGTTTTCAATCAAGCGCCGAAGCGCGCCTGAAATTCGTACCAGGAGAATAGTGGCGGCAACGAAATGCCTGCAATACGCAACATCGCTATCATCGCCCACGTGGACCACGGCAAGACCACGCTGGTGGATGCTATGCTCCGCCAAAGCGGAATCTTCCGCGAAAACGCCGTGCTCGTTGACCGTGTGATGGACTCGAACGACCTCGAGCGCGAACGCGGGATCACCATTCTCGCCAAGAACACCGCGCTTTTTTACAAGGGCACGAAAATCAATATCGTGGACACGCCGGGCCACAGCGATTTTGGCGGTGAAGTCGAGCGCGCCCTGAAAATGGTGGATGGTGTGCTACTTCTGGTGGACGCCAGCGAAGGCCCGCTTCCCCAAACTCGATATGTTCTGCAGAAAGCGCTGCAGGCGAAACTTCCTCCGATCATCGTCCTGAATAAGATTGATCGTTCCGACGCGCGCGCGCCTGAAGTCCTCGACGAAATCTACGATCTCTTTATTGATTTAGAGGCCACCGTCGAGCAGCTTGATTTTCCGGTTCTTTACACAAACGCGAAGACGGGCGTGGCACACAATAAAATAGGCGACAACTCCAAGAACCTTCTGCCGCTTTTTGAGGCGATCATCTCAGCAATTCCCGAACCCGTTGGAGATCCCGCCGGAGTTTTGCAGGCGCAGGTAATGAATCTGGATTACAGCGATTTCCTGGGACGCATCGCCATTGGCCGTGTCTTCAACGGCACCTTGCGGCGCGGAGCCGATGTCGGCATCGCGAAACTATCAGGAGAAATAATTCCAACGCACCTCACGAAATTATTTACATTTCGTGGGCTTGAGCGCGATGAAGCCGAAGAAGTCCCCTGCGGGGATCTGGTTGCCGTTGCCGGAGTGGAAGGAATTCAAATTGGCGAAACCCTGACCGGCGTGGAAAATCCGATGCCGCTCACGCCGCTCACGATTGATGAGCCGACGCTGGCCATGCTCTTCACCGTGAATACCGGCCCGCTATCCGGGCGCGAAGGGCAGTGGGTCACGTCACGCGATTTGCGCGAGCGATTGCATAAAGAGCTGCTTACGAATGTGTCGCTGCGGATTACGGACTCGGAGACCACCGATGTTTTTCGCGTGCTGGCGCGGGGCGAATTGCAGCTGGCCATCTTGATTGAAACCATGCGCCGCGAGGGCTACGAGTTGATGGTCGGCAAACCGGAAATTGTGGTGCGCGAAGAAAACGGACGCAAACTGGAGCCGCTCGAACGGTTAGTTGTGGATTGCCCGGAGACTTATGTCGGCGTGATCATGGAAGCGCTGGGCCGTCGCCGCGGTGAGCTGGCGAAGATGATCAATCACGGGTCCGGCTGGGTGCGCATGGAATTCACGGTACCTTCACGTGGATTGATTGGTCTGCGCAGCCAATTGCTCGCGGATACGCGCGGCACAGTGCAGCTGCACGCATTGTTTGAATCCTGGACGGAATACGGCGGCGAAATGGCCACGCGTCCCACAGGCGCTCTGGTGGCGGATCGCGCGGGGGTTTCCACCGCGTTTGCGATTTGGAATATTCAGGAACGCGGTGAAATGTTTATCGGCCCCGGCGTGGAAGTGTATGAAGGAATGATCGTGGGAGAAAATTCGCGCGACTCCGATATGGACGTGAATATCACCAAGGAAAAGAAGCAAACCAACATGCGCGCATCCAGCGCCGACGAAGCGATCCGATTAATTCCGCACCGTGAATTAAGTTTGGAGCAGGCCATCGAATTTATTGCCGACGATGAATTCGTAGAAGTAACGCCGCAATCGATCCGCCTGCGCAAGAAAGTTTTGAACCAGCAAAAGCGTCCACGCAGATGGCAGCAGATTCGCGCGGCCAAAGAAGCCAACGAATAATTCCCGCCCAGTTTAAATAAATCCTCTATTTAGAATAGGTTGCGCACGCTCCCCTAAGCAGTCGAGGGGAGCATCCTTATTTAGTCAAGCGACTGACTTAATAAGGGAAAAATAAAAAATTGAAAAAAGGCAGTTTTAGGGTTTGCACAATATAGGACGCAAGAGGACGGAATAGCACACAAAGAGGGAGGCGTGTATCGCTGCCGGGGGATTCCGCTATAATGGCGCGAGGAACTCCAAATTGATTCGAACACTCCATGAGTCCTGCTTTTGGGGGAAACGCGGCGGGCGGCTCGGTTTCAGGTTAGCTAGAAAGTATCCACAATGAGCGGATGGGTGCTGGCCACAATCGTGCTTTACCTGGCGAGCTTCGCCGCTTACGCGCGGAATCTCTACGTTGAAAATAAATTCATTGGGCGCTTAGGGCCGCTGTGCCTGGCGGCGGGGCTGGCGTTGCATTATTTTGCCCTGATTGAACGCGCGCGCGTTTTACAGGCCGTGCCTTATGAGGATTTGTGGGGCTCCCTTTCGCTGTTCGGTTGGCTGCTGGGCGCAACTTATTTGGGGCTGGAGCTGGTGCATCGAGGGCGGTCCGTGGGCCCGTTTGTGCTGCCGTTTGTGATCCTTTTATTTTCGCTCTCCCATCTACGAACAGTCAGTGCCCATCCCGCTCCCGCGCGCGGCCCCCTGTTTGCTCTGCATGTCACATTGAACATTCTGGCCTATTCGGCGTTTGCGCTGGCATTTGTGCTGAGCGCGATCTATTTGTTGCAGAACCGATTTCTGCGGCGGCGCCGGCCGGGAGGCATGTTCTGGCGATTCCCCGCCCAGGATGTGCTGGACCGGATGACGCGAAGCAGCGCGCTGGTGGGGGTGATTGCGCTGGCGGCGGGAATCTCCTGTGGATTTGTATGGGCCAACCGATTGCGTGGTCACTACTGGAACGGCGACCCCAAGGAAATTATATCGCTGCTGATGCTGTTGTTTTACGCAGGGTATTTGTGGATTTCACGGCGTGGCGCGTGGCGCGGGGCGCGGGCGTCGGCGTTGTGCATGTTTAATTTTGCGTTTGTATTGTTTAGTTACAGCGTGGTGAATGTTTATTTGTCGAGATACCACAGGTTTTATTGAAGGTGGGACCCGATTACAGCCCCGTCTTTATTAAGTGGAGCTCGCTACAAAGACACAAAAGCCGGCACAGGGGCCGGCGGGACATAGGCAGCTGAAAGACCGCTGATGGAAATCGTTCTCCTGGGATTGAATCACCGCACCGCACCGGTGGAGCTGCGCGAACGCGTGGCGTTCAGCACGGAAAAGACCAAGCGCGCCAGCGAGGAGCTGCGGTCGCATGGGTTGTTGGCTGAGACGCTGGTGCTGAGTACCTGCAACCGCAGCGAGCTTTATGGTGTGCCCCCCGAATTCTCCTCCGAAACACTGGACCGTCTGGAGCGATATTTTGCCGCGCTGCATGAACTTGATCCCGCCGCGCTCAATGGAAATCTCTACAGGCATCGTGATGCCGATGTGGTGCGGCATGTGTTCCGGGTCTCGGCCGGGATTGACTCGATGTTTTTGGGCGAAGCGGAGATTCTCGGGCAGGTGAGGGATGCCTACCAGGCGGCATTGCAGTTGGGTGCGACCGGGCCGGTGCTGAACCGGATGTTCCAGGCGGCGCTGGAAGTAGGGAAGCGGGTGAGGACGGAAACGGAAATCGGGACGCGGCCGGTGTCGGTAGCCTACGCCGGTGTGAAACTGGCGGAACAGATTTTTGGCAAGTTGGCGAGCCACTGCGCTCTGATCCTGGGCGCGGGCGCGGTGGGGGAGCAGGTGGTGGAGCGCCTGCACGACCGCGGAATTGCGCGTTTGCTGGTGGCGAACCGGTCGCCGGAGCGCGCGCGGGAGCTGGCGTCGCGATGGGAAGGAGAAGTGGTTGAATGGAACGAGGTGGAACGAGCGCTTCAGTTGCCGGACATGGTGGTCAGCTCGGTGGGGACGAAAGATGCAGTGCTGGGATGCCCGATGATCGAGCGAGCCATGGCAGCGCGCGAAAACCGCGCTCTGTTCTTGATTGATCTGGGGGTGCCGCGCAACATAGCGCCGGATGCGGGGAGACTTTATAACGTTTATCTCTATAATGTGGACGATCTCGCTGAGATTGTGGAGCAGAATAAGCGTGCCCGCGCGGGGGAAATTCCTCGCGTGGAGGCCATCATCGAAGAGCATATCGGCAAGTTCCAAGCGTGGCAGGCAGGCGTTGAGGTTACCGCAGTGCTGCAGGACCTGCGGGCAAAGCTGGTGCAGGAGAGCGAATCGTTCCTGCGTGCCAAGCTGGCGGATGCGGAAAATATTTCGGCGGCCGACCGTGAGAGAATCGAGAAGCTGGTGGAGGGCTTGCTGGAGCATCTGGTGGTGGAGCCGGTGGGCCGTTTGCGGAACGCAGCCGAACTGCGGCAGAGGCTGAGCGATCTGGATGCCGTGCGCAGGTTATTCGGCCTGGATCAGGAGAAACCGTGAAGCCGGTGCGAATCGGATCCCGTGGGAGCATGCTGGCGACATGGCAGGCGAAGCATATCGCGGAGCAATTCGCGGAAATGGGCGTGCCGACGGAAATTGTTTTTATTAAAACTTCCGGAGACCGGTTTCAGCAGGCGGGGGTGAACCAGATTGGAGTGAAAGGAGTATTCATCAAGGAGCTTGAGGATGCGCTGCTGGACGGACGGGTGGATATCGCCGTACACAGCATGAAAGATGTGCCGACAGAAACACCGGAGGGACTGACGATTGCGGCGATTTGCGAGAGGGAGGATCCCCGGGACTGCTTGGTCGCCCGGGCGGCCAAGAACTTTGTAGACTTGCCGCGCGGCGCGCGCATAGGGACGGGCAGTCTGCGGCGGCAGGCGCAACTACGCCATGCTCGTCCGGACATCACTTTTGTGGAGTTGCGGGGTAATGTGGATACGCGCCTTCAGAAACTCGACCGTGGAGAGTATGACGCGATCGTGCTGGCGAAGGCCGGGCTGGACCGGCTGGGATTGAGCGGACGGATTACGAAAGTGTTTTCCCCGGAAATGTGTTTGCCGGCGGTGGGGCAGGGAGCGCTGGGGATTGAAACGCGGACGGAATTTGCGCCGGAAATCGCCGAGGCATTGAGGAAGTTCGATCATTTCGCGACACGGGTAGGGGTTACGGCGGAGCGCGCACTATTGCGCAAACTGGAAGGCGGATGCCAGGTGCCATTAGGGGCTTGGGGACAATATCAAAAGAATGAGCTGTTGCTGGAAGCCTGCATCGTTTCCGCGGACGGCAGAGAGTACATCCGGAAGCGCGCCAGTGGGAAAGCGGAGGAAGCGGAATCACTGGGACGCGGCCTGGGGTGGGAAATGATCGCGGCAGGCGCGGGGAAAATTCTACAGCTGGTTGGGAGGACCGTTGCCGGGCAATCAGGGAACTGAAGCGACCAAGTCACCCAGGATGCCACTGGCGGGGCGGCGCATTGTGGTGACGCGCGCCGCGGAACAATCGCGCGCACTTACGGCCCAACTTACCGAATTGGGCGCGACAGTAATATCCCTGCCCACAATCTCCTTCACGGAACCGCTGGACGCAGGGCCGCTCGATACCGCGATTGGCGGGATTTCAAATTACGACTGGTTGCTGTTCACCAGCGCGAATGCAGTGCGGTTTTTTGCCCAACGGTGCCGGGGGTTAAATGTGGATCCCCACGTTCTGCAGTCGGGGGCGAAGCCGCTGTTCGTCGCGGCAGTCGGTCCGGCCACTTCCGAAGCGGCCGCAGCAGCAGGGTTTCTGGTGGGGCACATGGCCGAGGAGTTTCAGGGAAAGGCGCTGGCGACGGAACTGGGGTCCGAGCTTGCGGGGAAAAAAGTATTGTTGCCGCAAAGCGACCTGGCGGCCAGCGATTTGGGTGCAGAGCTGCGCGCGGGCGGGGCGGAGGTCACGCAAGTGACGGCGTATCGCACGCTGGAAGCCGATACAGCAGCGCCGGAGTCGGTGGAAGCGGTGCGGCGAGGTGCGGTGGATGTGGTGTCATTCTTCAGCGGGTCATCCTTTCAGGCGCTGGCGCACCGGATTGGCATGGAGCCTTTGCAGCGCGTGGCGATTGCGGCGATTGGGCCGGTTACGGCGGGAGCGATTCGATCAGCGGGCCTGGCGGTGGCGATTGAGGCTCCGCAGGCGACTACGGCGGCGTTTGTGGCGGCGTTGGTGGAGTATTTTTCGGTGGGGGCGGGAGTTGCGGGGAAGAAAGAGTGATGGAAAATTCGAGCCCTCTGAGAAGCCGGCGAGGACCTTGGCACTTGGAAGGGTTGAGGAGAAATGAGGAGATAGAATTCGAATGAGTTTTCCAACTCATCGGGCCCGGCGGCTGCGGCGATCGGAGCTGCTGCGCGGCATGGTGCGCGAGACACGGGTCTCGGCGGCGGGGCTGATTTATCCGCTGTTTGTTTGCGCGGGGAAAAGTGTGCGCAAGGAAGTTGGGTCGATGCCCGGAGTCGCGCAGCAGTCAGTGGACAAGATCGTCGAGGAATGCCGCGAAGCGGAGCAGTTGGGGATTCCCGCGGTGATTTTGTTCGGGCTGCCGTCAAAGAAAGACGAGCGCGGAACAGAGGCCATTTCCAAGGATGGGGTGGTGCAGAAGGCGATTGAGGCGATTCGCAAGGCCAAACTCAATCTGCTGGTAATTACCGATGTTTGTTTGTGCGAGTACACCAGCCACGGGCACTGCGGGATCGTGAAGGGCGAAAAGGTGCTGAACGATCCGACCGTGAAGATTTTGGCGCAGGAGGCGCTATCGCACGCACGTGCGGGGGCGGACATCATCGCGCCATCAGACATGATGGACGGGCGCGTGGCGGCGATTCGGGGCTTGCTGGATGGCAATGGATTTGAGGAAGTGGCGATACTGTCGTACGCGGCGAAATACTGCTCGGGGTTTTACGGGCCATTTCGCGAGGCGGCGGATTCGGCTCCACAATTCGGGGACCGGCGCGCGTATCAGATGGATCCCGGGAATGTAAGGGAAGCGCTGAAGGAAGTGGCGCTGGATTTGGAAGAGGGAGCGGATATGGTGATGGTCAAGCCCGCGCTGGCGTATCTGGATGTGATTCGCGCGGTGAAGGAAAAGTTCGATGTGCCGGTGGGCGCGTATAACGTGAGCGGGGAATACGCGATGGTGAAGGCGGCAGCGAAGAATGGATGGATAGACGAGCAGCGAGTGGTGATGGAGATTATGACCGGGATTCAGCGCGCGGGGGCCAGTATGGTGCTGACGTATCATGCAAAGGATGTGGCGCGGTGGGTGAGGGGATCCTGAGGCCGGCGGGAAACTAATTTGATCCGCACTTTCTTTCTTCGCGCCAAGAACTGGCAAATATTCCTTTTGGTTTTCATCATACCGACCTCGGCAGAGGCAATCGGAGTCTTATCGGCGATCGCTAAAATACCCTCACCGAATGACTTCCGAGAAAGAGAATTCCTGAGTGGACTCTTCGCAATCGGAATTTCCATCGTTTTACTGTGGTTATGGTCGTTGGGGTCATTTCTAGTTCAAATCATCCAGCCACAACAAGGGTTGAATAGAGGGCTTCTAGCTTTTGCCGTCAGTTATCCGGCAACATACATTTTAATTGGAATTCCCATTATCCTCCATCCGAGCGTTTGGTCATTTGCAGTCATATTTCCTTTTCACGTACTGGCATTTGGTTGCGTTATTTATGCCTTGTATTTCGTGTCCAGGACGCTCGCTGTGGCGGAGTCCGGCAGGCCTGCGACGCTTTCGGACTTCGGGGTGCCGTTTTGTCTTCTTTGGCTTTACCCCGTGGGGATTTGGATCATCCAACCAAGAATCAATCGGCTGTTTGCTAATACAAGAAGGGCTGATCTTTTCCCGGCGACGACTAAGATATAGTTCATGACGACAACACAACCGGAGATGAAATGACGAAGGAACGGCCAAGGTCGAAGGATATTATTAGGCGCGCAGGGAAACATCTGGTTGGCGGAGTGAATAGCCCGGCGCGGGTGTTTCGCGCGGTGGGTGAATGGGTGATGCAGGCGGTGGTGCGAGAGCTTAGGAGTCTAGGCGACGATGTTTAGCGAGATTCGAGCCACTGTAGTTTTTGCAGTTATTTTCGCTACGTGTATTGGCACGCCTCTATGCTCAGCGCAGCAGTTTTCCGTTAAATTTGACAACGAATATGTCACAACATCAGTCACACTTCCTCCAAGAGAGCACCCTACGATAATAACTGGGAGCGCATCTACAGCGATTGACCCGTTCGTTCGACTCTATTTCCCGACTGCCTCGGCAACTCCCAAATCAGAGGCACTGGGTCGTCCTAATGACAAAGGTATTCGTGTGACATATTTTTCGTCTGGTGATCTCTTTCTCTCGGATAGCTCCGAGCCGGAAGATGGGCAGTTTGTCGACATAGACTTGAAATCAATCCCGCCCAAAACCACCTTCAAAGATGATGCCGTTAAGTCTGACAAAGCTCACAATGAAATAGTGTTGGAAAACGATCGCGTACGAGTGGTGCGCATCCATTTTGCTCCGGGCGAATCGGGGCCAATGGTGGACAAACGTCCGCGTGTAATCGTGGCGGTGACCGACTCGCAGGCAACGGTGACTTTTCCTGATGGACACAGCGAGCCGCGCGAAATGAAAGCGGGCGCGGTTTCCTTCGGGAACGCCGGACGGCAGGCAACGAAAAACACGGGAACCACCCCCCTCGAAAATATTGTGGTTGAGTTGAAAAGCAAGTAACCGGGAGATTCGGTGACAAGAGAAAGGCCACGGTCGAAGGACATTTTCAAACGCGCTGAAAAGCTGCTCGTGGGCGGAGTGAATAGCCCGGTGCGGGCGTTTCGCGCAGTGGGCGGCGCTCCGCTGGCGCTGGCCAAGGGCGCGGGGGCGCGCGTGTGGGACGCAGATGGGCATGCTTACATTGATTATGTGTGTTCGTGGGGCGCGCTGATCTTGGGACACGCGCATCCGGCGATTGCGGAGGCAGTCACCGATCAGGCGCGAAAGGGAACGAGTTTCGGGATCACCACGGAATTAGAGGTGGAATTGGCGGAGCGCATCAATCATGCGATGCCGAGCGTGGAAAAAATACGATTCGTGAGCAGTGGGACGGAAGCGACGATGAGCGCGGCCCGGCTGGCGCGCGGGTTTACGGGGCGCGAGCTGCTGCTGAAATTTGAAGGGTGCTATCACGGGCACGGGGACAGTTTTCTATCCGAGGCGGGGTCCGGTCTGGCGACCTTCGGGATTGCGGGCAGTGCGGGAGTGCCCGAGGCGGTGGCGGCACTGACGGTGAATGTACCGTACAACGATATCAAGGCGGTGGAGAAGGCTTTCGCGACGCATAAGAAAACAATTGCGGCGGTGATTGTGGAGCCGGTGGCGGCGAATATGGGAGTGGCGCCACCGGCCAAACATTTTCTGGAAGATTTGCGGGAAATCACGCGGCGCGAGGGCACTCTGCTGATTTTCGACGAAGTGATTACCGGATTTCGGCTGGCGTGGGGAGGCGCGCAATCGGTTTATCGAATCACGCCGGACATCACCACGCTGGGAAAAATTATTGGCGGCGGGCTGCCCGCGGCGGCGTACGGAGGCAGGCGCGAAATTATGGACCGGCTGGCGCCGCTGGGAGACGTGTATCAGGCGGGGACGCTTTCGGGGAATCCGCTGGCAATGCGGGCGGGGATTGAAACCCTGAAGCTGCTGAGCGCGAAGGGATTTTACGATAATTTGGATCAGCGCGCGGGGCGATTCGTGGCCAGCCTGAGGCGCGAACTGGCAGTGAGCGGAGTAAAAGGGTGCGTGCAGAGCGTGGGGTCGTTGATGACGCTCTTCTTTGGGACGAAGGCAGTTACAAATTATGCGGAGGCGAAGAAGTCAGACACCCGGGAATTTGCGGCGTTCTTCAAGGCGATGCTGGGACACGGAGTGCTACTTCCGCCGTCACAATTTGAGGCACTGTTTGTGTCGGCGGCGCATACGGATGCGGAGATTGATATGACGCTTACGGCGGCCAGGGAGAGTCTGCAGACGATGGGTGCGGCGGTGAGCGCGGATTAGGCCATTATTCACATCAGGGGCTTAAGCCACGAGTTTTCCGCTGGACTCATTGCCAGAGATAAAACTCCGAAGCACTGAAAGTCACCAGGACATCCGCCTGATTGAAATCCATTCGATGAATCTGGGTACCTTGCATTAAAGTTCCCATTGTGTTTACATCCGCGCGCTGCCGTGCGGTGGCCCGGAGGTTCGCGTGGACCTTGGCGACACAGGACCGATTTCCTTCAGTCAAATCCTGGACAGGATGTTCTCTGTTTACCGCAGATATTTTTTCCTGCTCATCGGCGTGGCGGGCTTGCCCTATCTGATCCTTGCGGCGATTGGCCTGATATTCGTGATGGCCAGCGGCATCTTGGGAACACTAGCGACCCCGGCGTCCGCCGCGGCACGTGCCCCGACAGTACCCGACGTGACGATGTTTCTCGGAGTGATAATCCTGGTATGGGGGATTTTCCTGGTTGGAGCATCGCTGGCGTGGGTGGCAACCTCGGCCGCCGTCTGGGATCTTCAAATGGGAAAGAGGCCGACGATCCGGAGCGCGTACCGATTGGCATTGCGGCGACTGGGGACAATCGTTGTGGCGGGATTTCTGGCGATATTGGCTATGATGGCGGGATTTATCCTGCTAGTCGTTCCAGGAATCATTGTGTGGCTCTCGATTTCGCTGAGCGGGGCGATCTTGGCAGCCGAGGAAACCGGTCCTCTGGAAACCTTGAAACGGAGCTGGCGGTTGACGGAAGGATACCGGTGGAAGATTTTTGTGACGATGTTTTTGTGTTCGATCATTTCGATGGCGTTCGGGTACATGTTTCAGATTCCAGCCCTGATACTTATGGCCTTTGTTTCGACTTCAGGCGGGGCCCCGGCTTGGGCGATTGCCATTTATATTCTGGCATACCTAATGGGATGGGTGCTGCCTGCGCCGCTGCTCGCCATTGCGCTCTGCTTGATTTACTATGACGCACGCGTGCGCAAGGAAGGATTCGACCTGCAGAGGATGCTGGACACTCTTCCGTCGGTGGCCGGAGCCGCGGCGCCGCAAACGCCGGCAGTCAGTTGAGGAGCAAAGAGCGAAGCGAGAATGGACACTGCACCCCAAGTGACGGCGGAACTGAAGCCGATGAGTTTGTCGGAGATTCTGGACCGGACGTTCACGCTCTATCGCAATAATTTCTGGCTGTTCTGCGGGCTGATGGCCTTGCCGGAAGTGGCCAATGCGCTGATCTCGATAATTTATTTTGCGACCGTGGGGAGCAAGATGATGATCGCGCCGCGGCCGAATCCACAAAACCCGTTCGAGGCGCTGGCGGGAATGCAGTCGGCGCTTGGGGGAGCGTTGGTCCTCCTATTTTTTCACGCGATTTTTTATTCGACGGCGCTAGGCGCGGTAACACTGGCGGTGTCGGAGATTTATCTGGGGCGCATTACCTCGATACGCGCGTCGTACCGTTCAGTGATGAGGAGAATGCCCGGGTTATTTGGGCTGATCCTGGTGCTGTTCATGCTGCTCTTTGTCTTTGTATTTGCGGGAGTGATTGCCGGGCTGATCCCGGCGGCGGTGCTTGCCGGAGCGTTGACGGCGGTGATTTCGCGAGCGGGGGCACCCGGAGTTTTGCTGGGCGCGTTGGTCGTTCTTGTGGTGATCGTGTTCATGGTTTCAGGGGTGGTCCTGGGGATATGGCTGATGATGCGGTTCGCGGTGTCCATTCCAGCGTTTATGCTGGAACGGTTGGGCGTGTTTGATGCGATGGGGCGCAGCGGATCGCTGACCAAAGGCTTTCGCTGGCGGATATTTGTGTCCGTGGTCGTAATGTACGTGGTCGTTTATGCGGTGCAACTGCTGTTCGCCATACCGTTCGTGGTGATGACCATGGCGCGGGCAGGGAAGGGCGTGCTGCCGCTGTGGCTGCAAGCGGGGACGGCGGTTTCCGCTGCGGTGGCGGGGACGCTGGCCGGACCTCTGTTGATGATTACGATTGCACTGATTTATTACGATGTGCGCATCCGCAAGGAAGCGTTTGACCTGGAAGCCATGATGGCCGCGCTGGGGAGTTCGGCGCCGCAGCCGGGATACGCCGGGGCCGCGCCGCCGCCGAATCCGAGCGGGTAGAGGGGCCGGGGAGAGATCTGAGATTGTCCCGAATGCGAAGGACGGTTTGTGGACGCTTGCTGATTGCGGCGTTGGGCCTGATGGCGATTTGTGGGCCGCTTAGTGTTCGAGCCGGCGCCGCGGATTTTGCCAATTCAACCGCAACTACAACTGATTCCCCAAAGGCAATCATTTCGCTTTCCAATTATGAGGCTGAGCTTGACCGGATTGCTTTGGATGTGTCGGCGCTGAAAGATCATCCGGAGAGGGCCGGCGCGCTAAGGAATTCTCTGCCCGGCGGGTGGATGGTTCAGTCGGGCGACCAGGAATTTGAAACTTCCACCACGTGGCTGAGCGATGCGCTAAAAGATTTCGAGAAGAAGAGTCCCATAGAACGCAAAGAGCTCTGTGATTCGGTGGTGAGACGGCTTCGGGCCATTAAGGCTGAGGCGGAAAATATTAGAACCGCTCAGGCTGGGCCGGATATGACCGACAGCAGCGCGCGACTGCAGAAAATCCTGAGCGCGCGCGAATTCCGGCAAGTGCACGAGCAGTCGTGGCTGAGCCAGCTTTGGGACCAGGTGCAGAGGTGGATCGACTGGGTGTTGGAACGCACACTCGGGCGCTTGATTGGCGAAGGGCCGCTTCGGACAACGCTTCTATACGCCATGATCGCCGCAGTATTTTTGTTTGTGGCCGTTTGGATTGTGAGGAGCCTGCGGAGTCTGGCGCGCACCGAAACTTTGCGAGTGGACGCCGTGTTTCCGCCGGGGAAACACTGGCGCCATTGGGCGCGCGAGGCGCTCACAGCGGCGGGCACCGGGGATTATCGCGCGGCGCTTCACGCGGCGTATTGGGCGGGAGTTTACAGGCTGGCGGAGGTTGGTGCGTGGCAGCTCGATCGAGCGCGCACACCGCGTGAATATCTGCGGCTGGTGAATCAGCCGGCTGCGGGGGCAGGCGATACGCGCAGCCCAGCGGCGAAAGCGAAACCGGAAGGCGCCGCGGCTCTAGCCGCGCTTACACGCAGCATGGAAGCTTCGTGGTATGGATATTTGCCTGCAACGCAGCAAGATTTTGATATGGCCGTGAATCACCTGGAGACGCTCGGATGCCGGTTGCGCTCGAACGCTCAGACCGCAAACTCCTGATTGCCGCAATAGCGCTGATGCTGGTACTGGTAGCGACCAGCGCGGTGCTCGCGCCGCCAGAGCCTGCTCCGGCACCGGTGGCCTCCAGTTTTTCGCCCGGGCCAACGGGAGCCAAGGCCGCTTACCTGTTGCTGGGCGAGCTGGGCTACAACGTGGAACGATGGAGTCAACCGCTTTCGGAGTTGCCGCTGCCAGGGGGCGTGATTCCGTTGACCATCCGCAGAATTGGAGAATCATCCGGTAATCCCGCGCCGGGTCCGTCCGAAGAGAACCAGTGTCAGACTCCCGCAACCACTTCAGAATTTCCCGTCACATTGGTACTCGCCGACCCCGGCATTGGAGGGATGGGAGATGAAGACCTGGATCAGCTTGAGTCATTCGTCCGGCACAGAGGCCGCGTACTGCTGACGGGAGCCACAGGCGGGGAGATCTTGAGTTCTAAAGAGTTGGCGCTGACGAAGCCCTTTGACGCGGTGACGAGTCAGTATCACGCCGTGGCGGTCAGCCCGATTACTCAAGGAGCGCCCGTGATCACCATGGCTGCGACGATTCGGTGGAATCAATCACTGCCGAAGAAAGACGAGCGCTGGCACCTGATTTCATCCTGTTCGGTGCCCTTGTACGCCGAAGGATCAAATATCGTTGCAGTTTCATACGGACTCGGGAAGGGACAAGTGATCTGGTGGGCCAGCTCGATGCCCCTCACCAATGTGGGAATCGAACAGACTGGAAATTTGAAGCTTCTGCTAAATTCACTGGGGCCCGCCAATGGGGCACGCGTATTGTGGGACGAGTACTACCACGGTGAGCGGCGCACGCTGACCAGCTATTTGGCGGGGACTCCGGCAGCGTGGATGCTGCTCCAGGCAGGCATAATCTACTTTTTGCTTCTGCTCGCCTATGGGCGGCGCACCGGGCCCATACGGAAGGCGGTGGTGGAGTCAAGGCTGTCGCCACTCGAGTTTGTTGAGACATTGGGCGCGCTTTACCAGAGTGCGGGCGCGGCCTCGTCCGCGGTTGAAACGGTGTGGCAGAGATTCAGATATCTGGTGGGCACGCGGCTGGGATTGCCGGCCTCTGCTTCCGTGAAGCAAATGTTTGAATCGGCGCGCGACCGATTGGGCTGGAGCGAGCCGGGCCTTTATGAAGCGTTGCAAAAAGCCGAGCGCGCCTCGAAGTCCACGGGGCTTTCCGATAAGGACGCATTGCAAATTGTGGAGTCGCTCGAACATTACGCCGGGCTCTTGGAACTGAATCGCGGTGCAAGTGAGGAGAAAAGGACATGGCGGACCAGGTAGCACGAGTGGCGGAGCACATCCGCAAGGAAATGGGCAAGGCCATTGTGGGACAGCGGGCCGTGCTCGATCAGATGCTGCTGGTGCTGCTCTGTGGCGGGCATGCGTTGATTGAAGGCGTCCCCGGGTTGGCCAAAACACTGGCGGTGAAGGTCCTGGCGCTGATTGGGCGGCTGGAATTCCGGCGCGTGCAATGCACCCCCGATTTAATGCCCGCCGATATTCAGGGAACAACAATTTTCAATGTGCAGAAGGGCGAGTTCTCACTGCACCGCGGGCCGATTTTCACCGACTTGCTGCTGGTGGACGAAATCAACCGGACGCCTCCGCGCACGCAGTCGGCGTTGCTCGAGGCAATGGAAGAGCGGCAAGTGACGCTCGATGGAAACACCTACATGCTGTCGGATTTTTTCACGGTATTCGCTACACAGAACCCGATTGAGTTTGAGGGGACTTATCCGTTGCCGGAAGCGCAGCTCGACCGTTTCTTGCTGAAGATTCGGATCGGGTATCCGGAGGCTGGAGAAGAATCGGAAATCCTGCGGCATTACCAGGAAGGATTTGATCCGCGTGGTCTGGACAAGCTTGGACTGGAACAATTGCCGGCGGGATGGCTTCTCGCGGCGCGCGCGGAAGTCGGCGCCGTGCGGGTTGAGCCCGCGCTCTTCCAATATGTGACGAATGTTGTGCGCAGGTCGCGCGATTGGCCGGCGCTCAGCCTGGGCGCGAGTCCGCGCGCGGCCGTGAATTTATTATTGGCCGCGAAGGCTTGCGCATCGCTGGAAGGGCGGGATTTCCTGATTCCCGATGATGTAAAGACCGCGGCGCCGGCGGTGCTGCGTCACAGATTGCTACTGAAGCCGGAGTCGGACCTGGAGGGGATGAATTCGGATCAGGTAATCGCGGAGCTGTTGGCGGCGGTTGAAGTGCCAAAATAAGGGAATAAGCCGCAAACCTGGGCGCAGCAAGCTGTGTCCCAACACAGGCCATCCCACTCGGCAATCCGAGCAGATTCTGGAGATGGACTGCCAAAGCAAGAAACAATGAGCGCAACGGCCACATTGCAAAACACGAACGCCGGTCAAGAAGCCAACACTGCGCGCCTGATGGGGCCCTCGCGGCTGGTCCCGCCGAATGTGACCGCTGTTGCGGTGCGGCGCGGGCGATTGGCTGTCGGATTCGGGCCGCGATTCTTCCTGTTGTTGTTGTTGGGCTTGGCGTGGCTCGGGCCTGCCTGGTGGAATCCGCGATTTGCGTACGCCATGTTGGCCTGGGATTTATTTGTGGTTTGCGTGTGGCTTTGGGATTTGATGGCTGTGCCGAGGCCGAACCAGATCACGATTACACGCGCATGGAGAGCGCCTGCGGCATTTGAAACGGAAAGCCACGTCGTACTGGTGGTCCGAAATGGAGGGCAGCGGACAGTCTATGCCCGGTTGGTGGATGATGCGCCGCCAACATTTCGCACTCTGCCCCCGGACATCGAAGTGCGGGCAACGCCTGGAGGTGAGGGCCGCGCAGAATATCCCGTCCTTCCCGCGGAGCGCGGCGACTCCCAATTTGGGCGCGCGTACATTCGCTGCCAAAGCGTGCTGCGGGTGGCGGAGCGATGGTCCACCGTTGATTTAAGTCAGAAGGTGCGCGTTTATCCAAATTTGGAATACGCGCGGCGTTCAGCCCTTTTCCTGATCCGCAGCAGACAAGTGCAAATGGAGCGCCGGCTGAGGAGGCAGAAGGGGCGCGGGCGCGAATTTGAGAGTCTGCGGGAATTTCGTCCGGGCGATGAGTACCGCGAAGTTTGTTGGACGGCGTCGGCTCGCCGCGGACACCTGGTAACAAAAGTAAATCAAGTTGAGCGCAGCCAGACGGTCTGGATGGTGCTGGACGCGGGGCGGTTGCTGCGCGCTCGGGTGGATGGGCCGAGCAAGCTCGACTACGCCGTGAATGCCGCGCTCAGCCTGGCGCACGTGGCGTTACTTTCCGGAGATAACGTGGGGCTGATGGCCTACGGGCGCCGAATTCAGCAGAAGCTGCCGCCGGGACGAGGGGCGGCGCATTTGCGCAGGATTGTGGAGAGCCTGGCGCTGGTCCATGCGGAGTGGAGCGAGGCGGATCATCCGCGCGCGGCGGACAGTTTGCTGGCATCTCAAAAACGCCGCAGCTTGATTGTGTGGCTCACCGATTTGGCGGAAACTCCGGCGACGCCTGAAGTGATTGAGGGCGCGACGCAAATGTCGGGGAGACATTTGGTTTTATTTGGAGTGATCGCCCAACCGGAGTTGAGCGCACTGGGGCGCGCCGTGCCGGATACAGTCGCGGAGATGTACGAACACGCGGCGGCGATTGAGATGATTCACCGGCGCGAACTATTGCTGAGGCGGATGCGGCAGCATGGGGTGCTGGCGCTGGAGATTGTGCCGGGGGCGCTGAGTACCACGATCATTAATCGGTACATCGAGGTTAAGGAGAGGAGTTTGTTATGAAACCGAGGTGTCGTGGCTTACCTGGAGGCTCGCTCGTCCCAGTGGAGAATCCCCAGCGCTGCGAGGAGGGCTGGACTACAAGTTGAGATCTGACCGTTGAAATACGCGGCTAAGTCCAATGGATAAGCGGAAGAAAGAAATGAGTCAAAATTATTTCCACAATTTTCCCCAAGTATTCTTTACAGAAGCGGTGAAAAAAATTCCTGCTGTTTCAATCTGGCAGGCCAAGTTCGCGTGGAAGACTTTCAGATGCAACCTGTTAATAACGGGGTAGATTGGCCCCTCACGCGCTCTTTACGGCACCCCTGGCCCTGGGCGTCCTCTCGATTTCCACTTGAATCACGATTCAAGGCTGAGTGAGCTTGCCGGTCTTAAGGCATGGCCACGGCTAGGTGTATTTCAAAATCGCTACAGGTGGAAGGCTTCTTAACTGGAGCCTGCAGTTCACTTTACAGCGAGAGGAGGTCTCCCGTGGCCGCGACAATTCTGTTGGTGGATGCGGACCTTATTGATCGAGCAGATTGGCAGGCATTGCTCCAGTTTCATGGTTATAAGGTCGTCGCGGTGCAGGACGGACGTGCCGCATTGGAAAAGTTTCCCGCAGTTCGGCCCGATTTGATTCTGATTGACCTTGGATTGAAAGATATCCCGGGCCGTGAGGTTGGTCGTCGGATACAAGTGCATCCGCAATTCGCCAAAACGCCCATAGTCTTCACGGGACCGTACTTTGAAAGACACCGGATTCGAATCGGGAGGGGGACGAACTCAGGGAGTTTCAACGGGGCCCGATCTCGAGAAGAAGCTTTTTATCGCGTTCAAAATATTTTGGGCGGGAGCACGGGATTGTTGTTTGAGAATGGCGGGGATTCTGATTCCGCGGATCGGGACGAAGTGGAAAGTCTGCAGGAATTGAAGAGATACTGAGGGGGAGTCGATTGGTTGGGGATTGACGCGGAGAAATGTCCCAGCTCCATGAACCGGCTTGATTTACAGGGATAAGCCCTGAGCCCGATTGGCGGGCAATGGATATTTTTTGCGACCAGACTGAGTCAAGTAGAGTACGAAAATGGAGAAGAGCGCGGCGGCGAAGAGATACTTCACCAAGGGCGGAAGGTGAGTGGGGGAGAGGAATCCTTCGATCGTGCCGGCGACGATGAGGATGGGGATAATGCCGATAATTAAGCGGGCGGTTTGAGCGCCTGCCTGTGCCAGCGAATCGCGCCTAGGGAGTAGCCCAGGAAACAGCAGCCCGCGCGCCAGGAGAAGGCCGGCTCCGCCGGAAATGAAAATGGCGGGCAATTCCAGAACGCCGTGAGGCGCCACAAAGCTCCACAGCAAATTGGACATATTTCCTTCAAAGCAAGCCACACCCACAACCCCAATCAGCATTCCGTTCAAAATGGTGAAAAACAAAGTGCCGATTCCCGCAACCATGCCTGTGGCATAGGTAACAAAGCATACGGAAATATTGTTGGTCATGATCTGGCTGGAAGCGAGCGGCTTGATGGTCAGCACCGAATCGGTCCACATCTTGTGTTGTTCAATAGTTTCGATCATATGGGGGCCGAGGAGATAGCGCTCAAATGTGGCGTCGTGAAAAGAGAGAAAGGCCCCAGCGAAGCCCGAAAATAAAAACAAGAGAAATGCGGCGAAAGTATAGTTGAATGTCTCGCGGAAGGCGCGAGGGAAGTCATCGCGATAGAATCTGAAGATGCCCCAGCCGGAACGTCTTCGTCCGGAATAGAGCAGGTTGTGGGCGCGGCTGAGGAGCTGATTGAGGGCGCGGGCCAGTCCCTGTTCGAGCGGGTCTTCTCGAACGGCAGCCAGGTCTGAGGCGGCCTGGCGGTATAATAACCCGAGTTCCTGGAGCTCCTTACTAGGCAGCCCGCGGACACTGCCACGGCCCGCGCGCTCCACAAGGTCGGTCAGCCGTTCCCAATATGGGCGTCGCTTGCTCAACCAGCGCGCGGAGGGCATGAATGTCTTCTCCGAACCAGAATCCTACAATCTGGGACGACAAGCTTACCATTGAAACGCCGGAGCAAACCTCCCTGGAGTTCCCGCTGGCGGGAGTGGGGAGCCGGTGTATGGCCATGGTCCTGGATACGCTGATCCAGACTGGGGTCATCCTGGTGTTGGTTATTGTGATGCTGGTTTTCCAGACGCAGCTAGCGGACAACGCGACTGGTCTGGGAGCGGGCGGCCTGTGGGTACAGGCGATTGCCTATCTTATTCTCTTTGCACTCTATTACGGGTACTTCGCATTCTTCGAGGCGATTTGGAACGGTCAAACCCCCGGGAAGCGCGTGGCACATCTGCGCGTGATTCAGGAGTCTGGGAGGCCGTTGCAGGTTTGGCAGGCGATTGCGCGAAACATAATGCGAATTGTTGACCAACTGCCGGGATTTTACGCGGTGGGAATGACCTCGGCGCTAATCAGCAAGCAAAACCGCAGGCTGGGTGACTTCGTGGCCAAGACGGTAGTGGTGCATGAAAGGCCATTGTCGAAAATCTCGGTGGGATGGGCGACCGCGCCCGGCGGAGTATCTTCAGCACAATTGAGGTCGACTACGTACCCGAATGCCAATTCGGGCGAGAACTCCACCTCGCTTGCGGGAGCGATGTTGCCGCCGAATCCTTCGTCGGCGGGGAGTTCAACCATATTGGGAGCGGGGCGGCTGGGACCCGAAGAAGTGCGTTTGATCGAGGCATTTCTGGAGCGGCGCGATTCGCTGGACTGGGATGTTCGCCAGAAAATGTCGAGGCAGATTACCGCGCGCGTTTCGGAGCGGCTGGGTATCGATCCAGCAAAGCGCGGGGAGCTGGGATTGTGGTCGGAAGAGCTATTTTTGGAAGCAGTGGCGCGCGAGCGATCGGAGACTCGCAGCCGGTAGGTAACAAATTTAGGAGCGTCCCTCCCAATTAAGCGCTAGGCCGCTGCTGGCAGAGCCGAAGCTGAGCGAGTTCCGACGATAGTTTCTCAAAACGCGCGAGCAATTCTTTGTGGCGGGTCTCATCGGGAGCAGGCTTTTTGGCGATGAAGGAAATTGTGCCGCCGGGCTCGAGATTGGCGCTGTCCACTTCATCCAGTGAACCAAACCCCTGGCGATGGGCTGCCGCTTCCAACTCTGAAAGTGTGATCAGCTCCTTGCTTAGCCTCTCCGTCTGGATCTTGCCGTTCTGAATCAAGTATTCGGTTTTGCCTTCAACCGCCTCATCAACGCGCGGGTGGCTATATAGAAAGCGCACGAAAAGGTAGTTGACCAACAATAGCGTGGCCGCGCCGACCAGCCCGCCGGTGACGGAGTTATCGTCGCCGATGATGGCGTTTTGCACGGTGTTGGACAGCGTGAGGAGGACTACCAGGTCGAAAGGATTGAGTTGCGCGAGTTCGCGTTTACCGGCGAGGCGCAATCCGACGACCAGGAAAATGTAAACGAGAATCGGGCGAAGAATTTTTTCGAGAACGGGCAAGCCGAGATGAAACATGTTGGACCAAAGTGCGACGGACATAGTTAGTCTCCTCCAAATTAGTGTGGGACGAAAAATTAGCACGGGACGAGGCCCGGCGGTAAGAGATTGCAGGAGCGCAACTTCGGGAAGACGGATCAAAACCGGACGTAGCTATCATTTGGGCATCATAGTACTTGGACATCGTCGAAACCGGAGAAACCTTTGCCACAATAAGGACATTGGCACCCACGAGGGTGCAAAAGTCCCAGTGCCTGAAAATACCAAGCTTCGTGTTCCCGCCGCCGCGTCGTTACGGTTTGATTCGGTGCAGCCCGGTCTTGCGGTTCCTGCCGTGTTTTGGACAACCGACGCAGGTTTACAAATCACTTCTGTTGATGGAAGCGGCCTAGACGCCCTGGGGATCGCAACGGACGAGATCGTCGGTGGTCACCTCCATGAATATCTCGGCGGTTTCCTGGAGAACGAAACGATTCTGGCCGCGCATGAACGAACCCTGCGGGGGGAGTCACTGTGCTTTGGATCCCGCCTTGGAGAGCACCGCGTTGAGATTTATCTTTCGCCGCGCCGCGAACACGATGGAAAAGTAATCGGTACGATAGGGATGGCGAAACTGGCCGGACACAGCGCGACGCCCGAAAAAAATAGAATGGAGGAAGGGCACAAATTCCGCGCACTGGTAGAAAAGAGCCTGGACATCATCGCGCTCACCGACCGGGGATGCCTGGTTACGTTTGTGAGCCGGCCTATTGAGCGGGTGCTTGGATACACGCCCGAGGAATTCACGGGGAAAATCGGCTTTGGGTATGTGCATCCGGCGGACGAGCCAGCGGCACGAGAGATGTTTATGGATGTGATTTCCGCTCCAGGGAGGACACGTACGGGAGAATTCCGCACTCGTGCAAAGGACCTCAGCTGGAAGCGGTTGGAAGTCACCTGCACGAATCTTCTGGACGACACTGAAATCCGCTCCGTGGTTGCGAACTTCAGGGACATCACCGAGCGAAAGAGGATGGAAGCAGAACGCCAGGTGATGGTGGAGATCATCCAGGCGCTCAACGTCACGCCGAATCTGGATGAGCTGCTTGCGCAAATGCACCGGGCGCTAAAGACGGTGGTGTTGGCGGAAAACTGTTTTGTAGCCTTACACGATGACTCGACGGGAATGTTTCATTTTCCGTTTGTCTCGGACATGTACGACGCGCCACCGCCTCCACAGAAGGCCGGGCGGACCTGCTCGGCCTACGTTTTCCGGACGGGGAAGCCGCTGTTGGCATCGCGGAAAAAGTTTGCCGACTTGGTCGAGCGCGGAGAAATTGAAATGGTAGGTACTCCGGCCGCAGCATGGCTGGGCGTGCCGCTGAGAACGCCCACGGGACAAATCGGCGTGCTGGTGGTGCAGAGCTACGAGGATGAAAACGCGTATTCCGAGCGCGATGTGGAAATGCTGGAATCGGTGGGGACTCAGATCGCCCTGGCCATCGAGCGGAAGAAGTCGGAGCAGGAGCTGCGCAAAAGGGAAGAAGAACACACCATTATTTTCAATTCCGCGCCTGGAATCATCGTGTGCAAAGACAGAGAAAGCAGGATCCTCCAGGTCAACCGGGCTGCGGCGGAGTTTTTTGGAATGCCCGTGGAAAATCTGCAAGGAAAGCACATTTCCGAGCTCTTGCCTGATTCGCAGGGCATATCTGAAGCAGAAGACCGCGAGGTCATGAGGACCGGTGAACCAAGAGTGGGCCACGTCAAAACCCGGCACAGCGGCTCTGGCGAAACCAGGATTTTACAGACTCACCGATTGCCCTACCGGGATCCGGACGGAAAGGTCGGCGGTGTGATTGTCTTTGCTTCCGACGTTACCGAGCAATACCAGGCGCGGAAGGTGCTTCGCGAATCCGAGGCGAGGTACAGGCTCTTGGTTGAGAATGCCGCCTATGGAATATTCCGGACAACACCTGAAGGGAAGTTTCTGGATGCCAATCACGCTCTGGCGACAATCCTGGGATACCCTTCCACTGATGAATTGATGCAAGTGAACATTTCAGAAAGCCTGTACGTTTTCCCAGAACAGCGGAAATCAATCATTTCGGAAACGATTGCGCGAGGGCACCTCGACGGGCATGAGGTGGAATGGAAGCGCAAAGACGGAAAGACCGTAATCGTGCGGCTGAGCGCCCGGACGGTCCGCGACACAGACGGGAGCATGTATTTCGAGGGTATCGTTGAAAACGTGACCGAATGGCGCGCGCTTGAAACGCAGTTGAGGCAGGCTCAAAAAATGGAGGCGGTTGGACGCCTGGCCGGCGGCGTGGCCCACGATTTCAATAATTTGCTCATGGTGATTAAGGGCCATTCGGAGCTTCTTCTGGAGCGGATTGCCAGTGACCATGCCGATTTTCGCAAGATTGATCAAATCAAGAAGGCCGCCGACCGTGCCGCGGGTCTGACGCGGCAATTGCTCGCATTCAGCCGCATGCAGGTTATGCAGCCGCGCGTCATCGATTTGAATGCGACGGTGAACGAGATGGGCAAGATGTTGCCGCGACTGATTGGTGAGGACATTGAGTTGTCCATCCTCATCAAGCCGGATCTGGGGCGGGTGAAAGCGGACCTCGGTCAGGTGGAGCAAATCATCCTGAACCTCGCGGTGAATGCCCGGGACGCCATGCCCGATGGCGGGAAGCTTCTGATCGAAACGATGAACATTGATCTGGACGAAGAGTACGCGAGAAGGCATCCCCCGACCGCACCGGGTCGTTTCGTGATGCTGGCGGTAACGGACACAGGCGTGGGAATGGATGCGGACACCCAGGCACACATTTTCGAGCCATTTTTCACCACAAAGGAAAAAGGCAAGGGGACGGGGCTGGGGTTGGCGACGGTTTATGGTGTAGTGAAGCAAAGCGGCGGATTCATTTGGGTTTATAGCGAGCTCGGCAAAGGAACTTCATTCAAGATATACCTTCCGCGCGTGGAGGAGATGCCGGACGCAGACCGCGATAAGAAGCGCGCTGAGGAATCTCCGCGCGGAACGGGAACAATCCTGCTTGCCGAAGATGAAAAGGAAGTCCGCGAGATTGCCCGCGAGTTCCTGACGATATCGGGATACACGGTGATTGAAGCGAAGGACGGGGCGGAGGCGCTTGAGTCCGGCACGAAGCATGTAGGGACGATCGATTTGCTGGTAACCGACATGGTGATGCCGGGAATGAACGGGCGCGATCTTGCGGCACGGCTCACTGCTTTGCAGCCAAAATTGAAAGTGATTTTCATGTCGGGCTACACCGAATATGCCATGGCGCGAAATGAAAACCTGGAGCCGGATAAAGTTCTCCTGCAAAAACCGTTCACACGCTCGGTCTTGGTGCAGGCTGTGCGTAAAGCGCTCGGAAACAAACCGGAATAGTCCCACCTTGGGCTCCCGCCTGACGCGGGAGCTGCTGATTTAATCAATCCTTCTGGGAAAGACTCCCAGGCGCTGACAGCCGCTGGGCAGCTATTGCAGAGGGTTGAGTCAAACATCTCCCTTAAATCTTTTCACGTGGACGCGCGGGATTGATCACCTCCCATTTCGTGAAATGTTCCCCTCGAACAGGAAGTATCGAGCGCGGAATTAGTAAGGATTGGCCCGGTTGCGAGAATATTGGCGGAAGCGGAAAACAATATGCGGCATAGGCGAGCTAATCCGATTAGAGAATGGCAGAATGAGCTGATACGGCGCGCAGGATTAGGATTGAGGAGCGTCCGATGAATTGCTGGAAAGGTGGTTCACAAGTGAAGCTTCGTGTTCCAGTGCCGTCCACAATCCGCAAGTTGCGCAGCTATTACGCGCCCATCGAAGGGCGCGCCGGAAAACTGCGGCTCGATTTCAATGAGAACACTGTGGGCTGTTCGCCGGCGGTGTTGCGAGCTATTCGGAAACTGACTCCCGAGCAATTGGCGATGTACCCAGAGGTCCAGGCGCCCACGGCAAGGCTTGCGCGATGGTACGGCGTGCAGGCCAGCGAACTTATGCTGACGAATGGGGCAGACGGCGGGCTGCGGCAAATTGTGGACACTTTCGTTGAGAAGCACAGCGCTGTGTTGCTCGTTGAGCCGACATTTTTGATGTACCGCTTCAACCTGGAGATGGCTGGCGCGGAGATCCAAACTTTGCGCTATGACGATAAAATGAAGTTTCCCCTAGAAAATGTGATGAAAGCTTTGAAACAAGCGCCGCGCTTGTTCTTCCTCGCAAATCCGAATAATCCCACGGGCACTTTGATCGAGCGGCGTGTGATTCGACGCATGCTGGAATCCGCGCCGCGGACGCTTTTTGTTGTGGATGAGGCCTATTTCGACTTCAGTGGAGTTACCGTGCTGCCGTGGATTCGCTGCTATCCAAATTTGATTGTGGTGCGGACGTTTTCAAAGGCCCCCGCGCTGGCGGGGCTGCGGATGGGGTGTCTTTTCGCATGCCCTGAGGTCACGGGATTGTTGGCACGGACACGCGAACCCTTTCCTGTCAATGTCGCTGCACTCGCAGCTGCGGAAGCAACCGTGCGGAATCATAGCCAAGTGAAAGCTTATGTCGCTGAAATTGCTCGCGCGCGCGAATTGGTTTCGGAAGCGCTGATGGGGCTTGGAGTGAAAGTGTATCCGAGCGCTACAAATTTCCTGCTGGTGGACTTTGGCGCGCGAGCGTCTCGAATCCTGCATGAATTGGAAAAGCGGAAGATTCTATTGCGAGACCGCATGTCAGACTTTGGCCGCACCGGATTTGTACGCGTCACGATTGGGACGCGTCCGCAAATGCGGCGGCTGATCCGCTCGGTGGAGCAATTGTGGTGACAATCCACATGCCCAAAAAGGGGATCGAGCTCATCATTTTTGACGTAGATGGCGTTCTGGTGGATGTTCGCGGCTCATTCCATCTCAGCACGGTGCAAACAGTCCGGCACTTTACGGGAAAACGCGTGGCGATCTCCGGGATCCAGAAATGGAAGTCGAAAAGCGGATTTAATGACGATTGGAAACTTTCAACCGCATGGATCAAGTCCCTGGGAGGGCGTGCCACATATGACCAGGTGAAGCGCCAGTTTATGAAATTCTACTGGGGCGATGGCCTGCCCGGAAATGTGGAGAGGGAAGAATGGATTGTGCCCATCGCAAAGCTCCGCCAGTGGTCGCGACGATTTGAATTGGCGCTATTTACCGGGCGCACCCGACAGGAGCTGGGGCACAGTCTGAGGAAATTCAAAGCTGAGAAACTGTTTCAGCGAATTGTGACCATGGACGATATCGAGAACCTGAAGCCGCATCCGGATGGTTTGCTGAGGATTCTTGACGGCCGGAGTCCTTCGATCGCGGTCTATCTCGGGGATAACATTGATGACGCGCTGGCCTCTAAGCGCGCTCAAGTACCGTTTGTGGGAGTTTTGCCACGCAACAGTGAGGCGCGCCGAATGCGCGGTGAAGCTCTGAAGCAGCTCGGCGCGCGCGCGATTCTGCACAGCGCTACAGAGTTGGAAGGCTGGCTTCCGACGCACCGTGGGCAGTGAAGGAGATCTCTCGAAGAACGCTTCCGCAGTGCGTTGGCTCCGAAACGAGTGTTCGTTTCATGTCTTACTCCCGTTGGCATCGATTGCGGATGAAACCGCTTTCAATGCAATAGATTTAGGCCTAGGACTGGCTGAGGTCTGCGCGAATATTCACGCCAAGCAGGGCTGGATCGTCCCTCTTGTTCATCCTTAAGTATCGGTATTTCAGTAAGATACAGTAGAATCAGGCATGATCAGATTTAATGGTCACTTTACATTGCCTCTGCTATAATTCCTCTTCCGGTACACCCCGGGTAAGTGCGTTTCATCTCCCACCGCACTAAAGGATTCCACGTATGAAGCGGTATGGCGAGCATCGGTTTCCCGGCAGGTTGTTTGTCGTCGAGGGCATTGACGGGTCGGGGAAATCCACCCAATTGATGTTGCTGCACCAGTGGCTGAAGTCGGAGGGCTACGGCGTGGTGTTCAGCGAATGGAACTCGTCCATGGTGGTAAAGGACACCACCAAGCGCGGAAAGAAAAAGAAGCTGCTGACCCCAGCCACGTTTTGCCTGATCCACGCCACTGATTTCGCCGACCGCATGGAGCGCAACATCATCCCGCTACTGAAGGCCGGCGCGATCGTATTGTGCGACCGTTATATTTACACCGCATTTGCCCGCGACATCGCCCGGGGGCTGGATCCGGCCTGGGTGCGCGAGCTTTATTCCTTCGCCGTGAAGCCCACTGGCGCTTTTTATTTCCGCGTGCCGCTGGAAGTTTCCATCACGCGGTTACACGCGGCGCGCAGCGGCTTCAAGTTTTATGAAGCGGGCCTCGATCTGGGAATGACGGAAGATCCCGACGAGAGCTTTCGGATGTTCCAGGGCCGCATCCTCGAGGAATACGAAAAGATCGTTCCGGAATTCGGATTAAATGTGATTGACGCAACCTTGCCCATTGAAACGCAGCAGGAGCAGATGCGGGAATTGGTAATCTCAAAACTCGAGCGCGCGAAGCAGTTGCGGGTGGCCCCATGAAAGAGACCAACGGAGTCGTCCTGCCGGCGATGGAACTGTCCGACCTGGTGGGCAAGTTAATCGTAATTGAAGGCACGGACGGCGTCGGCCGCTCAACCCAAATCGCGCTGCTCAAAGAGTGGCTGGAACAAAAGGGACACGCAGTCCTCGACACCGGTCTTTCGCGATCGGGTCTTGTGGGCAAGGGAATTAAGCGCGCCAAAGAGGGCCACACTCTGGGCCGGATTACACTGACTCTATTTTACGGAACAGATTTCGCCGACCGGTTGGAGCATGAAATTGTTCCGGCCCTGCGCGCGGGCTTCGTGGTACTCACCGACCGGTACATTTATTCGTTGATTGCGCGGGCCATTGTGCGCGGGCTGGATCCACTTTGGGTCCGCAGCGTTTATGCCTTTGCCTTGAAGCCGGACGCGGTTTTCTATCTTCGCATCGGCGTGGACGAACTGATTCCCCGGGTGGTGTTTTCACGCGGTTTTGATTACTGGGAATCGGGCATGGATGTTTACACAACCGAAGACATGTACGAGAGCTTCCGAAGGTATCAGACCTCCCTCCTGGAACAATTTGACAAGCTGGCGGATGAATATAAGTTCAAGGTCATAGATGCCGCGCCGGAGCCGCGGAAGATATTCGAGAAGCTCCGGGCTGGGATTACGCGTGTGCTCGAAGGCGAATCGCACCGTCCGGCGCTCGAAGTTGCTCCTCCGAGTACCGTATCGTCCGGTCCGGCCGCAACCAGTGGGTCTGTTATTAATATTTTGCCGGAACCTTCCTCTGCGGCGCCTGAAAAATTGCGAGAGACTGCGGCGGGGTCACCCGGTCCAATCGAGGAATTGAAACTCTAAATTTGCCAGCAGGCCTGGGTCTTGAGCCCAAGGTTCCTTCCGATGTCCTCGAAAGTCTTCCAACCCAATTCACATCACCACGGATCGCCGGAACATTATTCTGGGGTCACCGACTCCCCGCAAGTTTCCAAATGGATTCAGGCCGTCCTTATTGAATTGGATGAGGTTCGCAAGCACTTCAAGGCGGGCCACGTGCACGACCTCCGCATTGCCCTGCGCCGCTGCCGTTCGGTGGCTGTGGGAGTTGAGCAACTTGACCCCAGTCCCGCGTGGACAAGGTTGCGGAAGGCCTCCAAGCGGCTGCTCGACGCGCTCGGTGAGGTGCGCGATCTGCAGGTTATGCGGGAATGGGTCTCGCGGCTCGGAATGAACCGCAGTGAATCAGGGTTACGCCTATGCGCGATGCTGGAAGTGCGGGAACGTCAGGCCATCCGCGGCGCGCGAAAAGAGTTGGATGCGGTGGACGAAAAGCAGTGGCGAAAATGGGCGCGGCAATTGCCGGAGCGCGCCGAACATATCCGCTGCGGAAGCCCGGCGGCGGAATTGCTGGCGCTCCAGGGCTGGCGTGAGGCATGGGAATTGCACAAGACGGCGCTGCGGTCTCGCAGTAAGGTTTCCTTTCATCGGCTTCGCGTGGGGATTAAGCGCTTTCGGTATTCGGTGGAAAGCTTCTTGCCCGGACGCTATGCGCGTTGGGGTGGGGAACTCAAGAAATTGCAAGACCTATTAGGAGAGATGCACGATCTGGACGTGTTATGGGCAGCGCTTTTGCGGATGCGCCCTGTGCTCACTCCGGAAGAGCGCGAAAGGTGGCACGCCATCATTGAACCCGAGCGCGGTCGGCGCCTGGCGGCCTACCGGGCAAAGATGGCAGGTCCGAAATCGCGATGGGAAGTATGGCGCTCATCTTTGCCTGTTGCCTACGAACTTGAGCGCGCCCGGCTGGATTGGCTTGCTGTGTGGGCGGGCTACCTCGATCCGGATCCTGTCCACTCGCGGTATGTGGCGCGGCTCGCCTTGGATATTTACGATCGCTTCAAGGAAGCGCGCGTGCCCATTGCCGTCATCCCGCACGGAAGGATTCTGCTGGAGGCTGCCGCAATATTGGACGATGTCGGACGCATCGAAGGAGACCGGCATCACCAGAAAACCTCCTACAAGTTAATCCGCAAGCGAACGCCTCCTCCCGGCTGGTCGAAGGCGAGAATGGAAGCCATCGCCAGGATTGCGCGATACCATCGCGGCGGGTTGCCAACGTCCCACGAGAATCATTGGGCCGGAATCCCCGAGAAACTCCAAGCGGGAGTGATGACACTGGCAGGAATCTTGCGATTAGCTACTGCACTGGCGAGTGACCGGGATTCAACTATCACCAGCATTTCAGTGGAGAATGTTGCGGGCTCGTTGGTTATTCGTGCCGACGGTTACAAAGGGGAAGAGCCTCTTGCATCACGCCTGGCTGCGGCGCGCCACCTTACGGAGAGTTTGTTGCACCGCGCCATTGTTCTTGAACCCGCGGGAGTTGCGGCTCCGGAAATGGCCAAACCTGCCTAGTCTCGCAAGTCTCGTAAAGACCGCGCTGTCAGCAGCCACAGTAACCGGCCTTCCAGGGGAGAAATAGAATCCAATTCCAGACACGCAAGTCCGGCTTTTTTCAGCTCTGTAAATGATTTTGGCGCATGCACGGCGCGAGCGATCACTTCGTCAAGATTGGGCGCGTGGCCGAAACAAATTACCTCCTCCGCCTTTGACTTCGACAACTCCTCAAACAGCATCTGCGGCGATGCACTCGGCAGCAGCGTGTCCGTGTGGCGGATGTGGACCACCGGTATCTCCAGGGCCACGCAAACAATTTCGGCCGTTTGCACGGCGCGTAAGTACGGGCTGGTCAAAACCAGGTCGGGATTCATTTTCAACGTTCGGAGTCCACGTGCGGCGGCGCGCGTCTTGTCAATTCCTTTTGGTGTCAAATGGCGTTCGGGCTCGGGAGGGCATTCCGGGTCTTCCCGGTCGATGGCGATCCCGTGCCTCATCAAGTAGAGGAGCATATGTCGAAATCAAACTCCATTCGTCGCCGCCCATCATTCACAGCGGCCTATAGATTGTAGCTTTTTTTCAGATCCGGTGTATTCGAGGAGTGTATTCCGTCTTATAGAGACAATTTGCAAATCGTCACGCATCTCTTTGGAGCGTGAGCAGCAAGTTTAGGCAGTCAGGCTCCAGATTCCCCGTGTGGTGGAAGGTACAAATTTTCGTGGCGAACCGTTCTGACGTACTCGGCTGGATTTGCCCGCTCCCAATTTCGTCCGGGTTCGAGCGAAACCCACACGAACGCCGAACTCCTTTTCAAAAAGGCGGGCTTTGCGCCGAAGCGCGGCTAAATCAACGGCTGCACCGGGAGCCAAATGAAGGCGCAAGCGCACTCCTTTGCGCTTCATTCGGACGGTGATCCCTCGCACACCTTGGGCGTTGTTTCCGTCCAGCGAAACCGCAATTCGCAAGATTCCACTCAGGGCCCGTATGCGTCGGCGCTCCCTTGGCGAAAGGGATTCATAAAGCTTATGGCGCAGGTCGGGTTCCGATTTGCCGTGATAGCGCACCAGGCACGCCAGAAGTGATTGAGTTTCGTCGGGAAGGCCGGGCAATTCGGCATTCCGCACCAGGTACTCGCCATGTTTGTGATGTCCTTTGACGTGAACAATCTTGCCGGCATGGTGCAGGAGCGCCGCCATTTCGAGTGGCAGCCGGAATTCGGAAGGCATGGCATGAAGCGGGGCGAGTTGGTCGAAAAGCGTGGCCACGAAGCCGCGAACGCGCTCGGCGTGGACCATATCGCAATGAAGCCTGGTAGCAAGTTGCCGGGCATGATCCAGCAGGGCGTGCGAGCGGCGCTCATCCGAACCGGGAGCGCCGAAATGCTGCATGGCCAGTTCGCAAAGAATTCCTTCCCGGACGCCAACGCCCGGGACCAGAAGGGTCTCGAGTTTGGTGTGTTCCGCAAGGCAAAGGAAAACCACTGCCGCAATGCCCATGACTTCAGCGCGGTCACGGCGCACTTTGAAGATGCGCATGCGAGCCGGAACATCGCGGCGCAGGATATCCCAGGCGCGGTCGCGCAGCAGACGCACATGGATGGAAGGAATGCCGCGGAATCGCGGGCCGGGGGCCAACCTAGCCAGCGCCTCGGCGTTGCCTCCGCAGAAAACCGCGGTGAATCGCGAAAGATTGGGTGGTGAAGGCCAAGCGCTTCGCAGGACGGAAAGCACGTGGTGGCGCAGTCGATAATACTGGTCTTCGTCCACGATGCCGTCTAGATTCATGCCCTCGAGCAGGCGAACCGTGCCGATGGGCAGGGCAACGGACTGCCCGACAGTCCATCCCTGCAGAAGCGTGACCTCCAGGCTGCCGCCGCCGAGGTCCACCACCAGCCGCGGCTCAATGGAGCCAAGCGTGGCGCGTACGGCGCGCAGCACCAGCCGCGCCTCTTCGCCGGCATCAATAGCTTCCAGGCGAATTCCGGTCTGACGAAAAATCCGCTGGATCAGCACATCCCTGTTCTGGGCTTCGCGCACAGCACTGGTGGCCACCGCGCGGTAGGTTTGTATCTTGTGCTGGCGCATCATGGCGCGGAAATGGCGGAACGTTTTTACGGCGCGCACAATCGTGCGCGCGTCCAGTTTGCGGTGGGTGAACACATTGTGACCCAGCCGGACCGGCCAGCGTTCCGTGAAAATTTCGGTGATATCAGTAGCGGACGAAGCGCGGGCCACGGCGGCCCGAATGGCGTTGGAACCCGCATCTACGGCGACAATGCCGATGGCTCTGGGCAAAGATATCCCTCAACCTTCTGAAACTGCGCACCATATGCCGCGGGGCACCGCAAGAATAACATTTCCCCTGCGCCTTGAAGATGAAAAATCGGTAAAAATTTCAGAAGGGTTGGACTGACGGATCATGTCGCTGTGGATGAATCGGGGGCCGATTCTTCCTGGGCGGTCCAGAACGCGGGGTCTGGCTCCGAAAAAGCCACGGCGACCTCGTGGTGCTTGCGCCTTTTCTTCACCAGATGCACTACGTGGCAGGCCAGCTCTTTCCATGTATTGGGGTTCATCAGTAGGAGCTCCTGGCCGGACTTCACCGTGTTGGAAAGAACAAGAACACCTCCGTGCGAGTTGACGACCAGCGAAGTAGTCTCTTCGTGAAAAGGCCGGTGGCGAAGCCCGTGACCGTAGACAAAGATGCGTACTCGCTTTTCGAAACGTTCGGCCCGGCGCCGTTCATATACAGGTTTGTCATCTTTTTTTTCGCCTGACAGCCGCTCCGACTCGGCGCGCTTCAAGGCGTCATAGATCCGGCTCACTCGCTGTTCCCCCTTAAGCCGGCGACTGGGTGGCCGAAGGAGAAAGTAACTCAGGGAGTCCTCGTCTGAACTGATTAACGTGGCGGGTGATACGAAAGGATTAACGAGGCGTGAAGAGCCGGCAAAGCATGTGTCTTTTCAGGACTTGCCTTCTTTCCCCTTGTCGAGCTTGAGAGCCGCTGAATTGATGCAGTAGCGCAATCCTCCAGGCCCGGGGCCATCGGGGAACACGTGGCCTAGGTGAGCGTCGCAGCGGCTGCATTTCGCTTCGGTGCGGATCATTCCGAAGGTTGCGTCGGTTTCTTTTTCAACGCTGTCTGGGGCGGCCGGAGCTGTGAAACTGGGCCAACCTGTGCCGGACTCAAATTTAGTTTTGGAGTCGAACAGCGGTTGTCCGCAGCAGATGCAGACATAAGTTCCTGGTTGTTTCGCGTCGCAGTATTCGCCTGTGAAGGGGGGCTCGGTCCCGCGCTGGCGGGTCACGTAGTATTGATTGGGAGTGAGCTGCTTGCGCCATTCGGTGTCGGTCTTGCTAAGTTTTTCGGTCATGGTAATTCAATTTTACCGCAACAATGTGAATTGTGGAATTCATGACCAGTCCCTCACCTTGGAAGGGGGGCCTGATAAAATGCGCGGTTGCCCCTTGCCCCCTGGTTGAGTATCATCGCGCCCTGCTTTCTTTCCAGGAGCGCGTCGGAGATGAATATTAGAAAAAGTATTGCGCTGATCGTTTTCGCGCTGATAGCAGTTGCCTGCGGCGCGATGATGGCGTATGCCGGACAAGGCGCTCCGGCAAAGAATGGCGCGCAAACAAAACCTGGAGTGGCGACCACTCCGCCCGCTGTAAAAACAAGATCCCTGAAGGTTGCTCCCGCTGCGGTTGAGGCGCCACCTCCCATCCAAATAATTCCGCAGCCCGTTTCTGTCACGCCAGTGAAGGGCGTTTACGTCTTTACAGAGCGTACGCAAATTGTGGCGGCTGCTTCCGGTCAAGCTCTCGCGGAGCAACTTCGTGATTATTTGCGGCCGGCGATGGGATTTCCGTTGCCGATCGTGCGCGCGACGCAGGCAAGTGCTGTCACGATTTCTGTTGAACGCAGCCTAAAACCACTCGGGCCGGAAGGGTATCGGCTTCAGATTACGCGCGCCGGGATTCGCATTCGCGCATATGCGCCAGCGGGTATTTTCTACGGGATGCAATCCCTGCGTCAGCTTTTGCCGCCCGAAATTATGAGACGCAGCAAGGTGGAAGGAGCGCGGTGGGTTGTTCCCGCGGTGGTCGTTGAAGACACTCCGTTATTTTCGTGGCGCGGGGCGCACATGGATGTTGCTCGCCACTTCATGCCCAAGGAATTCGTCCTGAAATTTATTGATTTGCTGGCATTGCATAAGCTGAATGTTTTTCACTGGCATCTGGTGGATGATCAAGGCTGGCGAATCGAAATTAAAAAATATCCGCGGCTGGCGCTGGTGGGTGGAAAGACGGACTACACCACATTCAATCCGGTGCAGCCTATGCAGGCCGTGGACCTGCCTCAGGGCGGCTACTATACCCAGGACGACATCCGCGAAGTGGTGCGCTACGCGGCGGACAGGTTCATCACTGTTCTTCCGGAGATTGAAATGCCGGGACATTCGGCGGCCGCTATCTCGGCATATCCGGAGCTGGGCAACAAACAGGAAATTGAGCAGGGTGGCGGCGACACATCGTTCATGTCTTTTTCCGGCGGAGGCCGGGCCGGGTGGGACTCAAATTTCAATGTGGACGACTCCACGATTCACGTTCTTCAAGATGTGCTCACGGAAGTGATGGCGCTTTTCCCAAGCAAGTTCATCCACATCGGCGGCGACGAAGTGGATAAGCGGCCGTGGCATTACAATCCCAAGGCCCAGGCGCGTATGCAGGCGCTTGGACTGAAAGATGAAAACGAACTGCAGAGCTGGTTTGTGCGCCAGATGGACCAATTCCTCGCGGCCCACGGACGAAGATTGATGGGCTGGGACGAAATCCTCGAAGGCGGCCTGGCGCCGGGAGCCACTGTGATGTCCTGGCGGGGAATTGCCGGCGGTGTCGCCGCCGCCAAAGCCGGACACGATGTGGTGATGGCGCCGGAAGACACCACGTATCTCGATCACTATCAGTGGATCGCTCCGAGCATGGAGCCGCTGGGGATCGGCGGGTTCTTGCCAGTGGAGCAGATATACAAATTTGACCCGGTGCCGCCGGAGCTCAATCCCACAGAAGCTCTTCATGTGCTGGGAGGGCAGGCGCAATTGTGGTCGGAATTCATCCCCCAGGTGAAGCAGATGGAGTACATGGCTTACCCGCGGCTCTGCGCGCTTTCGGAAGCGGTCTGGTCTCCGCGGGGGAAGCGCGACTTCGGGGATTTTTCCGCGCGGCTCAAACCTGATATTGAGCGGTTGAAAGTTCTTGATGTGCATTACCGGCCACTGACTCCGCTGCCCGCGGCCGCGGCCCACTGGGTTGCCGGCGATGCGGTTGCCACATTCACAGAACGCGAGTGGGATGTGACTTCTGGGATCACTTCGCCCGGAGAGTATGACGTTGCGTTCCTGATGCTTGGCGGACACGGGCGCATGGAAATCGAATGGATTGAGTTGCGCGAAAACGGCGCTGTAGTCCAGCGCATCGTGCGTCCCGGAGATACGGAATTGAGAGACCGCGCGAACGACTACCTGTTTGGATTGCCCTCCTATCACGCGGGGAGCCACTATACGATTCACGCCATTGTTCGAGGGGTCGGCGGCGTGGACACTTTCGGCGATATCTACGTCCTGGGCCAGTAGCAGTCCTGCCAAAACCCTCAATTAAATCTTCGTCGTTGGAACTTTTTCGCCTTGAGCGGCATTACATAGGTGAGAGGCCGCGATGGGCAGTAATAACATCCCAATTCCGGCATCTCATTGAGTGTGGATGTGGTCGCGCTGGAGATGGCGCGCCGCCGGCTTTGAAATGGTAATGACCAGCGACGAACAGCTCATGCTGCAATTCCAGCAAGGCTCACGGTGAATTCACCACACGCAATCTTGATTTGTAAAATCTAGCGATCCTCACTCATCTCGCAGCGCGGTCACGGGGTCGACCCGGGAGGCGCGCAGAGCGGGGAGATAGCTTGCCGCGGCGGCGACGGCTGAGAGCGTGACGATGGCCATCACCATCGTCGTGACATCGTTCGGATGCAAGCCATAGAGCAGGGAATCGGCAGTTCTGCCAACGGCGAGTGAAAGACCGGCGCCGGCGGCCAAACCCACCGCCAGCAAAATTCCGGCTTCCCCCATGATCATTTGTACGATTTGGAGGCGTCCGGCTCCCAGGGCCATGCGTATGCCGATTTCGTTCCGCCGGCGGGCCACCGAACAAGAAATCACTCCGTAAAGACCGATGGTTGCCAGAAGCGCCGCAAGGAAGCCAAAGAAGCTGCTGAGCGTGGCCATCAGCCTGTCGCGCAAAAGCGAATCCCCGATCATTGTTTTCATTACGTGAAAATCAATCACGATTACGGGATTCACTTCGGCAATGGAGTTCTTGACTCCGGCCATTAGATCCATGACCGGCGCACTGGAGCGAATCAGAATTTGATCGCCCTGATCTGGTTTTTCTTCCTGCAGGCCGGGCTTATACATGATGGGAATAAAATCATCGTGGAGGTCGGCGTATTTGGCGTCCTTCACGACGCCGACGATCTCGAAGTAAGGCTCGGGGTCTCCAACTCCCGCCTCGATGCGAAAGCGCTGGCCGAGGGGATTTCCCGCACTAAGAAACTTTTTGACGAACGATTCGTTGACGATGCAAACCTTGGGCGAGCTCAAGTTATCGTGGGCGTTGAAATCCCTGCCCGCAAGAATGGGGGTCTGAAGAGTTCTGAAATATCCTTCACTGATCAAATTCATGTAAGTCCAGCCCAACGCTTTTCTTTCCGGGCCATTGCCGAGGACTTCGTCATTCCAGGTATTTCCACTGATGGGGACGTTGCTGCTGTCAGCAACAGAAGCGACTCCGGGGATGGCGGCGAAGCGCTCGCGTATTTCTTGCTTGAAGGCCTGGCGGCGCTCCTGGGAAACATTCATGCGGGAAAAATCCACGTCCACGATAAGGATTCCATTTTGTTGGAAGCCGGCATTCAAAGTAGTGAGGTTGCGCAAGCTGCGGACAAAAAGCAATGCGCCCACCAACAACACCAGTGAAAGCGCGACCTGTGACACGACCAGCGCGCGACGCAAGCTGAATCGCTCGCGGCCCGCGGTCAGGCCGCGACCAGCTGCTTTAAGCACGGCACCAGGCGCGACCCGGGTCGCGCGCAAGGCCGGAGCGAGGCCAAAGAGTACGCAAGTCAGAACGGCCAGGCCCGCAGTAAACCCGAGCACCAGCCAATCCATGCCGAGATTTATAAACAACGGATCGGACTGCGTGCTGAGGAACGAAACCAGGAATTGGCTGAGTCCACGCGCCAACAGCGCGCCGAAGGCCGCGCCCAGACCGGCGAGCAGCAGACTTTCGGAAAGTAGCTGACGGATCAGCCGTCCGCGCGAAGCGCCCACGGCCAGGCGAACGGCAATTTCCTTCTCGCGGGCGCCGGCCCGCGCGAGCATCAAGTTGGCCAAATTGGCGCAGGCAATAATCAGCACCAGCCCGGCAATGGCCATCAGCATCCAGAGTGGCGTGGAATAGCTGCGGCGCAATTGAGAAAAGCCGGAGTCGGCGGGGAATGCGCCCAGTCTGTAGGCAAGATAATGCTTCACATCATCAGCATTGTATGATGGAGGAATCGTGTCCTGAAAAATACCGAGGGAGATCGAATCCAATTGGGCGCTGGCCTTGGCCAGTGTCCATCCGGGTTTGAGACGGCCGAGGGAGGCCAGCCACCAGGAGCGGCGCTTGTCGAGCCTGGTGTTTTCACCCTGAAGAACCGGCTCCGAGCAAACGGGAATGGCCACATCGTAATTGCGGCCCACTTCAATTCCGTAAAAGCTGAGCCCAGTGATTCCGATGATGCTGAACGGTGCGCCTTCGAGTGTCAGCTTCTTTCCGAGAATGGCAGGGTCGCCGCCGTATTCGCGCTGCCAGAAGGAGTAGCTGATGACGGCGCTGGTCGAGCCACAACCCTTGCGGTCGTCCGCGGACGTCAACAGGCGGCCGATGAAGGGCTCGACGCCTAGCACGTTGAAGAACTCTCCACTGACCCAGATGGCTTCCACGTAGCGCGCTTCGCCGCCGGTGGAAAGATTCAGCCGTTGAGGGCTCCATGCCAGGATGCCGGAGAAGGCCTGCTGGCGCTCTCGAATCAGCTCCCACTGAGAATTGGTGAGCGCGGAATAGCGGCTGCTAAAGCTGCCTGAAGCCCAACTGCGATCGGCAATGCGGACGACGGCAAGCTCCTGGGGATTCTTTACGGGGATGGTACGCAAGCGGATGGCGTCAACCAATTGGAAGATGGCGGTGTTGGCGCCGATGCCGAGCGCGAGTGAGAGAATTGCGACCGAGGCGAATCCGGGATTTACGCGGAGCAGGCGCGCGCCGTAGCGCAGATCCTTCCAAATGGTTTCAACCCAGCTTGCACCATCCATAAGAAATCCTCCGTTGCGGATTGAGACCTGCGACAGACGACCCCAATAGTGAGACGTAAGGATTGGAATTAGGTCACTGCGGTGGAGATCCGCAGCCTTCCAATCCCAATCATCTATTTGCCGGCAGGGAAGGGAGGCCCCCCACCCCCATCAATTTGGATGAACATCATTCCATGGGGCTTATGGGCACCAATCGTCGCATGAATGTCATTCTAAAGGGCTTACGCGGTCCCGCTAAGTGTATTCGTTTCTTTTGTTTAGGCGTTTCGCGGTTCGATTGGGTGTTTCAGCAGCCGAACATCTCGGTAGGGTTGCTGCACTATTTCTCCCCTGCAGATTGGTTCCAGCGGTCTTACTGAGGACGGCCATGCTTGCCGCTATTTCAGCGTCTCCAGCAAGAGTATCACTTAGAGTAATGGCGGTCAATAGTAACATCTGAAAAAGCGCTCGATTAGGATGATGCTCGCGGGAGATCCGCTGGCACCGTCCAACGTCGCACAACTCCCCTGCTGTTGCGAAAAGCTGTTCATACGTCATGCCCCTCAGAGCCGGGGTTACTTCTTCCGGGCTGGCCGTTGGGCGCGCGCTGCGGAGTTGGCCGCGACCGCTGCGCGGATGAGTTGCTTGAAAGCAGCTTCGTTGATCTTCTCTCCTTCACGGAGGTCAATCGCACGCCGCACGTTTCCGTCCAGACTAGAATTGAAGAGCTTCCGCGGGTCTTTGATGGAGGCCCCACGATAGAAGGTGAGCTTCACGACCTGCTTATACGTCTCTCCTGTGCAGACGCCGCCGTGATGGGACCAGACCGGCGTCCCTGGGGAAGAGGGCTTCGCCCATTTCCATTCCTCCTGGATCTCAGGGTCGGCGGCGTGAATAAGCTGACGGACATGAGCGAGGGTCTTTCCGCGCCAGTCCGTTAGCTCTTGAATGCGCTCGGTGATGTTGCCTGAAGCGGCCGGGCCATCTGAATGACTCTTCGGTTTCATGTTCTCTCCGCTCCTTCATTTCCCCACGCCAATCTTCTGGAAAGAAGCCGTCGAAGGAGATGGCCTTTCCACATCCACAATCCCGAGAGGACCATTACCGGAACGAAGACAAATCGAACTTGGGTGGCATACTTTGGGATTTCTTCAAAGGGACTGTAAATATAGCCGAGTATCGGAATGCTAAAGACGATGTGAATCCAGCGAAAAATCGAACGAATAATGTTTTGTTTCATGATGCTCAAGCCTCCTTTTCGATGTTGATGCTTTTGCAGCACGGCCACAACTCGTTTCTGGTTACCGATAAATTTCGCCCGCCGCAGTCGCTACTCCAGTAGGCCCTTGCCGGTCGCAGTTTGCGAGTCTCGACGATTCATGACTTTTGACCCGCCTGGGGCGGCCAATTGGGAGCCTCAACCCCGAACTGCTTGGCGTACTCCGCGTTCAGCTGCTGCCAGCCGCCGAATTTCATGGCGTCGGGTCCGACCATGCGGCCGATGGGAGTTCCGCTGAGAAGCCGATCTAGAACATCGAAACAAATGTGCCATCCGGCAGCACCCATGGAGATGAAGCGATGACCGATGTTGGTCCACAGCGTGAGGCGCGTCCCATCACCAAGGGCTTCGAGTTCCCACCGCATATCGAAGCCGCCCCAGTTGTACTCCAGCGCTTTGGGAGGGTCGGCTCGGGTGACGGTTGTTTCGGTAACACGCGGTGTAGGCGCCCCCACCGTGGTGAGCTTCACTGTGGTTCCAGCCGTAGCCAGGCTGCCATCGGCGTCGAAAGGCGCCCACTCGCGCAGATGCGCCGGGTCGGTTAGCGCCTGCCACACTTTCTCCCTTGGATGGTGCAGCTCCCGGACGAGAATGAGCGTCCACTTGTCTCCGTCCTTTCGTACCTGTGCCCCGTAGGCAGAACCCGGTGCGTACTGCTCGCGCTCGATCATCTTTTTCTCCTTGCGTCCTCTCTACCAACGAGCCAGTTGCGTTACCTGGATCAGATTGCCGCAAGTGTCGTTCAGCATGGCGATCTTGGAGGCCGTCACGTCCTTAGGTGGCATGGTGAACTCGGCGCCGCGCGTTTTCATTCGTTCGTAGTCGGCTTGCACGTCGTCGGTGAAGAACATGGCCGCGGGCTGGGTCTGTTGAAACAGCGCCTGCTGATACGCTTTGGCCGCGGGGTTGTTGTTCAGCGCCAGCTGCAATTCAGTGCCGTCCGGCTCTTCGGGCGAGGTCACCGTCAGCCAGCGATAGGGGCCCTGGCTGAAATCGGTTTTCTTGGCAAAGCCCAAAACCTCGGTATAGAAGCGCAGGGCCTTGTCCTGGTCGTCCACGTATACGCTGGTCACTTTGATTTTCATTTCGGTCCTCCTTTGTCATGATCGCGGTGTGGGCCGCGTCGATTTCTCTTTGACTTCTTTTTCGTTGGCGTTGATTGATCCATGCGGTCCAGGTGCCGTTCGAGGGCATCTACGTGAGTGGACCAGAACCGGCGGAATTGAGACAGCCAATCTTCGACCTCCTGAAATGGCTCAGGTTTCAGCCGGTAGAGACGGCGCTGTGCATCCACCGTGGATTCCACAAAACCGGCATCGCGCAACACTCGCAGGTGTTTGGACACGGCGGGCTGGGACAAGTGAAGCCGGCGCTCGATCTCTGCCACCGGCTGCTGCGAAGAGATCAGCAGACTCAAGATGGCGCGGCGGTTGGGTTCGGCAATGATTTCAAAGACGGATTCCATGCTCCGTATATACTCCACAAGGCATATACGTGTCAAGGTATATTTAAAGAATTCTTGATCGATCGGGGAGTCTGGGCACGCAGGCGAAATCCCGAGCGAAGCCGAAGGATCGCTCAGTTCACAGGCAAATCCTGCAGAAGTTTTAATTTGGAAAAGTGGCGGGGACGACGAGACTCGAACTCGCGACCTCTGCCGTGACAGGGCAGCGTTCTAACCAACTGAACTACGTCCCC
>Ga0209415_10000475_pt1 | contig 74461 bp, 68 predicted proteins | sample PeaSoiSIISIP2007_FD_187696 | JGI IMG/M metagenome (GOLD analysis project Ga0209415, IMG submission 187696) | Peat soil microbial communities from Weissenstadt, Germany - SII-SIP-2007 (SPAdes) (version 2) | ecosystem: Environmental > Terrestrial > Soil > Wetlands > Peat | place: Germany...
TACCGCCTGCACGAGACCGACACCGGTTCTCCCGAGGTGCAGATCGCGCTCCTCACCGAACGCGTCACCCACCTCACGGAGCACCTCAAGGTCCACAAGGGCGATCATCACACCCGGCGGGGACTGATGAAGCTCATCGGTCAACGGCGTCGGCTTCTCGACTACGTGAGGGACAACGACGTCGAACGCTACCGGTCGATCATCGGCCGTCTCGGCATCCGCCGTTAGCGGTCCGGTCTCCGGCGCGGCCAACAGGCCCGACGGGGACCACCTGGGCGGGGGAGACCCCTCCCGACAGAGGGCGGAGCCCCCGCCCGACACAGTTGGATCAGGGCACCTGGTCAGCCGTCAGCTGCCAGTCGCCGGTCACCCGTACCGGCCGCACCGACCATCTGTCGCCGACGATCACCGACCACTCGATGATCACGGCGGCGGACGTCAGCGCCGGCACCGGGGTGGTCGACGACTGGGAACTGGCCTGACAGGTGTCCGCGACGCACACGAGGAGACACATGGCGGACGCCATCACCGTGTCGGCCCCCATCAGCGGGACCGATCGCACGATTTCATTCGAGACGGGCAAGCTCGCCGGCCAGGCCGACGGAGCTGTTCTGGGTCGCATCGGCGACACCATGATCCTCGTCACGGCGACCGCATCGAAAGGTGTCCGGGAGGGGACCGATTTCTTCCCCCTCACGGTGGACATCGAAGAGCGGATGTACGCCATCGGCAAGATCCCGGGATCGTTCTTCCGGCGGGAGGGCAAGGCGCCGGACCAGGCCATCTTGACGGACCGCCTGATCGACCGGCCCCTGCGGCCCTCGTTCCCCGAGGGATTCAGGAACGAGGTCCACGTGGTCGGGACCGTGCTCGGTTCGGATCTGGTCAACCCCCACGACGTCCTGGCCATCAACGGCGCCTCGGCGGCCCTGATGCTGTCGGGGATCCCCTTCGACGGGCCCATCGGTGCCGTCCGTGTGGCGTGGTCCCAAGAGGGGACCTGGATCCCGCACGCCACGTATCAAGAAGGTGACGAATCGTGCTTCGAGCTCGTCGTCGCCGGGCGGGCGCTGTCCGAGGAGGCCGATGCCGAGATCGCCATCATGATGGTCGAGGCGGGCGGCACCGAGAAGTCATGGGGGTTCTACGAGGCCGGTACCCCCCGGGTCACCGAGCAGGTCCTGGCCGACGGCCTCGAGTCGGCCAAGACGTGGATCCGGGAGTCGATCGAGCTCCAGCGTCAACTGGTGGCCAAGGCGGGGAAGAAGCCCACCATCTCGTACACCCTCTTCACCGACTACGAGGACGACGTCTACGCCCGGGTCACGGCCGTGGGGACCGACCCCATCACCAAGGCCAATGCCGTCACCGAGAAGGCGGACCGCAACGCCGCCCTCGACGAGGTCACGGCGTCGATCATGGCCGACCTGGCCACCGAGTTCCCCGATCGCGAGCGTGAGATCAAGGCGGCCGTCCGCGCCCTGACCAAGAAGATCGTCCGTACCCGGATCGTCGAAGAGGGCATCCGTATCGACGGTCGCGGCACATCGGATCTCCGCCCCTTGTCGGCTGAGGTCGATCTCCTCCCCACGGCCCACGGATCGGGCCTCTTCCAGCGGGGTGAGACCCAGGTCCTGAACATCACCACCCTGGGTATGCCCCGGATGAACCAGCTCCTGGACACCATCGGCACCGACGAGTACAAGCGGTACATGCACCACTACAACTTCCCGCCCTTCTCCACCGGTGAGACCGGCTTCATGCGCGGGCCCAAGCGCCGGGAGATCGGCCACGGCCTCCTGGCCGAGCGCGCCCTCCTGCCCGTCGTGCCCCTGCAGGAGGAGTTCCCCTACACCCTCCGTCTGGTCTCGGAGGTCCTCTCGTCGAACGGCTCCACCTCGATGGCGTCGGTCTGCGGATCGTCCTTGTCGCTCATGGACGCCGGTGTCCCCATCAAGGCGCCGGTGGCCGGCATCGCCATGGGACTGGTCTTCGACTCCGGTCGCTACGTGACCCTGACCGACATCCTCGGTGCCGAGGACGCCTTCGGCGACATGGACTTCAAGGTGGCGGGGACGAGCGACACCATCACTGCCCTCCAGCTCGACACCAAGATCGACGGTTTGCCGTCCGACGTCCTGTCCCAGGCGCTCAACCAGGCGCGCCAGGCCCGGCTCAAGATCCTCGAGGTCATGGCCGGGGCCATCAGCGGTCCCCGGCCCGAGGTGGCGGAGAACGCCCCGAAGATCGTCTCCTTCCAGATCCCGGTGGACAGGATCGGCGAGGTCATCGGCCCCAAGGGCAAGGTCATCAACACGCTCCAGGCCGAGACAGGGGCGGACATCACCGTCGACGACGACGGCATGTTCGGGCTCGTCACCATCGGAGCCAAGGACGGCGCCGCCGTCGAGGAAGCCAAGAAGCGCATCTTCCTCATCGTCGAGCCTCCCGAGGCCGACGTCGGAGGTGTCTACCCCGGCAAGGTCGTGAACATCACCAAGTTCGGCGCCTTCGTCAACATCCTTCCCGGCCGAGACGGGCTTCTCCACATCTCGAAGATCGGTGGGGGCAAGCGTGTCGACCGCGTCGAGGACGTCCTCTCGCTCGGCCAGGAGGTCGAGGTGAAGGTGGACGACATCGACCCCCAGGGCAAGGTGTCGCTGTCCCTCGTCGGAGAGCCGCCGGCGCCCACGGGGGGCGGAGCGCCCAGGGAGTCGAGCGACCGCGGCAACGACCGCGGGGGCAGCCGCGGCAATGACCGCGGTGGTGACCGCGGTGGTGACCGCAACAGTGGTCGCGGCAGCTCGTCGTCGGGACCGTCGACGGCGACAGCGCCGGCCGCCCCCGTGGCCTCGTTCGAATCGGCGTTCGAGGCCGAGCTCACCAGCGAGCTCGGTGATCTCGGTCCGGCACCGGTCTCCGGTGGTGGCGACCGTGAGCGCGGCGACGACCGTCGCCCACGGCGCCCTCGGCGTCGGTGATCGTCGGCGTCCAGACGTTTCCCGTCCACCGGCGGGCTGCGAGGTGATTCGGACCGAGGTGCTCGACTGTGGGATCCGGCTGGTCACCGAGCCCATGTCCGACGTCCGATCGGTGACGGTCGGTGTCTGGGTGGGGACGGGATCGCGCGACGAGGACGCCAGGCGCGCCGGGGCTTCTCACTTTCTCGAGCACCTGCTCTTCAAGGGCACGCCGACGTGGAGCTCGGCCGATATCGCCGAGGCCGTCGACGAGGTCGGTGGCGACATGAACGCCTTCACCACCAAGGAGTACACGGCCTTCTACATCAGGTTGCTCTCGGAGGATCTTCCCCTCGGGCTGGACGTCCTCGGCGCCATCATGACGGACCCGGCCCTGCGCCCCGAGGACGTCGAGGCCGAGCGCCAGGTCATCCTGGACGAGATCCTCATGCACGCCGACGAGCCCTCCGACCTGGCCGCCGAACAGTGCACCGGAGCGTTGTTCCCCGACCACCCCCTCGGTCGCGAGGTGCTGGGTGCGCCGGCCAGCGTCTCGGCCCTCGACGCCCCGGAGATCCGTTGCTTCTTCGACGACCACTACCGCACGGGCAACCTCGTCCTGTCGGCCGCGGGCGATCTCGACCACGACCATCTCGGTGCCGAGGTCGAGCGGCGCTTCGCCGGACATTCCGGAGGCGGTGCCCCGGCCCGGGTGTCCCCCGACGTCCCGGCGCAGACCCTGGTCGTCACCCGACGCCCGACCGAGCAGGTCCATCTGGTGGTGGGGCTCCGGGCGCCGGGCCGCCACTCGGAGGACCGCTGGGCCCTGGCCGTGCTCAACCACGTCCTCGGGGGCGGGATCGCCAGTCGGCTCTTCCAGGAGGTCCGCGAACGGCGGGGCCTGGCGTACTCGATCTGGTCCGAGCGGACCCACTACGACGAGATCGGCTCTCTCGCCGTCAGCGTCGGGACCGCACCCGAGCACGCCCGCGAGGTCCTCGCTCTCGTCCACGCCGAGCTGGACCGGCTGGCGGAGGACGGCATCACGGCGCGCGAGCTGTCGGTGGCCAGGGGGCACCTGCGGGCCGAGACGCTCCTCTCGCTCGAGGACTCGGGCGCCCGCATGAGTCGCGTCGGTTCGAGCCTGCTGCTCCACGGGCACGTCCTGGACGTCGACGAACTCCTGGCCCGCGTCGACGCCGTGACCGTCGAGGACGTGGCCAGGGTGGCCGGCAAGCTGGCCGTCGAGCCACGCACCTTGTCGGTGGTGGGACCGTTCGACCGCCACGACTTCGAGACGTGAACGTCGCGGTCGGCGCCGTGGCGCCCGCCGGACCCCGCGCCGGCGACCGGTAGGGTCGGGCCATGGTGCGGGTGGGTGTGCTCGGGGCCGGGGGCCGCATGGGTCGCCAGGTGTGCCGGGCGGTGTCCGACGACAGCGAATTGGAGCTGGTGGCGGCCGTCGATCCCGCCCTGGCCGGGATCGATCTGCGCCAGGTCACCGGTTCCGACGGCGCCGGCATCCAGGTGGCCGGCGACGTCAGTGACCTCGAACGTGCCGGGGCCGAGGTGGCGGTGGACTTCACGGTGGCCGACGTGGCCGCCGAGAACATGCGGTGGTGCGCGGCGAACGGGGTCCACTGCGTGGTGGGGACCACGGGCATCTCTGATGTCGATGTCGGCGAGATCGAAGCGCTCTTCGCGTCGTCGTCGGCGAACTGCGTGCTGGCCGCCAATTTCGCCATCGGCGCCGTTCTCATGATGCGCTTCGCCGAATTGGCGGCGCCGTTCATGGACGGAGTCGAGATCGTGGAGCTCCACCACGACGGAAAGCTCGACGCTCCCTCGGGCACCGCCCTCAAGACGGCGCAGCGCATCGACGAGGCCCGGCGCGCCGCCGGTCGCCCGCCGTACCCGGCCGACCGGACGGCATCGGCCGTCGTCCCCGGAGCCCGTGGTGGCGACGGTCCGGGAGGGATCCGGATCCACTCGGTGCGTCTTCCGGGCCTTGTCGCCCACCAGGAGATCATCTTCGGGGCTCCGGGCCAGAGCCTGACCCTGCGTCAGGACTCCTACGACCGTTCGTCGTACATGCCCGGCGTGCTCCTGGCGGTGAAGTCGGTGGCCGACCGGCCCGGGCTCACCGTCGGACTCGACAGCCTGCTCTCCTTCTGAGGGCGCCGGCTGCGCCCGGGTTCCGGCGGGGTCGCCGATAACGTTGCCGCGGTGGACGGTGAACCCCGGCAGCGGATCCTCGAGGCCACCTACGCCTGTGTGGCGCGATGGGGGCTGTCCAAGACGACCGTCGAGGACGCGGCGCGTGAGGCCGGACTGTCGCGCGCCACGGTCTACCGCTACTTCCCCGGAGGTCGTGACGAGCTCGTCGACGCCGTCGTCTCCTGGCAGTACCTCGAGTTCTTCGGCCGGCTCTACGAGGAGGTCCACGGGGCCACGTCCCTCGAGGAGGTCCTCGAGCGCGGCCTCCTCTTCGCCCGGCGCCAGGTCCTCGAGCACGAGGTCCTCCAGAAGGTCCTGCAGACCGAGCCCGACGTCCTTCTCCCCAAGCTCACGGTGGAGTCCAACCGGACCGTCCGTCTGATCAGCGGCTTCCTCGTCCCGTACCTCCAGGAGCACGGACTTCCCGACGGTCTCGCCGTCCACGAGGCGGCCGACTTCCTGGCCCGGATGATCCTGTCCTACATCTCGGCCCCCGGCCGGTGGGACCTGTCTGATCCCGCCGAGGTCCGGACGCTGGTCCGGGTCGAATTGCTTCCTGGGGTGGTGAAAGAAACGCAGATAGTGGACAAATGAGGCGGGACCGGAGCGCCTGAAGACCGCCGGTTCGTTGACAATGAGACACTCATCGCAATATTGTCTCAGAGGTGGGTAGCGCGCGGTTGCAGGTCGTCCGTGATGACGTCCACGAACGCGCCGCGGCTCGTCGGCGCATCCCCGCGGACGGGTCCGACCCCCAGCGGGTGCGTCTGGCCGACGCCGCTCTGTCCTGCATCGCCCGACAGGGAATCGCCAAGACCACACTCGACGACGTGGCTCGCGCCGCGGGCTGCAGCCGGGCCACCGTCTACCGCGTCTTCCCCGGTGGCAAGGACGGCCTGATGTCGGCCGTGGTGGACACCGAGGTGGCCCGCTTCTTCAGCGCCCTGGCACTCCGGATGGGGGCGGCCTCCGACCTCGAAGACGTCCTGGTGGCGGGCATGAACGAGGCCGCCGTCCGCATCACCGGACACCCGGGACTGTCGTTCCTGCTCGAACACGAGCCCGAGGTCATCCTCCCGCATCTGGCCTTCTCCCACATGGACGACGTCCTCGAGGTGTCGTCCACCTTCACCGCCCCTTTCCTCGGCCGCTGGCTCGACCACGACGAAGCGAAGCGGGTGGCCCAGTGGGCGGCCCGGATCGTGCTCTCCCACCTCCTCTGCCCGGCCGACGGCGTCGACCTCACCGACGAGGACCGGGTCCGCCGGCTGGTTCGCACCTTCGTCCTGCCCGCCGACGGGTCCGAGACCCACGAGACGACCCGCTCCACAGCCACCACAGCCACAGTCCGCAGCGGAGGCGTCGAGGGAATCGACCGACCTTCACGATCTACCCGAGCAATCAAGGGGGAAGCGTCATGACAGATCAGATGCGCCCGACGGCCGAGATCATCGGCCGCGAGGAGATCAACGACCTCGAGGCCATCATGTCGGTCGTCAACACCGACACCGACGAGCTGTTGCACTCGGTCCATTCGGTGTACGACACCGTCTTCACCTGGGACTACGAAAAGGGCCAGCGCCCCAAGCTGGACAAGCTGTACGAGAAGGCCAAGAAGGCCCAGTGGAACGGCCAGACCGACCTCCCCTGGGAGACCGAGGTGGACCAGGAGAAAGTGGTGGCGGCCAACGCCGTCGCCAACGGCGGCTTCCACGAAGGGATCGACGTCTCGGGAACCTCCGTCGCCAGTTGGGGCGACAAGGAGTGGCTCCAGTTCGGCGTGGAGAGCCAGAATTGGACGCTGTCGCAGTTCATGCACGGCGAACAGGGCGCCCTCGTGTGCACGGCCAAGATCGTCGAGTCCGTCCCGTGGATCGACGCCAAGTACTACGCCGCCACCCAGGTCGTCGACGAGGCCCGCCATGTCGAGGTGTTCTCCAAGTACCTGGACGACAAGCTGTCGGGCCACTACCCGATCAACGCCCATCTCCGCATGCTCCTGGACGACATCATCGCCGACAAGCGGTGGGACATGACCTACCTCGGGATGCAGATCATGGTCGAGGGCCTGGCCCTGGCGGCGTTCGGCTTCATGTACCAGATGACCACCGAGCCTCTGCTCAAGCAGCTCCTGCGCTACGTGATGTCGGACGAATCCCGCCATGTGGCCTTCGGCGTCCTGAGCCTCCAGGAGTACTACGACCAGCTCTCGGCGGGCGAGATCCGCGAGCGCCAGGAGTTCGCCTTCGAGGCGGCCGTCCGCATGCGTGACCGGTTCCTCCAGCAGGAGGTGTGGGACCGGATGGGGGCGGACCCCAAGGAGATCGTCCCGCTGCTCATGCAGGTGCCCGAACGCCAGACCTTCCAGACCCTGCTGTTCGCGAAGATCGTCCCCAACTGCAAGAAGCTCGGGCTCCTCGACGCCGCCGACGGATGGCTGCGCCAGAAGTTCACCGAGCTGGGCGTGATCGCCTTCGAGGACTGGGTCGACACCGGTGAGGAGTACGACAGCCTCCAGGCCACGGGGACCGAAGCCGTCGCCTGACCGGGACCACCGAAGCCGGTTCACCGTCGACCGACGGCCCCTGTCTCCGGCGGGGCGCGATCCCCGTTAGCCTGGCGCCGTGGCATCGATCCCGGGAGCCGGTCGCTTCGGCGCCGTCGTGACGGCGATGGTCACCCCTTTCGACGACTCGGGGGCGCTCGACCTCGAGGGGGCCGTGACCCTGGCCCGTTGGCTGGCGGCCCACGGCAGCGACGGGTTGGTGGTGGCCGGCACCACCGGTGAGGCCCCCGTCCTCTCCGACGCCGAGTGCGCCGATCTGTGGCGGGCCGTGGCCGAATCGGTCACCGTCCCGGTCCTCGCCGGAACGGGAACCAACGACACGCGACACTCCATCGACCGCACCAAGATGGCCACCGACGCCGGTGTGGACGGGATCCTGGTCGTGACGCCGTACTACAACCGCCCCTCCCAACACGGGCTGGCCGACCATTTCGCCGCCGTCGCCGACAGCACCCGTCTCCCGGTCATGCTCTACGACATCCCGGTGCGCACAGGCCGCAAGATCGCCCACGAGACCATGCTGAGACTGGCGCGGGCGGTGCCCAACATCCTGGGAGTGAAGGACGCCGCCGGCGACGTGGCGGGCACGGCCCGGATGGCGGCGGAAGCCCCCGACGGCTTCGAGGTCTACTGCGGCGACGACAACATGGCCCTGGCCTTCCTGGCCGTGGGGGCCGTCGGTCTCGTGAGTGTGGCCAGCCACTGGGCCGGTATCGAGATGGGGCAGATGGTGAGCGCCTTCGCCAAAGGCGACGTCGACGCCGCCCGCTCCCTCAACGCCCGCCTGATGGAGTCCTACGACTTCGAGTCGACCGACACCCATCCGAACCCGGTCCCGGCCAAGGCGGCGTGCCGCGCCCTCGGCCTGCCGGCCGGGCAGTGCCGGCTGCCCCTCGGTGCCGCCGCCCCCGAGCTCGACGGCCAGGCCCGGCTGGTGATGTCGCGTCTGGGCCGGACCCCGGGAGGCGCCACCGACACGCGGGCAGGCGGACCGCTTGCCTGAACCGGTTCGCGTCAGCTTTCTCGGCGGCCTGGGCGAGATCGGCCGGAACTGCGCCTGCATCGAGGTCGACGGACGCATGGTCGTCCTCGACTGCGGGATCATGTTCCCCGACGCCGACATGCCCGGCATCGACCTCGTCCTTCCCGACCTGTCCTATCTGCGCGACCACGCCGACCAGGTCGAGGCGGTGGTGCTCACCCACGGCCACGAGGATCACACCGGGGGCCTCGCCTATCTCCTCCGAGACCTGTCGGTCCCCGTCTACGGCTCGGCGCTGACCCTCGGACTGGCGCGCAACCGGGTGGAGGAGGCGGGACTGGCCGACCGGGCCGAGTTCGTCGAGGTCCACGACGGAGAGAAGCGGCCGGTCGGGCCGTTCGAGGTCGAGTTCATCCCCGTCACCCACTCCGTTCCCCACGGGTTCGCCACCGCCTTCCACACACCGCAGGGCATCGTCCTGCATTCGGGGGACTTCAAGCTCGACCTCACGCCGGTGGACGGCCGTCTCACCGACCTGGCCCACATCGGCGCTCTGGCCGACGGCCCCGGCATCCGGTTGCTGCTCTCGGACTCCACCAACGCCGAAGAGCCCGGTTTCACCGACTCCGAGAGCAATGTCGGCGCCACCCTGCAACGCCTGTTCGCCGTCCACGGGGGACGGCGACTGGTAGTCACCTGCTTCGCCAGCCACATCCACCGTGTCCAGCAGGTGATCGACGCCGCGCTCTCGTGTGGACGCAAGGTGGCGACGCTCGGGCGGTCGATGGCCAAGAACGTGGAGCTGGCCCGTCGCCTGGACCTGCTTCACGTCCCCGACGACGCCTTCGTCGACGTCGAGGACATCGACAGCCTGGAGCCGGGGCGCGTGTGCGTGGTATCGACCGGATCGCAGGGCGAGCCCTTGTCGGCGTTGTCGCTCATGGCGGCGGGGGAGAGCAAGTGGCTCAAGCTCCGTCCCGGCGACGTCGTGGTGATCAGCGCCCATCCCATCCCCGGCAACGAGTGGGCCGTCGGACGCGTCATCGACCGCCTCCACCGCCGCGGGGCCGAGGTGATCCACACCGGGATGGAGCCGGTCCACGTGAGCGGGCACGCCCGTCAGGGCGAACTCCAGACCCTCCTGGCCGTGGCCCGGCCCGAGTGGTTCATCCCCGTCCACGGCGAGTACCGCCACTTGGTACACCACGCCCGCCTGGCGGTGAGGATGGGGGTCGCCGAGGACAAAGCCCTGCTGTGCGAGGACGGCGACTCCGTGGTCATCGCCGACGACGGCGTCTGGCGGGGCGACGACGTCCCCGCCGGCTTCCTCTACGTCGACGGGACCGTCGGCGATGTGGGCCACGGGGTCCTGCGGGACCGCCGCGTCCTGGCCGAGGAAGGGGTGGTGGTGGTGGTGGCCACCGTGGACCCCCATGCGGCGGAGGTCGTGAGCGCACCGGAGATCATCACCCGGGGGTGGATCCACGCCCCCGAAGCCGAGGAGCTGCTCGAGGAGGCCAGCCTGGTGGTCCGGGTGGCCCTGGAGAAAGCCCTGGCTGACGGGGCCGTCGACCAGGAGACCTTGCGTCGCCACGCCCGGAAGGCCCTGGGCAAGCTGGTCGGCGAGCGCACCCGGCGGCGGCCCATGATCGTCCCCGTCGTCGTCATCGTCTGAACGGGTCCCTTCCCCGGTCCTCGGGGGCTGGTGGTACTGCTGTTACCGTTGTGGGCATTGTGGTGACCACGAAGAGTCGCGCCGCGGGCACCCGCCCGTCCGGACGGTCGGCGCCCAAGTCCCGGCGCCCCCCGACTCCCACCGGGAAGGGTCGCGCCCGGGCCACGACGCGGCGGCCGCCCGCCAAGCCCACGGCCCAGGCCCGTCGCCGGGCCACCGGTCGGTCATCGGCGCCCCGCCTCTTCGCCTCCGTCGGCTCGGTGTTCGGGTCCCACGCCGAGGACGTCTGGGGCATCGTGCTGCTCACGGCGGCGGTCCTCGGGGCCCTGGCCCTCTACGCCGACGCCCTCGGTCCCGTCGGCCAGGGCGTTCGTCACGGTCTCGGCGCCTTCCTGGGGGTGGGGCGCTTCGTCGTCCCCCTCGGTTGTGCCGGTGCCGGCGTCATCCTCGTGATCGGCCCCTTCGAGCGGGAGAAGGCGCGCGTCGGGGTCGGACTGGTCCTCACCGTGGTGGCCGTCTCGGGTCTGGCCGACATCGCCGGGGGTGCCCCCCGCCTGACGGCGTCATGGTCCGCTCTGGCCGGTGCCGGGGGGTGGGCAGGCATCGCCGCCGGAGGTCCCCTGCGCCGGGGCGTCGGCGACTGGGGGGCGTCGGTGGTCCTGGTCGCTCTCCTCGTCCTGGCGTTGGTGCTGTTCACCGGCATCACACTGCGCCGCGCCGCCGCCGCCGTGGCCGGGGCCGCCACTGACCTGTTCCACGTCCTCGTTCCCGAGGTCGACGAGGAGACGGAGGACGAACCCGATTCCGTGCTCGACACCTCCGACGCCGGTCCGCCCGCGGTGGCCGTGGCGCCCGAGCTCTTCGACCTGGCGCTTCCGGCGGTGGCGCCGGTTCCGCCGGAGCCCGATGAGCGGGCCGAGCCGGCGGCGGCGTCCGCCCCCGTCCCCGACCGCCAGCCGGTCGCCGCCCACGGCGACCTGGAGGTCGATCTCGGGATGCCGGCGGGCGAGTGGCGGCTGCCCCCCCCGAAGATCCTGAGCCGGTCCAAGCAGCAGCACCTCGACCACAAGGAGATCGCCGTCGCCGGCCGTGCCTTGGTGGACGCCCTCAACGCCCACGGCGTGGCCACCCGGCTCGTCGGGAACACGGTGGGGCCCACCGTCACGCGCTTCGAGCTCGAACTCGGCCCCGGAGTCAAGGTGGCCCGCGTGACCAGCCTGGCCAAGGACATCGCCTACGCTATGGCGTCGCCCGACGTCCGCATCCTGGCCCCGATCCCCGGGAAGTCGGCCATCGGGGTCGAGGTGCCGAACCGCCGCCGCCAGCTCGTGACCCTGGGCGACGTCCTCTCCTCGGACGAGGCCCGCCGGGCCACCCACCCCCTCGAGGTGGCCCTCGGTCGTGACATCGCCGGGCGGCCGGTGATGGCCAGCCTGGCCGAGATGCCCCACATCCTGATCTCGGGGGCCACGGGAGCGGGGAAATCCTCGTGCATCAATTCCCTCCTCACGTCGATCCTCATGCGTGCCACCCCCGAGCAGGTCCGGCTCATCCTGGTCGACCCCAAGAGGGTGGAGCTGGGGCAGTACAACGGCCTCCCCCATCTGCTCACCCAGGTGGTGGTGGACCCGAAGAAGGCCGCCAACGCCCTGCAGTGGGCGGTGACGGAGATGGAGCGCCGCTACGACATCCTGGCCGAGGCGGGGATGCGCGACATCGACGGCTACAACGAGGCGCTCGACCGCGACGAGCTGGACACGATCATCTGTGGACCCGAGGACGAGGTCGACGACGAGGTCGACGACGAGGTCGGCGACGAGACGGACGACGCCGACGACGACGAACGGTCGACCGAGGATGTCCCGGTCCACGACACCGCCCCCGATGTCGACGTCGTGAGCGAGGCCGCCGATATCGTGAGCGCGGCCGCCGGACGCGCCGCGTCGCGGGTGGCGGAGTCGCGCGCCGTGGTCGACCCGCCCGTCCACCGGGAACGGCTGCCCTACGTCCTCGTCGTGGTGGACGAGCTCAACGACCTCATGATGGTCGCCGCTCGCGACGTCGAGGAGTCGGTCTGTCGGATCGCCCAGATGGCGAGGGCCGTCGGGATCCATCTCGTCCTGGCCACGCAGCGCCCGTCGGTCGACGTGATCACCGGCGTCATCAAGGCCAACGTCCCCTCGCGTCTGGCCTTCTCGGTCTCGTCGCTGGCCGACAGCCGGGTCATCCTCGACCAGCCCGGTGCCGAGCGCCTGGTGGGCAAGGGAGACATGCTCCTGCTCACCGCCTCCTCCTCGGTGGCCCGCCGGATCCAGGGCCCGTGGGTGGCCGAGACCGAGGTCCGCAGCATCGTCGCCCACTGGCGGCGCCAGCACCAGCCTCAGTACGTCGAGGGTCTGGCCGGGGACGGCCGGACCGGAGCCGGTGGTGGTGCCCTCGACGACGAGGACGACGACCTGCTCGCCGCCGCCATGGAGCTGGTCGTTCGATCTCAGCTAGGGTCGACCTCGATGTTGCAGCGCAAGCTCCGGGTGGGATTCTCCCGTGCCGGTCGGTTGATGGACCTCCTCGAACGGCGGGGGGTCGTGGGTCCGTCTGAGGGTTCCAAGGCCCGGGCCGTTCTCATGACGCCCGAGGAGTTCGAGCAGCTGTCGGACCGGTAGGCGGCGTGGCCCTCCACCGGGGTCGACACGGCGTCCCGGGGTCCCACCGTCTGCGCTGGGGGGTGGCGGCCAGCCTGGTGGTCGTCCTGGTGGCCCTGCAGATGACACGCGCCATCCCGGCCCCCGTCGTCCACCCGGCCATGGCCACCACCGCGGCCGTCCTGCCGGGAGATCCCCCGACTCTGCCGTGGCCGACGACGGGGCAGGGGGCGGTGGCCGTGCCGGGGCGGGGCCTGATCGTGCAGTCGGGGCCCGAGACCCCCGTGCCCGTGGCCAGCCTGACCAAGATCATGACGGCCTACCTGGTCCTGCGCGATCACCCGCTGTCGCCGACGGCCCCGGGACCGGGTGTGTCCATCGACGCCGACGACCAGAACGAGGCGGCCGCCGACGAGGGCTCGGGGGCCACGTCGGTACCGGTCCAGGCCGGCGAGGTCCTGACCGAGCGCCAGCTCCTGGACGGCCTCCTCGTCCACTCGGCCAACAACTTCGCCGACGTCCTGGCCGAGTGGGACGCCGGCGGAGTCCCCGCCTTCGTGGCCCGCATGAACGCCACCGCCGTGGAGCTCGGGATGCACGACACCCACTACGCCGACCCCAACGGTCTCAGCCCCCAGTCGGTGAGCACCGCCGGCGATCAGCTCCGCGTGGCCGTGCGGGCCATGGCCGATCCGACGTTCGCCGCCCTGGTGGCGCAGACCAGCATCGTCCTGCCCATCGCCGGGGAGATCCCGAATTACGTGTCCTCCATCGGCACCGACGGGATCGTCGGGGTGAAGTCGGGGTTCACCCAGGCCGCCATGGGCTGCCTCGTCATGGCCGCCGATCGCATGGTGGGGGGCCGGAAGGTCGTCGTGATGGCGGCGGTGACCGGCCAACCGGGTCTCGCCCCGTTGGATACGGCCAACACCGCCGACCTGGCCCTCGTCGACACCGTGGCCGGGGAGCTGCGCGAGCTCCCGGTCCTGGCCCGCCACGTCCGGGTCGCCACCGTCGGCACGCCGTGGTACGACCACGGAGTCCCGGCCGACACCACCCGGGCGGTGACCCTGCTGGAGTGGCCCGGAGACGTCGTCCGCATGTCGTTCGCCCCCGTCCACGTCCGCATCGGGGCCCGGGCGGGGACCCTGGCGGGAACGTTGCGGGTCAGTGACGGGGCCGAGCACGTCACCGTCGCCGTCCGGACCACGGCGGTGGTCACCGAACCACCCCTGACCTGGAAACTGAAACGCGGCTGAACTCCGCATCTTGACTACCGTTACGGCGTGCGCGCCCGGGTCCCCGCCTCATCGGCCAACCTGGGCCCCGGCTTCGACGTCCTCGCTCTGGCCCTCGACCTCTACGTGGAGGTCGAGGTGGAGCCGGCCACCCGCCTGACGGTCCGGGCCACGGGCGAGGGCTCGGACCTGGCTGCCGACGCCACCCATCTGGCCGCCAGCGTGGCCATCGACGTGGCCGGTCACGACCGCCTGTCCATCACCGTGCGTTCCGACATCCCGGTGGCCCGCGGTCTCGGCTCCTCGGCCGCCCTGGCCGTGGCCGCCGCCGCCGCCGCCGGGGCGCGCGATCCGCTCGCCGTCGCCGCCCGCGTGGACGGCCATCCGGAGAACGCGGCGGCGTCCGTGGTCGGCGGTCTGGTGGCGGCCACCTCGGTGAAGGGTGCGGTCCGCGCCGTGCGGATGCCGCTCGATATCGGGCTCGTCTTCGTGGCCATCGTCCCCGACCGCCCCCTGGCCACCTCGAGGGCCCGCCAGGCGCTGCCCCAGCAGGTGGCGCGCACCGACGCCACCTTCAATCTCGGTCGGTATTCGCTGCTCCTGGCGGGGCTGGCCGATCGCTCGCTTCTCATCCGCGAGGCCACCGAGGACCGTCTGCACCAGGACTACCGCAGCCCCCTGTTCCCCGAGGCCCCTCAGCTCCTGGCGCGTCTGGTCAACGAGGGTGCCCTGGCGTCGTGCTGGTCCGGGGCCGGCCCCACCCTGCTCGGTATCTGTGACGGCGCCGACGGCGAGACGCTGCGGACGAAGGCCCAGGCGGCCATGACCGAGATCGGTGTCGCCGGACGGGCCCTGCTTCTACGGCCCGACCTCGAGGGCCTCGTGGTGGACGGCGGCGACTCCGGGCTCTTCGACATCGGTCACTCGCTGCGGCCCTGACCGGGAGGCGGCCCTGACCGGGAGGCGGCTCTGACCGGGGAGCTTCGGACCGCCTCGTACACTGGGGTGATGGCCCGGACGTTCCACATCCGCACCTTCGGGTGCCAGATGAACGAACACGACTCCGAGCGCCTGGCCGGACTCCTCGTGGCCGACGGCCTCGAGCCCACCGATGATGTCGAGGCGGCCGACGTGGTGGTCCTCAACACGTGCTGCATCAGGGAGAACGCCGACAACAAGCTCTACGGTCACCTCGGTTGGCTGAAGAGCCTCCAGGACCGCCGGCCGGGCATGCAGATCGCCGTCGGTGGATGTCTGGCCCAGAAGGACAGAGAGACGGTGCGCCGGCGCGCCGGACATGTCGACGTCGTCTTCGGGACGCACAATCTGGCGCGGGCCCCGGTGCTTCTGCGCCGGGCGGTGACCGAAGGTCCTCTCGTCGAGGTCCTCGACGCGCCGGACCCCGAGGGTGACCCCGCTCACGGGTCGGCTCTGACCGCCGTCCGGGAGGTGCCGTACCTGGCGTGGGTGACGATCCAGACGGGCTGCGACAATTCGTGCGCCTTCTGCATCGTCCCCCAGGTGCGCGGCGCCGAGGTCAGCCGGCCCTTCGACGCCCTGGTCGACGAGGTTCGGGCACTGGCGGCCCGGGGGGTGACCGAGGTCACCCTGCTCGGTCAGAACGTGAATTCCTACGGCCGCGACCTGACCGGGCGCCGACCTCTGTTCGCCGAGCTCCTCCGGGCCGTGGGAACGGTCGACGGTATCCGCCGCGTCCGGTACACCAGTCCGCACCCGAAGGACCTCCGTCCCGACACCATCGCCGCCATGGCCCAGACGCCGGCGGTGTGCGAGCACCTGCATCTACCTCTCCAGTCGGGCAGCAACCGGGTCCTCGCCGCCATGCGACGCGGGTACACCGCCGAGCGGTACCTCGAGCGACTGGCCGGCGCCCGGGCCGGCATCGACGACCTGGCCGTCACCACCGACATCATCGTGGGCTTCCCGGGAGAGACGGAGGAGGATTTCACGAGGACGTTGGAGGTCGCCGCCGCCGCCGGGTACGACAGCGCCTACACCTTCATCTTCTCGCCCCGCCCGGGCACACGGGCGGTCGCCATGACCGACCAATTCGTCCCCGACGAGGTGATCGCCGAACGCTTCGAGCGGCTCCGTGTGGTCGTCGAACGCTCTGCGCTCATCCGGCACGAGGCACGCGTGGGCACCACGGAGGAGGTCATGGTCGAGGGTCCGAGCAAGCGTGACCCGACGGTGGTGAGCGGGCGTACCCGCCAGAACAAGCTGGTCCACTTCGCGCCCGCCGGCCCGGCTCCGGCCGCCGGCGCCTACGCCCGGGTCCTGGTCACCGGTGCCGCTCCGCACCACCTGCGCGGCGAGCTGGTCGAGGTCACCGCCGGCCCGTCCACACCCCGGCGCATCCCCGTCTCCGTCCGGTAGGTGGAGGTGGCGCACCCGGCACCTGTGGCCCTGGTGGGGCCCACCGCGTCGGGGAAGTCGGCCCTGGCCCTGGCGCTGGCCCGCCTCCGGCCGGAGGCCGAGCTCGTCTCGGTCGACTCCATGGGCGTCTACCGGGGGATGGACGTCGGCACGGCGAAGCCGTCAGCGGCCGACCGGCGGGCGGTGCAGTACCACCTGCTCGACCTGGTCGACTCCGAGGAGAACTTCAGTGTCCGCCAATTCCAGGACGCGGCGCGCCGGGCCCTGGCCCAGATCGCCGGTCGCCGTCACCGCGCCCTGCTCGTCGGAGGAACCGGGCTCTATCTGCGCGCTGTGGTGGACGACCTCGACCTCCCCGGGCGCTGGCCGGACACCGCCGCCGCCCTGGCCGACGAGGCGGACCTCCCCGGCGGGGTAGCGGCGCTCCACGCCCGGCTGGCCGAGCTCGATCCTCCGGCGGCGACCCGTATCGAGCCCGGCAACCGCCGGCGGGTGGTCCGGGCCCTGGAGGTCACGCTCGGGTCGGGCCGTCCCTTCTCCTCTTTCGGTCCCGGGCTCGCCGTCTACCGGCCCACCCCGGTGACCCTGGCCGGTGTCCGTTTCGCCCCGGCCCTCCACGACCCTCTCATCGAACGTCGGTTCCACGCACTCCTCGACGCGGGACTCGTCGAGGAGGTCCGCGCCTTGGCGGCGCGCCCCGGGGGGATGTCGCGAACGGCCCGTCAGGCACTCGGCTACCGCGAGCTCCTGGCCCACATCGAGGACGGGGTCCCCCTCGACGAGGCGGTGACCCGGGCCATCGCCCGGACGCGCGCCTTCGCCCGCCGCCAGTGGGCCTGGTTCAAGCGGGACCCGCGCATCGTCTGGCTCGACCCCGAGGGCGATCTCCTGGCCGACCTTCTCGAGTTGTGGGACGCCGGAGCGGGGGAGCCGTCCAACGCCGGGGCGGCCGCCGCGGTGGGAGAATGATGAGGTGGAGGACGGGGTTCGATGAGCTGGGCTCGATGAGTCCGGGGGCCCGATGAGCTCGGGGCAGTTGCGCCTCACCAAGCACCATGGCGCGGGGAACGACTTCCTCGTCCTGCTCGACTCCGACGATCTCCGGCCTCTGTCGCCCGCCGAGGTCCGCGTCCTCTGCGATCGACGTCGCGGGATCGGCGCCGACGGGGTCCTGCGCGTCCTGAGCGGGCGCCACGGCTCGGCGTTGACCATGGACCTCCACAATGCCGACGGAGGTCTCGCCGAGATGAGCGGCAACGGCATCCGCTGTCTGGTCCAGGCGGCCGTCGATGCCGGTTGGGTGGCTCCCGGGCCCGTCTCGGTGGCCACGGCGGGCGGCCTCCGCACCGTGATCTACCGCGCCGGGGATCGACCCGGTCTCGGGTTCGGGAGCGTCGACATGGGCCACGCCACCCTCGGGCCCGAGCTCGACGCCGGCGCCCTCCCGGCCCAGCTCGAACCGTCCGTCCGATTCGCCCGCACCGTCGATATGGGCAACCCCCACATCGTCCTCTTCGGGACCCCGGTCGACGAGGCCACGGTGACGACGGCGGGCGGGGCGCTCGAGCACTCGGTCCGGGGCCGGGCCAACGTGGAGTTCGTGTGGCCGGGCACCGGGTCGGACACCCTCACCATGCGGGTGTGGGAGCGCGGGGTGGGCGAGACATTGGCCTGTGGCACCGGTGCCTGCGCGGCGGCGGCGGCCGCGCACGGCTGGGGCCTGGTCGGGTCGCTCGTCTCCGTCCACAGTCCGGGGGGCACCCTCCAGGTCGAATTGCGGCCCGACGGCATCTCCCTGGCCGGTCCCACCCAGCGGGTGGGCGCGGTGGCCGTGGAGGACGCCGTCCTGGCCGAGCTGGCCGTGATCTACGACGACGAGACCGCTCTGGCGTCGGACGGCCCGGCCCAGAATTCGGTGGTGCGCGGCCCGTGACGCTGATCGAGCGCTCGTTTCGCGAGCGCATCGTGCTCGTCGGGGTGGTCTTCCCGTGGACGACGGTCGAGGCGGTCGACGCCGATCTCGACGAGCTGGCCCTCCTGGTGGGCACGGCCGGGGCCGATGTCGTCGGCCGCGTCGTCCAGCGCCGGGACCACCCGGATCCCGCCACTTACGTCGGGCGCGGGAAGGCCCAGGAGCTCCACGAGCTCTCGGTGACGGTCGACTCCGACACCGTCGTCTTCGACGACGAGCTCTCGCCGGCCCAGCAGCGCAATCTCGAGAAGATCCTGGGCCGGACGGCCATCGACCGCACCGCCGTGATCCTCGACATCTTCGCTCAGAACGCCCGCAGCCAGGAGGGGAAGGCCCAGGTCGAATTGGCCCTCCTGCGGTACCGGCTGCCGCGCCTGCGCGGCCGCGGTCGCGAGTTCTCCCAGCAGGCCGGAGGCATCGGAACGCGGGGGCCGGGTGAGACCCAGCTCGAGGTGGACCGCCGCCGCCTCCTCCAGCGCATGGCCCGGCTGGAAGTGGACCTCCGCCAGGTCTCGGCCACCCGTCGGACCCAGCGCCGCGCGCGCGTCCGCGGTCGGCACCGGTCGGTCTCGCTGGTCGGCTACACCAACGCCGGCAAGTCGACGTTGCTCAACCGCCTGACCGACGCCGGAGTCCTGGTCGAGAGCAAGCCGTTCTCCACGCTCGATCCCCGGACACGCCGTCTGGCGCTCCCCGGCGGTGAGACGGTCCTGTTGTCCGACACGGTGGGATTCGTCCGGAAGCTTCCCCACCAACTGGTCGAGGCGTTCCGCTCCACCCTCGACGAGGTCCGCCAGGCCGAGCTGCTCCTGCACGTGGTGGACGGGTCGGCCGCCGAGCCCGAGGCGCAGATCGAGGCCGTCCGACTCGTCCTCGAGGAGATCGGTGCGTCGGAGGTCCCCGAGCTCCTGGTGGTGAACAAGGCCGACCGTTCCCGCCGGGCCATCAAGGTGGCCGCGGCCCACGAGGGCGCCGTCGTCGTCTCGGCCCGCACCGGTGAGGGCATCGACGACCTGATCCGTGCCCTCGGAGTCCAACTCCGCGTGGCCGACCGCGTCGTCGAGCTCCTCGTCCCCTTCGAACGCGGAGACGTCCTCGCCGCCGTCCACCGTGAAGGGGACGTGGTCGACGAAGCCCATGGCGAAGGGGCCACCGTGGTCCACGTCGTCCTCGACGAAGCGGGACGGGCCCGCTTCCGCCAATTCCTGGCCTCGTGAGTCCCGCCGGCGGTTTCGTCCCGCCCCCCTATCCGTACAGCCGGCTGTCGGCCGTCGCCACCGTGGCCGAGCGTCATCCCGGGGGGATGGTCGACCTCTCCATCGGCACGCCCTGCGATCCACCGCCCGACGCCGTCGTCTCGGCCCTCGGGTCGTCGGGGACCGAGCGGGGCTACCCCGCGTCGGTGGGCAGCCCGGCGTTGCGCCAGGCGGCGGCGGGGTGGATCCGGCGCCGGTTCGGTGTCGACGTCGACAGCGCCCGCATCGGCGCCTGCGTGGGGACCAAGGAATTCGTGGCCACCGCGGCCTGGTTCCTCCGGCTGCGTTCTCCCGAACGCGACACCGTCCTGGCCCCGGCCATCGCCTATCCCACCTACGCACTGAGCGCCCAGTTGGCCGGATGCCGGGCCGTCGCCGTTCCCGAGACACCCGCCGGGGGACTGGACCTGGGTCAGATCTCGGAGCAGGACGCGGCGCGCGCCGTGATGTTGTGGGTGAACAGTCCGGCCAATCCGACCGGTTCTCTCACCGATCTCGGTGCGGCGGCGTCATGGGGACGGGCCCGCGACGTTCCCGTCTTCTCCGACGAGTGCTACGCCGAGTTCACCTGGGCCGTCTGGCCGCCACCGACCATCCTCCACCACGGAACCGACGGGCTGGTGGCCGTCCACTCGCTCTCCAAACGATCCAACCTGGCCGGCGTCCGGGTCGGCTTCTACGCCGGGGACGCCGACATCGTGAGCTTCCTCTCCCAGATCCGCCAGCACGCCGGCCTCATGGTCCCCGGTCCCGTCCAGGCGGCGGCGGTGGTGGCACTCGACGACGACGTCCACGTCGAAGCCCAGCGCCACCGCTACCGCCGGCGACTGGCCCGCCTGGCGGACGCCCTGACCGCCGGCGGACTCGAGGCCACCGTGCCGGCCGGGACCTTCTACCTCTGGGTGGCGGCCCCGGCCTGGGCCCTGGCCCAGGGGAGGACGGAAGGTCGCGACGGGGCGTGGGTCCTGGCCGAGGCCCTGGCCGAGGCGGCCGGGACGCTCGTCAGCCCCGGCGAGTTCTACGGAGAGGCCGGCGCCGGTCACGTCCGCATCGCCGTCGTCCAGCCCGACGAGCGCATCGATCTCGTGGCGCGACGCCTGGCCCAGTCGTCCGACCCCCGATTTTCCGACCGGTAACCTCGTCGCCGTGGCCGACCTCCAGTCCCAGATCGAGGAGCTGTGGGCGCGCGCCGGTGAGCTCGGCCCGTCCGACGTCGACGCCCTGGACGTGGTGACCCGGGCCATCGAGCTCCTGGACGCCGGCGAGGCCCGCGTGGCCGAGCTCGACCCGTCGAGCGGTGACGTCGTGGTCCATACCTGGTTGAAGACGGCCATCCTCCTTCTGTTCCGCCTCCGCGCCATCACGACCACCGAGCTGGGCCCGTTCGAGTTCGCCGACAAGCTCCCTCTCAAGACCGGCTACGCGGCGGCCGGGGTGCGGGTGGTTCCCGGGGCGTCGGCCCGGTGGGGATCGTTTCTCGACCGCGGCGTCATCCTCATGCCCTCCTACGTCAACATCGGCGCCCGGGTGGGGGCCGACTCGATGGTCGACACCTGGGCGACGGTGGGCTCGTGTGCCCAGATCGGCGCCCGGGTGCACCTCTCGGGCGGAGTGGGCATCGGCGGGGTCCTCGAACCACCGAACGCTGCCCCGGTCATGGTCGGCGACGACGCCATGATCGGCAGTCGTTGCATGGTGACCCAGGGCGCCCGGGTCGGCGAAGGCGCCGTCCTCGGGGAAGGGACCATCCTCAACCCGTCGATCCCTGTTATCGACGCCGAGACCGGTGAGGAGATCAGCCGGGGGGTGGTCCCGCCCTGGAGCGTCTCGGTGGGCGCCGCCCGGCGCCGGGAGTACCCCGGTGGCGACTTCTTCGTCTCCTGCGTTCTCGTGATCAAGCGCCTCGATCCCGGCCGGCGCCACGACAAGTCGCAACTCGAGGCCGTGCTCCGTGAGCACCAGCTCTCGATCTGACGACCAGGGTCGTTCCATGTCCGATCTCTTGGCCCTGACGGCGCAGCTGGTGGACATCCCGTCGGTCAGCCACCAGGAGACCGCTCTGGCCGACCACATCGAGACGGGGCTACGTGACGCCGGTCACCTCACCGTCGACCGCTTCGGCGACACCGTCGTGGCCCGCACGACCCTGGGCCGGTCCCGACGTCTCCTCCTCGCCGGTCACCTCGACACCGTCCCGCCCTCCGGCGCCGGTGGCCACCGCCTCGACGGCGACATCCTCTCGGGGCTGGGCGCCGTGGACATGAAGGGCGGGCTGGCCGTCCTGTTCGACCTGGCCCGATCGACCCCCGCGCCGGTGGTGGATGCCACCTTCGTCTTCTACACGTGTGAAGAAGTCGACCGGCGCCACAACGGTCTCCATCACCTCGTCTCGGAGAGGCCCGCGGTCCTGGCCGCCGACGCCGCCGTTCTGGCCGAGCCCACCGGGGGGGTGGTGGAGGCGGGGTGCCAGGGGACGATGCGGGTGGAGGTGACGATCGCCGGTCGCCGTGCCCATACGGCGCGACCGTGGGCCGGCGTCAACGCCGTGCACCGCCTCGCCCCCGTCCTGCGCGTCCTCGAGGCCTACTCTCCGCGCCCCGTCGTCCTCGACGGCTGCGAGTTCATGGAGCAGCTCCAGGCTGTCGGTGTGCGCGGTGGCGTGGCCGGCAACGTGGTCCCCGACGAGGCCGTGATCACCATCAACCTCCGGTTCGCCCCCGACCGCGACGTCGCGGCGGCCGAGACCGAGATCCGCCGTCTCCTGGCCGGGGCCCTCGACCCCGCTGTGGGCGACGGGCTGGTGGTGGTCGACGCGGTGGCCGGGGCGCGGCCCGGCCTCGACCACCCGCTGCTCTCCGGGCTGGTCGCCGCCACGGGACAACCGCCGAGGGCCAAGTTGGGCTGGACCGATGTGGCCACCTTGTCGGCGGCGGGCGTCCCGGCGGCCAACTTCGGGCCCGGAGATCCCCTCCTCGCCCACACCCCCGACGAGCACGTCTCGCGCCACGAGCTCGTCGCCGTCCGGGACGCCCTGGCCCTCCTCCTCTCGACCGGCGCCGGCTCTAGCCGGGCCGGTGAGAGCCGGCCCGGCTAGAGCCGGCGCAGCACGGTGACGACCCGGCCGTAGACCGTGACGTCACCAGGGTCGAATTCCATGACCGAGAACACCGGGTTGGCGGGGGTGAGGACGATCCGTCCCCCCCGACGGGTGAAGGTCTTCACGGTGGCCTCGTCGTCGGGAATCCCGGCCACCACGACGTCACCGTCGTCGGCATCGGGCTGCTGCCGGACGACCACGTAGTCGCCGTCAAGGATCCCGGCCTCGATCATCGACTCCCCCCGGACCCGCAGCATGAACAGCGAGCCCGTCCCGGTGAAGTCCTCGGGCAACGGAAGCCATTCCTCGACGTTCTCGCTGGCCAGAACGCCGGTGCCGGCGGCGACGTCGCCGATCAGAGGAACGGTCCGGACGGGGCGGGCCGCCATCTGAGGGTCGGAGGACGGGTCGTGGAGCACCTCGATGGCGCGGGGCTTGGTGGGGTCGCGTCGGAGGTAGCCCTCGCGCTGGAGGACGGCCAGGTGGGCGTGGACGGTGGACGACGAGGTCAGTCCGACGGCCTCGCCGATCTCCCGCACCGACGGGGGATAGCCGCGCTCGCGCACCCGGTCACCGATGAACTCGAGGATCTGCTGCCTCTTGCCGGTCAATGCTTCCGCCATGGCGCCGTGCCTCCGTGCCCGGGGTGCCCGCCGAGGTGGCCGTCGACGAACACCAGTTCGTGTCCACGGTAGCCGCACCGGTCCGCCGAGGCAAACACCTGTTCGTCGGACCGGATGTCACAGCCTCCTGTCACCATCGGACCATGAACGTTCGATCGGTCGGCCGGTGGGGGACACGAACCCTTGACACGAACGTGTGTTCGTGGTCAGATGGCTTGTATGACGAACACACGTTCGGCGAGCGAGACGAGCGGAGAGGGCCGGTGATCACGTCGACCGTGCCCGTGCCTGTAGGGGACCGGCCCGTCCGGCGCCGGAGGCCCCACACGACCTACCGGCGGGCACCGACCGGGTCCCCGGTCTTCCGGCCGGGCGGCCCGTGCCAACGGCCGGTGTCGGTCGTCGGCTCACATCGGCTCCGCCCCGTCCACGTCGGCTGTGACGACCCCCGGACGACGGCGCGTGCCGCCGCCGTCCGTCGCCGGCACGTCCTGCTCGGTTTCGTGGCGGTGGTGGCCGTCGTCCTCCTCGCCGTCCCCTGGGGTGGCCGGGGGAGTGCCGGGCTCGCATCGCCGGGTCCGGCTCCGGTGGGAGCGGTGCTCGCGGCCCACGCCACCTACGTCGTCCAGCGGGGGGACACGCTGTGGTCGATCGCCGAGAGGCTCGACCCGCAGGGTGATCCACGAGCGCTGATGACGAAGCTGGGTGCGCAGGTTGGTGGCACCACGCTGAGGCCGGGGGAGCGCCTGCTCCTTCCCTGACCTGTCTCCGGTCGGAACTAGGTTGGCCGTGTGCGGTGTCCGTGGTGTCAGAGTCTCGACGACAAGGTCGTCGACTCGCGCCTGGCCGAAGAGGGCATCGTCATCCGCCGGCGCCGGGAATGCCTGTCGTGCGGACGGAGGTTCACCACCTACGAGCGCCTCGAGGAGGCCCCCCTGTGGGTGGCCAAGCGCGCCGGCCAGAGGGAGCCGTTCGACAGGGCGAAAGTCGTCGCCGGCGTGCGCGCCGCCACCAAGAACAGGCCGGTCACCGAGGAGCAGCTCGAAGACCTGGCGCAACAGGTCGAGGAGGCGCTGCGCGGAGAGGGGGCCGAGGTGACGAGCCAGCAGATCGGGGTGGCCGTCCTCGAACGACTCCGCGCCCTCGACGACGTCGCCTATCTCCGCTTCGCGTCCGTCTACAAGGGATTCGCCGACATCGGCGATTTCCAGCGTGAAGTGGGCCTCCTGACGAAGACCACAGAGCCGAAACGAAAGACCTGAGCGGCGGTGGCGCAGCTGCTCGAGACGGTTCCCGACAAGGTTCTGGCCATCTACGCCCATCCCGACGACCCCGACGTCTCGTGCGGTGGCACTCTGGCCCGGTTCGCCCGGCAGGGCGCCGAGGTGCACGTCGTGCTGTGCACCAACGGCGACAAGGGCACCACTGATCCCACTGTGGACCCGGGACAGCTGGCCCGGCGGCGCGCCGCCGAATGTGCCGAGGCGGCCACGCATCTCGGACTGAGCGACCAGCACGTCCTCGGCTACCGCGACGGAGAGCTCACCGACGACGAGTCCTTCCGGGGAGAGCTCGTCGGGTGGATCAGGCGCCTGCGCCCCGGCATGGTTCTCTGCCCCGATCCCACCGCCGTCTTCTTCGGGGAGGACTACTTCAACCACCGGGACCACCGCATCGTCGGCTTCGCCGTCCTCGACGCACTGTCGCCGGCCGCCGCCCTCCCCCTCTACTTCCCCGACGCCGGGGCGGTGCACCAGGTGGAGACCGTTCTCCTGTCGGGAACCCTCGAACCGACGCTGTGGGTGGACATCTCGGCCACGATCGACGAGAAGGCCGCCGCCGTCTCGTGCCACCGGAGTCAGTTCGCCGACGACGGCGAGTGGGCGGCCAGCGCTGTCCGCACGCGTGCCGCGGCGGACGGGCGACGGGCCGGGGTGCCGTTCGCCGAAGGCTTCCGGCGGCTCCGGCTCAGCGTTTGAGCCGGTGGTCGGATCAGGCGTCCCCGAGGACCGGGCGGGCGGTCTCGACGCCTGCACGGTGATGCATGTCGACCTCGACGCCTTCTTCGCCGCCGTCGAGGTTCTCGACGACCCCACGCTGGCAGGGCGACCGGTGATCGTGGGCGGTTCGGGGAACCGCGGCGTCGTCGCCGCGTGCACCTACGAGGCGCGCGCCTTCGGTATCCACTCCGCCATGTCCTCCGTCGAGGCCCGCCGTCGATGTCCGCACGCCGTCTTCCTCTCGGGCCGGTTCGCCCGCTACGCCGAGATCAGCGTCCGGTTCCACGAGGTTCTCCACGACTTCACCCCAGTGGTCGAGGGCATCGGTCTCGACGAGGCCTTCCTCGACATCGCCGGCGCGCGTCGGACCTTCGGCTCGCCTCCCACCATGGGACGCGCCATCCGTGACGCCGTCCGCGACGCCCTGCACCTGAATTGCGCCGTGGGCGTGGCCCGCTCGAAGCTGCTGGCCAAGCTGGCCTCCCGGGCCGCCAAGCCGACGGCGGCGCTCTCGGGACCGCGACCGGGTCCGGGGGTGGTGGTCGTCCCCCCCGACGGCGAGCTGGCGTTCCTGCACCCGCTGCCGGTGCGGGCGCTGTGGGGCGTCGGTGCCGCCACCGGGAAGCGGCTCTCCGATCTGGGAGTGGTGACGGTGGGGGACCTGGCCGCCATCTCGGTGGACACGTTGTGCCGGGTGGTGGGGGTCGCCCACGGCCGGCATCTGGCCGCCCTGGCCCGCGGCGAGGACACCCGGTCCGTGGTGGCGGCCCAGGAGGTGAAGTCGGTCGGTCATGAAGAGACGTTCGCCGCCGATCTCCACGACCACGACGCCTCGCACCGCCACGTCGTCCGGATGTCCGACGCCGTCGGGACCCGGCTACGGGAGGCGAGCCTGCGGGGCCGGACGATCTCGATCAAGGTCCGCTTCGGGGATCACGCCACCATCACCCGTTCCCACACGGTGGCCGGTGCCCTCGACTCACCCCGGGCCATCGGCGCCGTGGCCGGTGCCCTGCTCGACGGGGTCGACATCTCACCGGGGATCCGCCTCCTCGGTGTGTCGGTGTCCGGTCTCGTCCGTGCCGGCTCCGACGCCCACCAGCTGTCGTTCGCCGACGCCGGGCCGGGTGGCGACGTCCTCGACGCGGGGGTCGCCGCCGGGGACACGACATCCCGGCCGGCGGGTGCGCCCACCGACGGCGACGGGGGACCGGCGCCCGCCCGCTCCCCGGTCGACGTCCAGGGGCGGGGATGGGAAGAGGTGGAGGCGGCCGTCACCGCCATCCGCTCCCGGTACGGCCACGGTTCGGTCGGCCCGGCGACGTTGATCGGTCGCTCGGGTCTGGGTGTGAAACGGCGGGGCGACACCCAATGGGGACCGAGCGACCCTCCGGAGGCCCCCACCTGACGGCGCCGGCGGTCCGGCGCGTCACGGGAAAGAAACCTGACGCGGGGACGCCGCCACGAATCAGCTGCTGACCTGGCCCTTTGGTGCCCGACGGGCCGGGAGGCAACGAGAACCCGACGCCGGGGCTCCGTTGTCAGAGTGGGGTGGCTGCGCGAAGATTGAGCGAGCCGTATTCTGCATTCGACGACGACGCGGTGGGAAGGGGATTGGGGTGCCGCTCTCCGAGCACGAGCAACGAGTGCTGCAGGAGTTGGAGCAGGCCTTATACCATGACGACCCGGCCTTTGCCAACCGAGTCCGGCAGGAGAACGTCTACCGGTACGCCGGCCGCTACCTCAAGTGGTCCATCCTCGGCTTCGTCGTGGGCCTGGCCGTGATGGTCGTCTTCTTCACCACGTCGGTCTTCATCGGATTCCTCGGAGTCCTCATCATGTTCGCCTCCCTGGTGAGCTTCTGGACCAACCTGCGGCGGATGGGGAAGGCCGGCCTGGAGGATATCGGTCGATCCCTGCGCTCCGACGGGATCGGCAACGCCATCAACGACGCGCGCACCAAGATGCGCGAGCGGTTCCGCCGGAACCAGCCGTAGTCGCCGGACGTCGCGACGGGTCCGGCACCAGCCCGTCGCCCACCGCGGGCCAACGCGGCCGCCGCAGTAGCGTGCCGGGGCATGGAGGTCTGCCTGGCCGTCGACGTGGGCGGGAGCAAGATCGCCGCCGGTCTGGTCACGCGTGACGGCGACCTCCTCGACCACCAGCGCGTGGCCACGCCGCCGTCGGGTGACGCCGACGAGCTCTTCGCCGCCCTGCGGGCCGTGGTGGAGGCGGTCCTCGCCCCCGGGGCGCGCCACGCGGGGCCGGCGCCGTCCGGGGTGCCACCCGATGTCGTGGCCTGTGGGATCGGGTGCGGGGGACCGATGGACCTCGACACCGGCACGGTCTCGCCCCTCAACATCCCCGGGTGGCGGGGATTCCCCCTCCGGCGCCTGGTGGCCGAGCTCACCGGCCTGCCCACGGCGCTCGACAACGACGCCAAGGCCCTCGCCCTGGCCGAGGGGTGGAGGGGCGCCGCCCGCGGACGTCGGAACTTCCTGGCCATGGTGGTCTCGACCGGTGTCGGCGGGGGCCTCGTCCTCGGTGGCCGGTTGGTGCACGGCGCGTCGGGCAACGCCGGTCACGTCGGACACGTGATCGTCGAGCCTGACGGCCGCGCCTGCGCGTGCGGGGCGCGGGGATGCCTCGAAGCCGAAGCGTCGGGCCCCGCCGTCGAGTCCCTCACCGGCCGACCGGCGGTGGACGCGCCGGCGGCCGTCGTGACCCGGTGCGGGCAGATGGTCGGTCGCGCCGCGGCCTCGCTCGTGAGCGCGCTCGACATCGACCTGATCGTCGTGGCCGGTTCGGTGGCCCTCGGGTACGGGGCCCCCTTCTTCGCCGCCGCCAAAGAGGAGTTGCGGGCGCGCGCCTGTCTGTCGTTCACGCGGGCGGCCGCCATCGTCCCCGCCGGCCTGGCCGACCGGGGTCCGCTGGTGGGGGCGGGCGCCGTCGGTTGGGACGGCCGCGGTGCCGACGTCCTCGGTTCGGTGGCATGAGGCGGGTGGTGAGGAACGTGGTGACGACGGTGGCCGTCCGTCCCTGGTTGTGGCCCGTGGCCGTCACGCAGGTGCTGCGGCTGGCGCGTCCCGGATGGTGGCGACGGTGGCCCCCGGTGCCACTGCCGGACGAACGGTTGTGGCGCTTCCGTATGGAGACCGCCTACGGCGGCGACGGTGACGCCACGCCCGAGGCGTCGGACGTGAACTCGTTCCTCCGGTGGAGCCGGGACATGCGGCACTGGCGTCGCCTCTGACCGTGCCGGCGCACGGGTGGGGACAGCGGTGAGCGGCCACCGGCGTCGGCCCGGGTGGGCGCGGCGACGGGGTGAGCCGAGCGCTGAGGAGTAGCCTCGCGGTATGGGGGCGAGAGAGCCTGGTGCCGCGGGAACGAGTCGGGCGCTGGTGCTGAACGCCACCTTCGAGCCCCTCGGGGTGGTGTCCACCCGTCGGGCACTCCTCCTCGTCCTCGGGACCAAGGCCGAGTTGGTCCACGCCACCTCACGGACGTTCCGGTCCGAGCGGTTGGCCTTTCCCGAGCCGTCCGTGGTGCGGCTGGCCCGTTACGTCCGGGTACCGCACGACCGGACGGTGGCCGTCAACCGGCGGACCGTCTTCGCCCGTGACGGCCATCACTGCCAGTACTGCGGCATGGCGGCCGAGAGCATCGATCACGTGATGCCGCGTAGCCGCGGTGGTCTGCACGCATGGGACAACGTCGTCGCCGCCTGTCGCCGCTGCAACACCCGCAAGGAGGACCGCCTGCCGCACGAGGTGGGACTGGTCCTGCGCACCCAACCGGCGGCACCGCGCCAGCGGGTGTGGTTGCTCGCCATGTCCGGCGGGGCCCGTGACGAATGGGCCCCGTACCTGGGCGAGCAGTCGCTGACTGCGTGACGCGCCGCCGCCTCGCCCGCTGGCGGGTGGAGCGGTGCACGGGACCGGCCGCCGTCCTTCTCGATCCGTGGCCGCCGGTCGAGAGCCAGGACCACCCCATCGTCCGCGCCAGCCGGGTGAGCGGGGGCGGTGCCCTCGTCCTGGGCAGCACCCAGGACCGGGCCGTGGTCGACGAGGAGCACGCCGCCGCCTCGGGAATCGACGTCGTCCGGCGACCGACGGGGGGTGGTGCCGTGCTGGTCGCTCCCGGGGCCCAGGTCTGGCTCGACCTCTGGGTGCCGCGCCGTCACGCGCTCTGGGACGACGACATCGTGCGGGCCGCCACCTGGCTGGGGGACGTCTGGGTGGAGGCACTCGAGGGCCTGGGCGTCGGCTCTCTGCGCGTGCACCGCGGTCCCGCCACGCGCCGCCCCTGGTCGGATCTGGTCTGCTTCGCCGGTCTCGGTCCGGGTGAGGTCCATCTGGCCGGCCCCCAGGGCGCCGGTCCGGAGGCGTCCGGTCCCAAGGTGACGGGGATCGCCCAGCGCCGGACGAGGGCTGGCGCCCGCTTTCACACGAGCGCACCGCTGGCCTGGGATCCCGGGCCCCTCTTGCGCCTTCTCACCGAGGCGGTGGACGTCGTCGACGACGACGACCGACGTCGGTCTGTGGGCAACGCCGCCGTCGGCCTGCGCGCCCTGGTCCCGCCGTGGCGGACGGGCGTGGCCGACGACGACGTGGTCGCCGCGGTGGAAGACGCCGTCGTCGACGCCCTGCCCTGAATCCGGGTCCGACCGCCGGCACCTGATTCCTCCCCGTCGTGGGGACCCTGCCGCCTCGTCCGGCGACCCCCGACGGAGCCGCCACCTGACGCCACCCTCCCCACCGGCCGGCTCCTGAGCCTTCGGCTCTGACCTTCCGCGGGGCGGGACCGGTCGAGACGACCGCGTGGGGGAAGGGGGCGCGAGGGCTGGGAAGGACCCACCGGTGGGGGGTGGGGGTGTTGACGGGTGGGGAAGTGTGGCGTAGGGTGGCGCGAAGTGGTTGGTTAGGGAGTGGTTGGTGGCATGGATGGTGCCCGCCGGAGGACGGGGGAGTCTCGTGGGAGTCCGCAGAGATGGATCGGTTCTTCGGCAGGTACGAGCACACGCTCGACGGCAAGGGACGAGTGATCCTGCCGGCGAAGTTCCGCGCCCCCTTCGCCGTGGGTGGCTACCTGACCCAGCACCTCGACGGATGTTTGGCGTTGTGGACGCCGACGGAGTTCGAGATCCAAGGCCAGCAGATGCAGGAGCGGGCGGTCCGTGGCCGTCAGGATCGAAACCTGGCCCGTATGTGGGCGTCGGCCTCCCAGGAAGTGGATATCGACCGACAGGGACGGATGGCGATACCGGCGCACCTGCGTCAGTACGCCGGGCTCCAGGGCGAGGTTCTCGTCCTCGGGGCCAACGACCGGGTGGAGTTGTGGGATCCGTCCCGTTGGACGGAGATCGTGGGACCACAGGAGCAGCGGCTCAGCGAGGGCATGGACGACTGATGGCCGTCGCCGGTCTGCGCGGGGGCGCCCCCTCCGACACCCTGACCGGGCTCCGGACAGAGGTTCGGCTCGACGAGAGGAGCGGCCCGAAGGCACGGCCACAAGGAGAGGCACGGCAACAAGGACAGGCAGCAGGACAGGCAGCAGGACAGGAATTGGTTCTGACAGGGATACGGCACAGTGACACCAGGCCCATGCGCAGCCCCTCGGCTGGCTCGGTGGAAGACTCCTCCTCCGCCCGCTTCCAACCGAGTCGCAGGAGCAAGACTCCCGACGGCATTCCGCCAGTCGAGGGGCTGCGGATGCGCCAGGTGTTCGATCACGAGCCGGTCATGCAAGCGGAGGTGGTGGCGCTCTTCGCGCCGGTGCCACCGGGCGTCGTCATCGACGCCACCGTGGGGGCCGGGGGGCACGCCAGTGCCCTTCTCGAGGCCCATCCCCATCTCCGCGTGCTCGGCATCGACCGCGACGCCGACGCCGTCACGGCGGCGACGGAGACGTTGGCCAGGTTCGGGGACCGCGCCACGGTGCGTCAGGCCCCGTTCAACCACCTGGCCGAGGAGATGGAGCAGAGTGCCGACTCGTCGGAGGACCGTGTCACGGGGGTCCTCTTCGACCTCGGCGTGAGCTCGCCCCAGCTGGACAGGGCGGAACGCGGCTTCTCGTACCGCCACGACGGGCCTCTCGACATGCGCATGGACCCTTCCTCGGGCCCGTCGGCCGCCGAGATCGTGAACACATGGTCCGTCGACGATCTGAGTCGACTGTTCGCCGCCAACGGGGAGGGCCGATTCGCCCGGCGGATCGCCCGGGCCGTGGTCGCCGCCCGTCCCCTCACCACCACCGGACAGCTGGCCGAGACCGTGCGCACCGCCATCCCCGCCGCCACCCGCCGCCACGGGGGTCATCCGGCCCGGCGGGTGTTCCAGGCCGTGCGCATCGCCGTGAACGACGAGCTCGACCTCCTGGAGCAGACCCTCCCGACCGCCATCGAGATCCTCGCCCCCGGGGGGCGCTGCGTGGCCATCTCCTACCATTCCGGTGAGGACCGGATCGTGAAGGCCGCCTTCGCGCGCGCCGACACGGGCGGCTGCGTCTGCCCGCCCGGCCTGCCCTGTGCCTGCGGGGCAGTGCCCGTCGGTCGGCTGCTGTTCCGCGGGGCGCGTCGGCCGACGCCGGAGGAGCGTGCCAGAAACCGTCGGGCCGAGAGTGCCCGCCTGCGGGCCGTCGAGCGCCTCGACCCCGCCGCCGAACCGGTCACTGCCGCACCGGCTGCCGCCCCGGCCGGAGACCCGGGTCGATCGGAGCGCCGCTGATGGCCAGCGCCCCCGCCCCCCGCCGGGTCCCGCTACCGAGTCGGGGTCCCGAGGCCGACCGACCCCATCTCCAGGTCGTCGGCCCCCCCCGCCGCCGCCGCCGGGCCCCGGGGTCGCTGCGGCCCACGTTGGTGGTGGCCGTCGCCCTGGTCGTGGGCAGCCTCCTGCTGGTGGCCGGCGCCCAGGCCTACATGACCCAGCAACAGGTCCGCCTGACGCAGATCGAGACCCGCCTGTCGACCCAGGTGGGCGAGCACCATGACCTGGAACTGCGGGTGGCCCAACTCTCGAATCCGGCCCACATCGTCAGTGCCGCCCAGCAACAGGGGCTGACGGTTCCCAGCCAGGTCACAGACCTGACGCCGGTGACCGTGCCCCCGGCCGCCGACCGGCACCCGGCGTCGCACCCGTCGAGCACACCCCACGCCCCGGCCCACCGCGGCGCTCGCACCCGAGCGTCCGGAGCCGGTGGCACGTGAGCGTCCGTCAGGCGCGCTACCCGACGCTCGATAGGCGTCGCGTCCGGCGGCGCGCCGGCCGGTCCCGTCGGATGGCCCGGCGCCCCGTGGTGGCGGCGCCGATGGTCGGGAGGGCGGGGACGCGCCAGGGCGTGTCCGGCCGGGCAGCGCGGCGCCGAGGATTCGAACGCCGGCAACCCGTCGTGTCGGCGCGTCCGGCGGCGGCCAAGGCGACGAAGGCGCCCACGACGAAGGCCGTCACCGGAGCGGTGGCGCGACGGCGGCTCGGCGTCATCCGCGTCACGGTGATCGTCGTCTTCCTGGTCATCGCCGGACGCCTCGTCGCCGTCCAGGTCCTCTCCGGTTCGCGGTATTCGTCCATCGGCACCGCCGAGGTGACGAGCACGGTGCAGATCCCCGCCGTGCGGGGAGGGATCTTCGACCGCAACGGGGCGGTCCTCGCCACTTCGGTCCCCCGGACGACCATCGTGGCCGACCCGTTCCTGATCCACCGTCCCTGGGTCGAGGCCGCCGCCCTGGCCCCTGTTCTCGGTGTGTCGGAGCCGGTGTTGCGACGCGACCTGACCGAGCACTCGGGCTTCGTCTACCTGGCCCACAAGGTCGGAAAGACGGTGGCCGACGAGGTCGAGAATCTGAACCTGGTGGGGATCAACCTCCTCCCGGACAGCGAACGGGTCGATCCCGCCGGCCAACTGGCGGCGCCCGTCATCGGCGAGGTCGGGGCCGTGGGAACGGGGCTGTCGGGTCTCGAGTACCAGTACAACAACCTCCTGGGGGGCCGCGACGGCACCGAGAAGATCGAGCAGTCACCGAGCGGCGTGACGCTGCCCGGCAGCACGACGCAGCTGGCGACGGCCCGGGCGGGCTCGGGCATCGAGCTCACGCTCGACGAGCCCCTGCAGTACGTCACCGAGCAGGCGCTCGGCTCGGAGATCGTGGCCTCCCATGCCAAGAGCGGGATCGCCGTCGTCATGAACACTCACACGGGCGACATCCTGGCCATGGCCAACCTGGTGGACGGGAGTGCCCCGACGGGGACCGTCGAGGCGCCGTCCAACCTGGCCCTGACCGACGTCTACGAGCCGGGTTCGGTCTTCAAGCTGGTGACGTTCTCCGCCGCACTGCAGGACGGGGTCATCACCCCGAGTCAGGTGTTCACCGTCCCCAACACGCTGACCATCGACCAGTGGGTGTTCCACGACGCCGAGAACCATCCCACCGAGCAGCTGTCGGCCACCCAGATCCTGGCGCAGTCGTCGAACATCGGCACGATCGAGATCGCCCAGCTGTTGGGCAAGAGCCGGCTGGCCGGCCAGGTCCAGGCCCTCGGCTTCGGGCAGTCCACCGGGCTCGACTACCCCGACGAGTCGACCGGTCTGGTGAAGAGGAACCCGGACACGTGGTCGGCGTCGGACATCGGGTCCACGCCGATCGGCCAGGACGACGCCGTCACCGCCCAACAGGTCCTCGACATGGTCAACACGGTGGCCACCGGCGGTATCTACGTCCCGCCCCGGTTGGTCCAGGCCACGATCGGCGACAACGGGAGCCTGACGCCCACGCCCCGACCGGCGACGCACCGGGCGTTGTCCCCGGGCGTCTCGTCGGAGCTCACCACCATGATGGAACAGGTGGTCCAGGACGGCACCGCCGTGGCCGCCGGAGTCCCGGGGTACACGGTGGCCGGCAAGACGGGGACGGCCCAGGTGCCCGGGAACGGGGGCTACGTCCCCGGCGCCTACATGGCCACCTTCGCCGGCTTCGCCCCGGCCGAGGACCCGGCGTTGTCGGCCATCGTCGTCCTCGACCAGCCCCAGCCGATCTACGGGGGGGTCGTGGCGGCGCCGGTCTTCTCCGAGGTGATGCAGTACGCGCTCCACCGTTACGACATCCCGACGTCGCCCGGCGGCGGGACCACGGGTGGTCGTCCCTCGCCGATCGCGTTCCCTCCACCGCCTTCGGTGGCTTCCACTGCCGCGGCGACGACGGCGAAGGCGGTGCCCGGTGCGGCGGGTACGATCGTCCCCGCGGCCGGGAACGCCACGGAAGGGCCGTGATCCGTCCGGCGGCGGGGCCCCGACTGTGCGAATGGACCGGTTGTTCGAGGGAGTCGAGGTCGTCGGCGCGCGCGGCGACGTCGCTGGCACCGAGGTGACCTCGATCGAGTTCGACAGCAGGCTGGTCACACCCGGATCGCTGTTCTTCTGCCTCCCGGGCCACCGGTCCGACGGGCACGACTTCGCCGCCGCCGCCGTCGACGCCGGTGCGGTGGGCCTGATGGTCGAGCGCCCCCTGGCCTTCCCGGTGGCCCAGGTCGTGGTGGCCGGAGGGACGGCCCGGTCGGCGATGGCCCGTGCCGCCTGCACCTTCTACGACAACCCGGCCCGGTCCCTCGTGACCGTCGGGGTGACGGGGACCAACGGCAAGACCACCGTCACCCACCTCCTGGCCTCGATCCTCGACCACCACGGACAGCCGTGCGCGGTGATCGGAACCCTGGACGGGGTCCGGACCACCCCGGAGGCCCCCGTCGTCCAGAGGATCCTGGACGAGGCCCGCCGCAGCGGTCGGCGGTCGGCGGCCATGGAGGTGTCCTCCCACGCCCTCACCGAAGCGCGGGTGGACGGCATCCGTTTCGACGCCGCCGTGTTCACCAACCTGAGCCACGACCACCTCGACCACCACGGGACGATGGACGCGTATTTCGCCGCCAAGGCGTCACTGTTCACCGCCGAACGCGCCGTCACGGCCGTGGTGAACGTGGACGACGAGTGGGGTCGGCGGCTCGTCGGGCAGCTGACCATCCCGGTGGTGACGTTCTCGTCGGAAGACGGGACCGATGTCGAGACCGGTCCGGGCCGGACGTCCTTCGTGTGGCGCGGCCGGAAGGTCGAGATGACCTTGACGGGCGCCTACCACGTGGCCAACGCCCTGGCCGCGGCCACCACGGCCTCCGTCCTCGGTGTCCCCGAGGACACGGTGGTGCGGGGTCTCGAGGGTGCCCCGCCGGTGCCGGGGCGGTTCGAGGTGGTCGGCGCGCCGGCGCCGTTCACCGTCGTGGTCGACTACGCCCACACCCCCGACGGGTTGGCGGTCGCTCTCGACAGCGCCCGCCGTCTGGCCGGCGGGCACCGGGTCCTGTGCGTCTTCGGATGCGGGGGAGACAGGGACCGCGCCAAACGGCCGGTCATGGGAGAGATCGCCTCGGCCGGTGCCGACGTCACGGTGATCACCTCCGACAACCCGCGACACGAGGATCCCGTCGCCATCATCGACGACGTCGTCGGCGGCGTGGTCGACGGCGCCGAGGTGGTCGTCGAACCCGATCGGCGCCGGGCCATCGCCCGGGCGGTGGAGGAGGCCCGACCCGGCGACGTCGTGCTCGTGGCCGGCAAGGGCCACGAATCGGTGATCGAGGTGGGCGACCGCCGACTGCCCTTCGACGACCGCCAGGTGGCCGCCGAGGCCGTGCGCCGGGTGGCGCCGTGATCAGCCTCATGGCCTCGGGCGGGATCGCCCTGTGGATGGCGGTGCTGGGGACGCCGATGCTCCTCGGATGGCTCCGGCGCCGGAGCTTCGGCCAGCCCATCCGCGAGGACGGCCCCACCATGCACCAGGTGAAGGCGGGCACGCCCACCATGGGGGGCGTGGCCCTGGTCGGCGCCGGGGTGGCTGGTTACCTGATCGCCCACGCCGGGACCCATGTGGCGTTCAGCCGGCCCGGCATCCTGGTGGTGACCGTGATGATCGGGTCGGCCGGGATCGGGTTCGTCGACGACTGGATCAAGGTGCGGCACCAGCGCAGCCTGGGACTGAACAAGCGGGCCAAGTTCGCCGCTCAGATCCTGATGGCACTGGGGTTCGCCCTGGCCGCCGAGCACTGGGCCGGGGTGAACACCCACCTGTCGTTCACGCGGTGGAATTCCATGGGGATCGACCTCGGGAGCGTGGGCTGGTTGGTGTGGGCGGTGTTCGTGGTGGTGGGAACGGCCAACGCCGTCAACCTCACCGACGGGCTCGACGGCCTGGCGTCGGGGTCGGCCACGTTCTGCTTCGCCATCCTGGCCATCATCGGCTACTGGCAGTTCCGTCACTTCTCCATCTACCACGTGACCTCGGCACTCGACCTGGCCCTCACCTCCATCGCGCTGGCCGGGGCCTGCCTCGGCTTCCTGTGGTGGAACGCGGCGCCGGCCCGGATCATCATGGGGGACACCGGTTCCCTGGCCATCGGCGCCGCACTCGCCGCCTTGGCCCTGCAGATGAACCTGCAGCTGCTCCTGCCCGTGATCGGCGGGCTGTTCGTCATCGTCACCCTGTCCGTCGTCATCCAGGTGATCAGCTACCGGGTGTTCGGCCGGCGGGTCTTTCTGATGGCACCCCTGCACCACCATTTCGAGCTTCTCGGCTGGCCCGAGACCACGGTGATCGTGCGCTTCTGGATCCTGGCCGGCCTGTTCGCCGCCCTGGGCCTCGGCCTCTTCTACGCCGACTTCCTGTCGGTCACCAGCGCGGTGCACTGACCGCCGTGGGAACCGGTCGAGTCCTCGTGTACGGCCTGGGCGTGAGCGGCAGCGCCGCCGCGCGCCACCTGGGGGCCGAAGGTTTCGACGTGCTCGCCGTCGACGACGACACCGGCCCCGGTCCCCGCCAGCGCGCCGGGGCACTCGGCCTCGATCTGGTGGTGGCACCCGACCGGACGCAGCTGGCGTCCCTGGCCTCGGGGGTCGACGAGATCGTGGTCAGCCCCGGGGTCCCCGCCGGGCACGCCGTGTTCGGACTGGGCCCCGGAGTGCGGCTGGTGGGCGAGGTCGAGCTGGCGTGGCGCCGATCCCGGTCGACGATGGTGGCGGTCACGGGGACGAACGGGAAGACCACCGTCACCACCCTGATCGCGTCGATGTTGGTGGCCTCCGGGGTCCGGGCCGTGGCCGCCGGCAACATCGGCGCCCCGCTGCTCGACGCCGTGGCCGGCGACGCCGACGTCGTGGTGGCCGAGGTCTCGTCGTTCCAGCTGGCCTTGACCGACACCTTCCACCCGGCCGTGGCCGCCTGGGTCAACTTCTCCGAGGACCACCTCGACTGGCACGCCACCCTCTCCGACTACCGCGCCGCCAAGGCCAGGGTGTGGGCCAACAGCGGGCCCGGCGACGTCGTGGTGGCCAACGCCGAGGACCGCGTCGTGCTCGAGGCCTCGGCGGCGGCGGCGGCCCGGGGCGCCGACGTGGTGACCTTCGGTCTCCGGCGCGGCGACTACACGGTGGAGAGGTCCACGCCGGAAGGTGGGACGCCCGAGGGGGCCCGTCTGGTGGGACCGGGGGGTCGCGTCCTGGCCTCCGTCGACGAGCTCCCGCGGGCCCGGCCGCACGACCTGGCCAACGCCCTGTGCGCGGCGGCGGCGGCCCTGGCCGCCGGGGGGGAGCCCGACGGGTGCCGCCGTGCCCTCGGTGCCTTCCGGGGGCTCCCCCACCGGGTCGAGCTGGTGGGCGAGGCTGGTGGGGTGCATTTCTACGACGACTCCAAGGCGACCACGCCCGGCGCCGTGCTGGCCGCCCTGGACGGTTTCCGCTCGGCCGTGCTGATCGCCGGTGGCCGGAACAAGGGTCTGGACCTCTCGGTCTTGCGGGCCGCGGCCAGCCACCTGCGGGCCGTGGTGGCCATCGGCGAGGCGGCCGGCGAGGTGAGGAGCGCCTTCGCCGGGGCCTGCCCGGTGGTGGAGGCGCCCTCGATGGCCGAAGCGGTGACCCTGGCGGCGGGGCTGGCGCGGCCCGGTGACGCCGTCGTGCTGTCGCCGGCCTGCGCCTCGTTCGACTGGTACCTCTCGTACGGCGCCCGCGGTGACGACTTCGTCCGCAGCGTCCGGGCGCTCGGCGCCACGGCGATGGCCGCCGAGGGGGTGGACCGGTGACGCCGGCGTCGGGGACCTCGCCGGCCACTCCCGACCGGATCCGCCGCCCGCCGTTGCTGCGGGTCGTCGACGGGGGAGCGGCCCGCCGCCGCCGGTCGGGCGAGGCCCGACGACGCCGACCGATCGTCTCGACGCGCACCGCCCTTCTCGTCCTCATCGGGAGCCTGTGCGGGACCGGGCTGGTCATGGTCCTCTCGGCCTCGGCCTACACGTCGTTGGTGGAGGACGGGTCGGTGTGGACGATCTTCCTGCGACAGGTGCTGTGGATGACCCTCGGCGGCATCGCCCTCTACGTGACCGCCCGGATGCGGTACGACGGCTGGCGGCGGGTCCGCGTCCTGCTCCTGGTGGGAACCCTGGGGTTGCTGACGGCCGTGCTCGTCCCCGGCATCGGCGTCTCGGCCGGCGGATCGGCGCGGTGGCTGGGCTTCGGCCAGCTGCGGCTCCAGCCGTCGGAGCTCATGAAGCTGGCCCTGGCCGTCTTCGCCGCCGACCTGCTGGCCCGCCGGGCCGACCGCGTCCACGAACCGGGGGCCGTCGTCGTGCCGCTGCTGGTGGTCCTGGGGATCGCCGGGGTCCTGGTGCTGAAGCAGCCCGACATGGGCACGGCCCTGGTGCTCGCCTGCATCGCCTTGTCGATGCTCTACGCCGGGGGCGTCCCCCTGCGCCCGGTGCTCAAGGTGATGGCCGGCGTGGCCGTCCTGGGGGTGGGTCTGGGCCTGGCCGAGCCGTATCGGCGGGCGCGGCTGTTGTCGTTCGTCAATCCGTTCGCCCACGCCCAGGGCTCGGGCTACCAGGTCGTGCAGTCGCTCGTCGGACTGGGCTCGGGCCGCCTGTTCGGCCTGGGCCTGGGTGCCGGGAGGGAGAAGTGGGGGCTGCTGCCCAACGCCCACACGGACTTCATCTTCTCGGTGATCGGCGAGCAGGTGGGACTGGTCGGGGCGCTGATGGTGCTGGCCCTCTTCGGGGCCCTGGCCTGGTTCGGGTTGCGCGCCGCGGGGCGGGCCCCCGACCGCTTCGGGGCCCTGTTGGCCGTGGCCGCCACGTGCTGGATCACGAGCCAGGCCGTCATCAACCTGGGTGCCGTCATCGGACTGCTGCCCGTGACCGGGATCCCGCTGCCGTTCATCTCGTTCGGCGGGTCCTCGCTGGTGATCACCATGATGGCGGCCGGCATCCTCGTCAATGTGGCCGGCCACGAGAAGGAACCGTCCTGGCGGGTCCGGCCCGTCTCCGACACCCCGGCGGGGCCGCGTCGGTCAGCGGCGCGGTGATCCACCGCCGCTACGCGCTGGTGGCGGGGGGCGGGACCGGCGGACACCTGGTGCCGGCGGTGACCGTGGCCCAGGCCCTGGCGGCCGCCCGGGGGGAGGACGCCGTCGAGATCGTGGGCTCGCGCCGTGGCCTCGAGGGGGATCTGCTGGCCGGCACCGGCCTCCCCGTGACCACACTCCCGGGTCGGGGCTTCGCCCGGTCCTTCGGTCCCCGCCAGATGGTGGCCAACCTGGGGGCGGTGGCCGCCCTGGCGTGGGCGGGGGCGATGGCCCTGTCGCTCCTGCGGCGGCGCCGGCCCGCCGTGGTGGTGGCCATGGGGGGCTACGGGTGCGTCCCCGTGTCCCTGGCCGCCGCGCTGCTCGGGATCCCGGTGGTGCTCGTGAACCTCGACGCCGTGCCGGGCGCCGCCAGTCGGTTGGTGGGGCGGTTCGCCCGGGCCGCCGCCGTGGCCTTCCCCGGCACGCCGCTGCCGCGCGCCGTCGTCACCGGCGCGCCCGTCCGTCCCGAGATCGTGGCCGCCGCCCACCCCGACGCCGCCGCCCGGCGCCGGGCCCGGCGGACGCTCGACCTTCCCCCCGACCGCTTCGTGGTCGGGGTGGTGGGCGGGTCGCTCGGGGCGAAGACCATCAACGAGGCGGCCCTGGACCTGGCGGCTCTGTGGGCGGGGCGCGGCGACGTGGTGGTGTACCACGTGGTGGGCCGACGCGACGCCGCCGCCATGGCGCGATCGGCTCCCGTCGCCGAGGCCGGTGGCCTGGTCTACCGCCAGGTCCCCTACGAGGACCGGATGGCCGCCTTCTACCAGGCCGCCGACGTCGTGGTGGGACGGGCGGGGGCCAGCACCGTGGCCGAGCTGGCCGTGATCGGGGTCCCCGCCGTCCTCGTCCCCCTGCCCGGTGCGCCCGGTGACCACCAGACGGCGAACGCCGGCGCCCTGGCCGCCGCCGGCGGTGCCGTGGTGCTCCCCGACGGCCAGTGCAGCGGACGGCGCCTGGCGGCCGAGCTGGAGGCGCTGCGGTCACCGCCCGGGCGCCTCGACGCCATGCGCCAGGCGGCCGCCTCGCTCGGACGGCCCGACGCGGTGGCCGCCGTGGTGGCCGTGGTGGAGACGCACGCCCGCTCCGGCCCGAGACCGGGCGGCTCGGTCGGGGCCGCCCCCCGGGCACGCCACGGGGCCCCATGACGGCGGTGCCCGACGGCGCCGCGCCGGTCGATCTCTCGTCCCCGAGACGGATCCACCTCGTCGGTGTGGGCGGGGCGGGGATGAGCGCCATCGCGTCGGTTCTGGCCGCCATGGGCCACACCGTCACGGGCAGCGATCTGAAGGCGTCACCGACGACCCAACGGCTGGCCGCCGCCGGGGTGTCGGTGATGATCGGCCACCGCGCCGCCCACGTGGGCGACGCCGAGCTGGTGACCATCTCGACGGCCATCGCGGCGACGAACCCCGAGGTGGTCGAGGCTCGGCGCCGGGGCGTGCGGGTTCTGCACCGGGCCGAGGTCACCGCCGCGGTGGCCGCCTGTCGACGGTGCGTGGCGGTGTCGGGGACGCACGGGAAGACGACGACGACGTCGATGTTGGCGCTCATCCTGGTGCAAGCGGGGCTTCGCCCGAGCTTTCTCATCGGAGGGGACGTCAACGAGATCGGGACCAACGCCGTCTGGGACAGCGGGGCGTGGCTGGTGATCGAGGCGGACGAGAGCGACGGGACGTTCCTGGCCCTCGACCCCGAGATCGCCGTCGTCACCAACGTGGAGCCCGACCACCTCGATTTCTACGGCGGCTTCGAGGAGCTGGTGGCCGCCTTCGACCGGTTCTGCACGGGGAGGCCCGGTGCGGTGGTGGTGGGGGCGGACGACCCCGTCGCCGCCCGGCTCGGGCGGGTCCACGGCGCCGACCTGGTGGGCACGGCCGATGACGCCACCTTCCGGATCGAGGCGTTGCGCGCCGGGCGCGACGGGGTGTCCTTCGCCATGAGCACCGGGGGGACGAGCCTGGGGACGATCTCCCTGCCGGTCACCGGGGCCAACATCGCCCGCAACGCGGCCGTGGCCACCGTGGCCGCCCTGCACGTGGGGGCCAGCTTCGAGGACGCCAGACGGGCGTTCGCCCGGTTCGCCGGTGTGGCGAGACGCTTCGAGCTCCGGGGGGAGTGGCACGGGGTGCGGTTCGTCGACGACTACGCCCATCTGCCCACCGAGGTGCGGGCCGTCCTGGAGGCGGCCCGCCAGACCGGTCCCGAGCGCGTCGTCGTCGTGTTCCAACCGCACCGCTACAGCCGGATCGAGGCGCTCGGCGAGCAGTTCGCCGACGCTTTCTCGGCCGCCGACGTCGTGATCGTGACCGAGATCTTCGCCGCCGGCGAGTCACCCCGGCCCGGGGTGACAGGGCGGCTGGTGGCCGACGCCGTGGCGGCCCGCCATCCCGACCTCGACGTCACCTACATCGCCGGTCGTGCCGAGCTGCGAGCCCACCTGGCCGGGGTGCTGCGACCGGGCGACCTGTGCCTGACCCTGGGCGCCGGTGACCTCACGTCGCTGCCCGACGAGTTGGTGGGAGCGGGCCCGTGGTGAGCGGGTCCGGTGCCCTCGACGCCGTGGCCGGTGCGCTCGGACGGCGGGCCGTGCGCCACGCCCCGCTCGGGGCGCGGACCACCTACCGCGTGGGCGGGACGGCCTCGATCCTGGTCGAGGCCGACGACGAGGACGATCTGGTCGCCGTGCACCGCGCCCTCGCCGCGGTCGACCAGCCGGTGGCGGTGCTGGTGCTCGGCAACGGGTCCAACATGCTCGTGGCCGACGCCGGTTTCGACGGGCTGGTGGTCGTCCCCGGGGCCGGACTGGCGGGGATCGAGATCACCGGTACGACGGTGCGGGCCGGCGGCGGCGCCGCCCTGCCCCTCGTCGCCCGCCGGAGCGCGGCGGCGGGGTTGGTGGGTCTCGAATGGGCCGTCGGGGTTCCCGGATCCGTCGGCGGCGCGCTCAAGATGAACGCCGGGGGGCACGGCTCGGACACCGCCGCCGTGCTGGTGCGCCAGAGGGTCTTCGATCTGACGACGGGAGCGGTGGCCGAGGACGGCCCCGAGCGCCTGGCCCTCGGGTACCGGAGCTCGTCGCTCCGGGCGGACGAGATGGTGGTGTGGGCCGACTTCGCCCTGCAGCCCGGAACGCGCGCCGAGGCCGAGGCCACCGTGGCCGAGATCGTCCGCTGGCGCCGGGCCCACCAGCCCGGTGGCTCCAACGCCGGGTCGGTCTTCACCAATCCCGAGGGGGACGCGGCCGGCAGGCTGGTCGAGGCGGCCGGCTTGAAGGGCTTTCGCCTGGGCACGGCCCGGGTGTCGGAGAAGCACGCCAACTTCATCCAGGCCGACGACGGTGGGAGTGCGGACGACGTCCGGCGGTTGATCGACGAGGTGCGGCGGGTCGTGCGCGAGCAGGCGGGGGTGGATCTCGTGACCGAGGTCCGGTTGGTGGGATTCGGCGAAGGGGAGCGGGGGGAACCCTCAACCTCATGTGGAGGGTTGGGATCATGACACAGGTCATTGAGGCACCAGAGGCGGCGGCGACCCCGGTGGCCATCGAGCCCCGGATCCTGGAGCGACGCGAGGAGGTGGCGCGCCAACACAGGCGGAAGCGGGTCCGGGTGGCCGCCACCGTGGGTGCCGTCGTGCTGGTGGTGGCGGCCGTCTGGGGGACGCTGCACTCGCCGGTCCTCGCCGCCCGTCACGTCACCGTGATCGGGGCCATCCACACCGGCACCGGCCCGGTGGTGGCCGCGGTGGGGCTGACCGGGCAACCGCTCGTCGACGTCAACCCCGGCCGGGTGGCGGCCCGCGTGGAGGCCCTGCCGTGGGTGGCGCGCGCCACCGTGGCGCGGCACTGGCCCGACGACATCACCGTGACCGTCGTCGAGCGCGCGCCGGCGGCCGTGGTGGAGAGCCCCGGCCACGGTGCTGTTCTGGTGGACGGCAGAGGGCACGTGCTCTCGTCGGCGCAGGAGGCGGCGCCGGGCACCCCCGTGCTCGTGGCACCGGTGGCCACCGGACGTCCGGGCTCGGTGCTGGGCCCCGCCGCCGCCCCCGGCCTCTCGGTGCTGGCCGCCGTCCCCCCTCTGTTGCAACGGCGGGTGGAGCAGGTGGCGGTGGGCGCCGACGGCGACGTGAGCCTGGCCCTCACCGGACACGTCGGCGTGACCCTGGGCCCCGCCGTCGAGCTCCCCGCCAAGTTCGAGGCGCTCCTCAGCGTGCTGGTCGACGTCCCTCCGACGGCGCCGGATGTTATCGACGTCACGGTCCCCGACGCACCCGCCGTCGGTCCGCCGCCGCCCCCCGTGTCCAGGGTGACGAGGATCGCGCCGACCACGCCGGTCGTCCCGCTCGGCGCCGGCGGCCGCGCCCCGCAGATGCGGCCGGCGGGGGGAGGACCATCCTGACCTGGCCTTGCGCCTCGCCACCGTGCCTGAAGCTCTGCTTGACCGGTTCACGGAGCGGCCCTAGGGTGAGGCCACCTCGGCAGGCGCCAGTTGAAAGTTGTGGTCGAGGGTGAGGTGACTGGTGCTCGGTGCCGGCTCGGCCAGCCCGACCACCTGGCGGACGTACCCACCGTGAGGCCCGGCTGAGGGTCGAGGAGAGTCGATGACCGGTCCAGCGCAGAGCAGCTACTTCGCTGTCATCAAGGTCGTCGGCGTGGGCGGTGGCGGGGTGAACGCCGTGAACCGGATGATCGAGGCCGGGCTCAAGGGCGTCGAGTTCATCGCCGCCAACACCGACTCGCAGGCCCTCCTCATGAGCGACGCCGACCTGAAGCTGGACATCGGTCGGCAGCGGACGCGGGGGCTCGGGGCCGGGAGCGACCCCGAGGTGGGTCGAGAAGCAGCCGAGGAGCACCGGGCCGAGATCGAAGAGGCGCTCAAGGGCGCCGACATGGTTTTCATCACCGCCGGCAAGGGCGGAGGCACGGGGACGGGCGCCGCCCCGGTGGTGGCCGAGATCGCCCGGTCGGTGGGAGCCCTCACCATCGCCGTCGTGACCCGGCCCTTCGCCTTCGAGGGCCGCCAGCGCTCGGTCCAGGCCGAGGGCGGCATCCAGAAGCTGAAGGAGAAGGTCGACGCCATCATCATCATCCCGAACGACCGGCTCCTCACCGTGTCGACCGAGAAGACGTCGATGGTCAACGCCTTCAAGATGGCCGACGAGGTCCTGCTCCAGGGTGTGCAGGGGATCACCGACCTCATCACCATCCCGGGACAGATCAACACCGACTTCGCCGACGTGCGGATGGTCCTGGCCGACGCCGGGACGGCCATCATGGGCATCGGCCAGACCACCGGCGAGGGCCGGGCCGTGAACGCGGCCCGGGCCGCCATCACGAGCCCCCTCCTCGAGGCGCAGATCGAGGGGGCGCGCGGCATCCTGGTGAGCATCGCCGGGGGACCGGAGCTCGGACTGTTCGAGGTGAACGAGGCCATGGAGATCATCCACGGCGTGGCCCACCCCGACGCCAACATCATCTTCGGCAACGTCATCGACGAGTCGATGGGCGACGACGTCCGCGTCACGGTGATCGCCGCCGGGTTCGAGCGCTGGGAGGAGGGGGGACGCAAGAGCGACCCCAAGGCCGGCGGTGCTCCCGCCAGCCAGGTGCTCGGGCTCGATCCCGTCCACGAGGACATCTTCGCCACGCCCGCCGAGGACGACCTGGACCTCGGCGACGACGAGTTCGACGTCCCCTCCTTCTTGCGCTGAGCGCGCCGCACACCGGTTGGGCGCCTACGCGTTGGGAGAGACGCCGGTGGCGGCCTGGTGGTCGGGCCGCAGTGCGGGGGACCAGCGGACCGTCGACACCGGCACCCTGCCTCCGCCGGTCCCCGCCGGCCTGTCGGTGCACCGGCTGAGCCAGGTCCACGGGTCCGCCGTCGTGGTGGTCGACGGCAGGGCTCCCGCCGGGACCGCCGGCTGGGTGGCGTCGCCCGACGGCCGGCCCCCCGAGGCCGATGCCGTGGTGGCGGTGGGCTCGGGGTCGTGCCTGGCGGTCCTCACCGCCGACTGCGCCCCGGTGGCGCTCGGGTCCCCCGAAGGGGTGCACGGCGCCGTCCACGTGGGCTGGCGGGGGCTGGTGGCGGGCGTGATCGCCCGGGCCGTCGAGACCATGCGGGCCCTGGGGGCCACCGACGTGGTGGCCGGTCTCGGCCCCACCATCCACCCCTGCTGCTACGCCTTCGGAGGCGACGACCTCGACACCGTGGCCGCCGCCGTCGGCGGCGGGGTCCGGTCCGTCACCTCGGGCGGGGACCCGGCCCTCGATCTGCCGGCCGGCGTCCGGGCCCGGTTGGCCGCCGCCGGCGCCGGGCTCGTCGTCGACGTCGACCGGTGCACGGCCTGCGGGGGCGACGCGTTCTCCCACCGGGCGCGCGCCGAGGACGCCCGCCAGGCCCTGTTCGTATGGAGGGTGACGGGGGGCCCGGTCCCGTGAGCCCCGCCACGCCACTGGCCCCGGCCCCGCCGCCGGCCGTGGTGGCGGCGCGCGTCGAGGACGTCTGGCGGCGAGTCCGGGACAGCGGCCGTGATCCGGCCACGGTCCGCCTGGTGGCGGTGACCAAGGGTTTCGACGCCTCCGCGGTGACGGCCGCGCTGGCGGCCGGGGTCCGTGACATCGGGGAGAACTACCCCGCCGAGCTGCTGTCCAAGGCCTCGCTCCTGGCCGGTGACGGCGCCGGGTCGGAGCCGCCACCGCGGTGGCACTTCCTGGGCGCGGTGCAGCGCCGGCGGGTCCGGGACCTGGCCCCGGTGGTGGGGTGCTGGCAGACCCTGGCCCGCGCCGTGGAGGGTGAGGCGATCGCGGCGCGGGCCCCGGGGGCCCTGGTGTTCGTGGAGGTCGACGTGAGCGGACTGCCCGGCCGCAACGGCTGTCCCCCCGGGGGGGTCCCCGGACTGGTCGCCGCCCTGCGCCATCTGGACCTCGACGTGGGCGGCCTCATGGTGGTGGCTCCGCCGGGCCCCCCCGAGGTGGCCCGGACGGCGTTCCGGACCACGGCCCGACTGGCCGCCGATCTGGGGTTGGTGGAGGTGTCGATGGGGATGACGCAGGACCTCGAGGTGGCCCTCGAGGAGGGCACCACCATGTTGCGCGTGGGGCGGGCGTTGTTTGGCCCACGCCCGGAGGCCGCCCCGGGCCGTGACCGGCCGCCGACGCGGTGATCGTCGACGGGGCGGCGGCCGGCTCGTCACCCTGGTCCTCAAGCGCACGCAGTACGCTGTCGCCCAGGAGGGCGCGTCTCATGGCAGCTGGTTTCTTCAAGAGGGCCATGGTCTACCTGGGCCTGGTCGACGACGAGTACGAGGACTACGAGGAGTACGAGCCGCGGGTGTCCGTGGGCCCGCGCCTCGCGCCGCGCGCCGTCGACGAAGAGGACGAGCGCCCGGCACCGATGTCCACCACCACGAGCACCATCCGGCCCATGTCCCGCGACGAGTCGACGGCGACGATGGCGTCGGTCACGCCACGCGCCGTGATCCGTCCCGTCCCCATGGACGCCGGCGCCCGCGTCCACGTGGTGGCCCCGGTGCAGTTCGGCGACGCCCGCCAGATCGCCGACCGGCTCATGTCCAACCAGCCCGTGATCGTGAACCTGCAGGTCTCCGACCGGGAGCTGATGCGGAGGATGATCGACTTCTGCAGCGGCGTCGCCTACGCCCTGAACGGGAAGATGGAGCGGGTGGCCGACAAGGTCTTCCTGGTCACCCCGTCCAACGTGAAGGTCTCGGCCGAGGAGCGCCTGCGCCTCCAGGAGAACGGCCTCCTCCGGTCGTAGGGGCCGCCCCGGACCTCGCCCTCGGGACCCCCCGGAGCGCCACCTTCTCCATGCCCACACCCGCCTCTTCAGACCCATCCTGGCCGCCGTGCTGATCGCGGCGTCGAACGCCGGCCTGCAGCGGATCCTCACCGACATCGTCTGGATCTTCATCGTCGCCCTGGTGGCCCGCGCCCTGCTGAGCTGGTTCCCCTCCGAGCCGGGGACCACCCTGTACGGCATCGTCCGCGCCCTCGACCGGGTCACCGAGCCCGTCCTGCGACCGGTCCGGCGCATCCTGCCCCCCGTCCGGGCCGGTGGCATGGCCATCGACCTGTCGATCATCGTCACCATCCTGGTGCTCGAGATCGTGGTGGTGAACATCATCATCCGTGCCCTCTGACGGCGCCGGGGGCCGGGTCCGTCGACGGGCACGAGGTCCGGCGGGACATCCGTGGACCGCGCAGGTGCTTTAGGTAGGATCGTCCTCATGGACAGCCCGAAGTCGAGTAGTCAGCAATCGAGCCTCGACAGTCTCCGGACGGTCGAATTTCGCCAGACCTTGCGGGGCTACCACATCGACGATGTCGATGAGTACCTCGAACGCGTCGCCGTGGAGGCCGAGGCCCTCCAGGAGCAGATGCGCCAGTCCGGGGACCGGATGCGACAGGCGGCCGAGCGCATCGCCCAGCTCGAGCAATCGATGCAACTCATGGAGCAGCAGTTCGAGCAGGTGCAGGCGCAGCCACCACCACCGGCGGCCGCACCCGACGACGCGCTGCAGCGCACTCTTCTGCTGGCCCAGAAGTTCGTGGACCAGACCGAGGCCGAGGCCGAGGCGCAGGCGCGCGCCACGCTGGCCGAGGCCGAGGCACGGGCCCGGACGATGCTGACCGACGCCGAGGGGCGGGCCCGCGCGCTGACCGAGGAGACCGAGCGTCACCTGCGCGAGGACATCGCCCGCCTCGAGTCGATGCGCACACAGCTGGCGGGGGACGTGGAGACGATCGCCCGCCATCTCGACACCGAGCGCAACCGGCTGCGTACCGCCTTGGGCGACATGCTCACCTGGGTGGACGAGCACGTGCAGCCGGCGGCGTCACTGCTGGCGCAACCGTCGCCCTCTTCGGGGTCGTCGCCCGCCGATTCGTCGACGACGACGGAGGACACCGCCGGCCGCCGCTCCCTCGAGGAGACGTCGGGATCGGCACCGGTGGAGACGGGAGACCCCGGGGGGACCACCGGTCCCCCGGTGTCCGACAGCGACGAACCGCCGCCGCCGGGGGAGAGTCAGGGGATGATGCCGCTGGCGGATCCCGACAGCGCCCGGGCCGGCGTGCCCCGCTGAATCAGCGACGACGGCGGGTCACGAGCGACACGGAGCCTTGGTGATCCGGATGGTCTGGGCATCGGCCACCGACAGGCGGAGGTCGACGGCGAGAGTCTGCTCGGCCACGTAGTGGCGGTGCGCCTCCACGGCGCCGACGACGGCGGCCGGGGCGTCGAGCTCCAAGGTGATGCAGTCCGAGACGTGGAGGCCGGCCTCGCGTCGTTCGGCCTGGACCATGCGGACGACGTCACGGGCCGACCCCTCGGCCTCGAGCTCGGCGTCGACGTCGGTGTCGAGCGTCACCACGCCCACGTCGCCGGGGAGGGTGCGCCCTTCGTCGGGATGGCGGGGGCGCAGGACGAGTTCGTACTCGCCGGGCTCGAGTGAGAGGCCGCCGGCGGTGACGCCGTCGTCGGAGACGGTCCAATCACCGCGCTTCACGGCGGCGAACACCTTGGGGGCGTCGGATCCGAGCCGGGGACCGAGGGCCGACGGGACCAGCGTGAGGACGCGCTCGGCCACGTCACCGAGATCCTCGGAGAAGGCCACCTCCTTCACGTTGACCTCGTCGGCGATCAGGCCGATGAAGGGCCGGAGTCGCTCCGGGTCGGCGGTGGCGACGGTCAGCCGGCGCAGGGGCAGACGGGCCCGTCGGCCCCTGGCCTTGCGGATGGCGTGGGCGGCCGAGCAGACGTCGCGCACGAGGTCCATGGTCTGCACCAGCTCGGTGTCGGCGGGCAGCTCCGACGCCGTCGGCCAGTCGGCCAGGTGGACGCTGCGCTCGCCGGTGAGGCCCTGGTAGACGCTCTCAGTGAGCAGCGGCAGCAGCGGCGCCGCCAGGCGGCACAACGTGGAGAGAACGGTGGACAACGTGTCGTAGGCGTCGGCCTTGTCCCGTTCGGTCTCCGGCGACCCGTCCCGGGCCCGCCAGAAGCGGTCCCGGCTACGGCGGATGTACCAGTTCGTCAAGGCATCGAGATATCCCGTGATGGCCGAGCACGCCCCGAAGAGGTCGTAGGCGTCCATCGCCGCCGTGACCTCGTCGACGAGCGCTGACGTCTTGGCCAGGACGTAGCGGTCGAGGACGCCGTCGGCGTCGGTGCGGAAGCGTCCGCGGATCCTGTCCACGTTGGCGTACAGGGCCAGGAAGTACCACGTGTTCCAGATCCTGTTCAGGACGTGACGCCGGACGTCCTCGATGCCCTTGGCGTGGACCACGAGGTCCTGGCCCCGCAGGATCGGCGACGAGAGGAGGAACCAGCGCATGGCGTCGGCGCCCCACGTGTCGAAGACCATGTCCGGCTCGGGATAGTTGCCGAGGCGCTTGGACATCTTGCGCCCGTCGTCGCCCAGGATGATCCCGTGGGCCACGCAGTGGTCGAAGGGTCGGCGGTCGAACAGCGCCGTCGACAGCACGTGGAGCGTGTAGAACCAGCCCCGGGTCTGCGTGACGTACTCGACGATGAAGTCGGCCGGGAAGTGCGAGTCGAACCAGTCGGCACGTTCGAACGGGTAGTGCACCTGTGCGAACGGCATCGATCCCGACTCGAACCAGCAGTCGAGGACGTCGGTCACCCGCCGCATCGTGGCCCGGCCGTCGGGGTCGTCGGGATTGGGTCGGGTGAGTGCGTCGATGTCCGGGCGGTGCAGGTCGTCGGGTCGGACTCCGAAATCGTGCTCGAGCTCGTCGAGGCTGCCGTAGACGTCGACGCGCGGGTAGCGGGGATCGTCGCTCTTCCACACCGGGATCGGCGCCCCCCAGAAGCGGTTGCGGCTGATGGACCAGTCACGGGCCCCTTCGAGCCATTTGCCGAAGGCACCGTCACGCACGTGGGCCGGGACCCAGTCGATGTCCTTGTTCAGCTCGATCATGCGGTCCTTGATGGCGGTGACGGCCACGAACCAGGAACTGACGGCCTTGTAGATGAGAGGGGTGTCGGTCCGCCAGCAATGGGGGTAGCTGTGCTCGTAGGCGCTGGCGTCGACGAGGGCCCCCTCCCGGCGCAGGGCCTCGGTGATCGGGGCGTTGGCCTCGAAGACCTGGAGACCGGCGTAGGGCGGGACCTCGCTCGTGAACCGTCCCCGGTCGTCGACGGGACAGACGACGGCGATGCCGGCGGCCTGGCAGGCGAAATAGTCCTCCTCGCCGAACCCGGGGGCCATGTGGACGACGCCCGTTCCCTCGTCGGTGGCCACGAAGTCCCCGGCCAGCACCGTGAAGGCGCCGGGGTGGTCGGCGAAGAAGTCGAAGAGGGGTCGATAGCGGCGCCCGACGAGAGCGGCGCCGCGGACCGTCCCGAGGGGAGAGGCGTCGGCGAAGAGCTCGGGGTAGGCGGCCACCCGCTCGGTGGCGATGGCGGTGGGCTTCCCCAGGAGCTCGTAGATCTCGTAGGAGATGTCGGGACCCACGGCCAGAGCCAGGTTCGAGGGCAGCGTCCACGGGGTCGTCGTCCACACGAGCAGCCGCAGCGGGCCGTCGGCCACCGTGCCCGGCGCCATCCCTGCGGCGGGCGGGTCGAGGTCGAAGGCCACCGTCACTGCCGGGTCGGTCCGGGGCCGGTAGGCGTCGTCCTGGCGCGTCTCGAAATTGGACAGCGGCGTCTCGCACTCCCAGCAGTAGGGCAGGACGCGCTCGCCTTCGTAGAGCAGTCCCTTCTCCCACAGCCGCTTGAACGCCCACATGACGCTCTCCATGTACGGGGGGTCCATCGTCTTGTAGTCGTCGGCGAAGTCGACCCAGCGGGCCTGGCGGGTGACGTAACGGACCCAGGCGTCGGTGGTGCGCTGGACGAGGGCACGGCAGTAGTCGTTGAAGCGGTCGATGCCGAAGGCCATGACCTCGACGCGGCCCCGGAGCTCGAGCTCCTTCTCGGCCGGCATCTCGGCCGGCAGGCCGTGGCAGTCCCACCCGAACCGACGTTCCACCCGGCGGCCCCGCATGGTCTGGTACCGGGGAACGGCGTCCTTCACGAAGCCGGTGAGGAGATGCCCGTAGTGGGGGAGGCCGTTGGCGAACGGTGGTCCGTCGTAGAAGACGTACTCGTTGTCGCCTCCCGGGCGGGCCGCCACCGACGCCGCGAAGGTGCCGTCGGCCTCCCAGAAGGCTAGGACGCGCTCTTCGAGGCGCGGGTAGTCGGGCTGCTGGACGACCTCGGGATAGGGGGTGTCGTCACCTCGGTCGTCGGACATCGGCACAGCGTATGCGGCGGGCACAACTCCTCATGACGATCCCAGGGGCCGCCGCCCGGACCAGAGCGGCGCCGCCGGGGACGGGAAAGACGCCCGCGGTGTTGCCTGGCCGGGCGGGCGACGCTATGGTCGCCCACCTTCGTCAAGCAGGTGGGAGGGCTCCGCAATGATCCGCACCGCACGTGACGCCGACGGGACATCGGCGGCGGGGACCTGATGGCCCCGGCGAAGAAGTCGTCGACGACGGCCAAGAAGGCGGCGTCCAAGCGGGCGACCCCGGCCAAGAAGTCGTCCACCACCAAGGCACCGGCGAGGAAGGCACCGGCCAAGAAGGCCACCACCAAGGCACCGGCCAAGAAGGCGGCGCCCAAGAAGGCACCGGCGAGGAAGGCACCGGCCAAGAAGGCCGCCACCAAGGCACCGCCCAAGAAGGCGGCGCCCAAGAAGGCTCCGGTGTCCAGGGCGCCGGTCAAGAAGGCGGCCCCGCCGGTCAAGAAGCAGGCGCCGGCCAAGAAGGCGGCCCCGGCGGCCAAGAAGGCGGCGCCGGTCCGCAAGCTCGGCGCCCCGGCCAAGGCGGCAACCCCGGCCCGACCGGTCAAGCCCACCCGGGGTCCCTATGCGGCCGATGCCAAGTTCCTCGACGAGATGCGGACCCTCCTGCTCGAGGAGCGCGAGGTCTACCAGCGCCAGGCCGAGGACCTGCGGGCCGAGGCGGAGTCGCTGGCCCTCGACCGCGAGCCCGGCGACGTCCAGTTCGACGAGGAGTCCGGCGAGGGTGGCACCGTGGCCGTCGACCGCGAGCGCGACCTCACCCTGTCGGCCCAGGCCATGGCCACCATCGACGAGGTGGACTTCGCCGTGATCGCCATCGACAAGAAGCTGTACGGGGCGTGTGAGAACTGCGGACAGCCGATCCCCAAGGCCAGGCTCCGGGCCCTCCCGTACGCCCGGCTGTGCGTGGCCTGCAAGAGCGGGGGCCTCCACCGCCGCTGAGCACCGGGTCACCCCGGTGGTCGGAGCCGCCGGTGGTGTCAGCCCTGGTGACGGCGCCCGTTTGACGCCCCGGCACCGGGCTCGGCCCCTGGTTAGCATTTTCGGCGCGACGGAAGGGGTCCGTCGGGAAGGGGGGCCTGCGATGCGTCGTGTGGTCCTGGCGGCGGCCGTGGTCGCCGCCCTGTCGGTATCGGCTTCCGTGGCGACGGTCGTCGTCTCCGCTCCGGCGTGGGCCGGTTCCGCCGTCACCTGCAAGAAGCTGCAGGGGTCTGCGACCGGTGCCTACAAGTTCCACCTGAAGAAGTGCACACCGCCGAATACCGAGACGACCCTGACGGGCCGGGGCACGGACCTGACGACAGTGGGAGGTCCGACCACAGATACGTGGAAGTGGAACGGGGGAGCGACGACCATCGTGTCGTTGACCGTCGTCCCCACGGCAGGGATCTGTTCGGCCGGATACACCGGGTACACCGACACGGGCACCGTCACCGGAGGTTCCTCCACCTACACCCAGACGAACGACACGGTGTCGATGCTCGTGTGCAAGAAGAGCGCCACTCCGTACAAAGACGAGCTCCGGTTGGCCGCCGCCTCCACGGCGTCGCTCTGAACGGCGAAGGGGGGCGGTCGCCTGCTGTCCGGTCGCCACCCGGATCCGAAACCAGGGTCCACCAGGGGCTTTGCCCCGGCGTCGGACGTCACGGTCAGGGTCGGGGCGGATCGACTCCTGCCACCTCCCGGTCGCGGACATGGTCGGTCCACGCGGCACCGTCCCAGTAGCGCATCAGGTGACGGCCGGACGGATCGACGAACCAGCCCGCCGCCGCCGAGGTCCCGGCGGGGGCGCCCGGGCCCGACGCCGCCTCGGCCTTGCGGGCGGCCCGGCTGAGCGAGGTGAGTTCCTCTACCAGTCGGTCCGACTCGTCGGCGGCCCGGTCGCGGAACTCGGCCCGGATGCGCTTCCCGGCGGCATCGAGGTGGACGGTGGTCAGTCCCAGGCGGCGCTGGACCGGCCCCTGGATACGGCGGATGCTCTGCGCTTTGACCATGGGCACCCACGTCGTCGTCCGGCGCACGCGGCCGGTGACGGCCATGACCAGGACGTCATTGTGCCCCGCCTCGAGGAAGTGATAGCTGAGCGGGGCCTTGAACCTGGCCCGGTGGGGCGGCGGTGAGGTGGTGGGCTGCGGTGCCGGGATGGCGGTGGCGATGAGGTGGTGGGCGAGGTCGTGCGATCCGACGGGCAGGAGGGCCTTGGTGGACGTCGTCGAGCGCCCGCTGCGCTCTTCACGACCGGCGGCACCGGCCACGTCGACCTCGAGGCGGCACCATCCGAAGAGGCGCCAGGAGAAGGGCTCGATCAGGCGCACGGCCTGGACTCGGCGGGCGGGAATGGTCTCGGCCACCGTCCCGAGGAGCCCCCGGCGGATGCGGATCCCGTCGGGGGCGTCGGCCACCGAGAAGCCGTACTGCGAAGAGATCCGGCGCCACACGCCCTGGACGAAGCCGAAGAGGTAGGTGGCGAAGGCGCTGCCGAAGACGACCGCCGCGGTGGACGACACCCTGACCAGGACGAGGAGCGCGACGACGGACGGGACGAACGTGATGCCGCCCGACAGCAGGACCGATCCGACGAGCCGGCCGGTCGGCACGGTCGTCAACGTCTGTTCGGCGGGCTCGGGAGTGTCGGGATCGATGCCGTGGTGGGTGGCCAGCAGCCGGGCCCGGAGGTCGGCGGCCACCTGCTGCGAGAGGTACGCCAGGCGCCCGTCGGCCGAACTCGAGCCGGCCAGGCGGACGCGCAGCTCCGAGAGGCCGAACAGACGGGCCAGGAAGGGACGGACGACGTCGACGGCCTGGATCCGCGCCAGGGGCAGCTGGCGCGAGTCGCGGCGCAGAAGACCACTCTCGATGCGCAGCGTGACCCCGTCGATCGTCCATCGGGTGACGAGCCAACGAATGGCGCCGGCGAGGACGACGATGACGACGAGCACGAGGTCGTACACACCGGCGGTGTTGTCGGTGGGGCCCCGGGCGTTGGAGATCACGAGCGCCACCAGGAGCACGGAGACGATCCGGCCGGCCCGGACCACCGGAGTCAGCGGATGGAGCCGCCGCCAATGGGTGGCGGTGGGCCCCGGGTGCGTCACAACCCGGCCGCCTTGGCCTCGCCGAGCGAGGCCAACTGATCACGCAACCGGGCCGCCTCGTCCCGTTCGAGACCGGGGATCCGCGCGTCGCTGGCGGCGGCGGCGGTGTGCAGCTTGATGGTCGAGAGCTTGAACAGGCGCTCGACGGGCCCGGCCGTGACGTCCACGAATTGCATGCGCCCGTAGGGAACGACGGACAGTCGTCGGAACGCAACCCCTCTCTTCACCACCAGGTCCTCGTCGCGTTCCTGGTACGCCCAGCTCCGGAAGCGGTTGCGCAGGAACCGCAGGACGACTCCGGTGGACAGCACCGCGCCACCGGCGGCGGCCGCCCCCGGGACGGCGCCGGCCTGGGCGCCCGCCAGGCCGGCGACCAGCGCCACCAGGGCGCCGACGGAGCCCGCCTCGAGGCACCGCATCTTCCACAGACGCGGGGAGGGCGACTTCCAGGTGGTCACGATGGCCGATTCCGTCATGTCGGCACACGTTAAGCGTGTCCGGGGGAGCTCCCGGGCGACCCGGGCACCGGGTTCCCGGCGTGTCGATAGTAGGAATGGGCCGTGGCCCGACGAGGAGGTGAGGTGGACGGCGGCAAGGTGGCACCGTCGCCGGGCGACGAGCGCCACCAACGGCCGGCGGCGCGGGGTCTGGTCATCGCCGGTTCGGTCGCCGTCGTGGTGGTCGTCGTCGACCAGCTGACGAAGTCGTGGGCCGTCCGTCGCCTCTCGCACGGCGACATCCACGTGGTGTGGAAGCTCGATCTGGAGCTGACCTACAACTCCGGCGCGTCCTTCGGCCTGGCCCGGGGCTGGGCCCCGGTCATCGCCGGGATCGCCCTCGCCGCCGTCGTGCTCCTGCTGTCCGCCGTCCGTCATGCCCGGTCGGACGCGCTCACCGTCGCCCTGGGTCTGATCATCGGGGGCGCCCTCGGGAACCTGACCGACCGGCTCGTGCGGGGCCATCACGGGGCCGTCGTCGACTTCATCGCCCTGCACTTCTGGCCGACGTTCAACGTGGCCGACTCCTGTGTCGTGATCGGCGCCGTGAGCGCCGCTCTGCTCATCTCCCGCCGCCACGTGCCCGACGCCAGCGGTGGCGCCGCGCCGTGAGCGACGTCCCCGTCGCCGGAGGGGCGTTCGAGACCGTCGTCCCCGCCACGCTGGGGGGCGAACGCGTCGACCGGGCGGTGGCTCTTCTCACCGGCCTGCCCCGCAGCGCGGTGGCCGAGCTGGTGAACGAGGGCCGGGTGGCGGTGGACGGACAGCGCGTCGAGGCCCGCAGCCGGCCTCTCGTCGTGGGCCAGATACTGCGGGTGGACATGGCCCCGCCCGTCGACGTGGGTCCCCGGGCGGACGCCGGGGTGGTGTTCGCCGTGGTGCACCAGGATCCTCACCTGATCGTGGTGGACAAGCCGGCCGGCCTGGTCGTCCACCACGGCGCCGGCCACGGCGGCGGCACCCTGGTCGACGGACTCCTGGCCCGCTTCCCCGAGCTCGCCGAGCTGGCTCCGGCCGGCGCCGGCGACGCCGACCGACCGGGCATCGTGCACCGCCTCGACAAAGGCACGTCGGGACTCCTGGTCGTGGCCAGGACGCCCGACGCCTACGTCTCGCTCAGCCGGCAGCTGCGCGAGCACACGGCCGGCCGGCATTACCGCGCCCTGGTGGCCGGGACGGTCGAGGACGACGCCGGGGTGGTGGACGCCCCGATCGGGCGGTCACCGCGTCAGCCCACCAGGATGGCGGTCACCAGGGGAGGGCGTCCGGCCCGCACCGCCTACACCGTCGTGGCCAGGTACCGGGAGCCGCTGGAGGCGACCCTGGTCGAGGCGACACTCGACACCGGCCGTACGCACCAGGTCCGCGTCCACCTGGCCGCCATCGGCCATCCCGTCCTCGGCGACGACCGCTACGGGTCGGCGGCGGCCCGTCCGGCGGCGGGCCGGGCCATGCTCGCCCCGGGCCGGCTCTTCCTTCACGCCTGCCGGCTGAGCCTCGACCACCCCGGGAGCGGGGAGCGCAGGTGCTGGGAGTCCCCACTGCCCCCCGACCTCGACGCCGTCCTTCAGCGCCTAGGAGCGTGACCCCGGGTCGGCGACTCAGGCCGCTTCGTGGGCGGCCTCCACCTCGGGCAGGTCGGCCAGGTGCTGCAGGGCGCGCGTCTCGGCCTGGCGGGCCCGCCGCACACCGATCCCCAGGCGGCTGGCGGTGGCCTGGAGCGACGCCGGGCTGCCGCCGTCGAGCCCGAAGCGGATGCGCACCACGTCGCGCTCGAGCTCGTCGAGACCTTCGACCGCCCGTCGGACGCGGTCGAGAACCAGACGACGCTCGACATCCTCTTCGAACTCGTTGTCGTCGGCCGCCACCAGGTCCCCGAGGGCGGAGCCGGTGTCGCCCCCGGTGGGTTGATCGAGACTGGCGACCACCCGGGCCACGCCCTGGAGGGAGCGCAACGCCTTGTCGTCGACCCCGCTGGCCTCGGCCACCTCCTCCGGCGTGGGGTCGCGTTGCAACTCGGTGGCCAGCTCCCAGGTCATCCGGTCGGCCCGTTGGGCCTGTTCGGCCACCTCCATCGGGACCCGGATGGTGGCGCCATGCTGCTGGACGGCGCGTTGCAGCGCCTGGCGGATCCACCATGTGGCGTACGTCGAGAACCGGAAGCCGCGTTGCCAGTCGAACTTGTCGACCGCCCGCATGAGCCCGAACGTGCCCTCCTGGACCAGGTCGGCGAAATCGACGCCGCGATCCTGGTAGCGCCGGGCCCAGTGCACGACCAGCCTCAGATTGGCGGCGATCATGGCCCGCCGGGCCTCGTCGTCCCCGTCGGCCACCCGTTTGGCCAGCTCGGTCTGCTCGTCAGGGTCGGGTAGGGGGTACTGGTCCAGGTCGTCCAGAAAGTACCGGACGCTGTCTGGGGTGCTCGTGAATTTCGCCATTTCTGCCTCGTGATCGGAGGTACTTGCTCTCGCACAGAACAACACGGGTGTCGTCCTCCGCATTCCTGATACGGAGCACTGTCCGGTCCGGTTTGCGGGCCGGGCCCCCCGGTGGTGCGCTCTGGAGGTGCCTGCGAACGCCCCGGACCCCCACGATCCCTCCGGTGAGCGCTCCGGCCGGCCCGACCCGGTGCCCGGGGGCCCGCGCCGGGGGGGTGGCCGGCCACCGGGATCCGGGCGGCTCGTCGTCGTCCGCCACGGCGCCACGGCCTGGAGCACCGCGCTGCGGCACACCGGGCGGACCGATCTCCGGCTCGAGCCCGAGGGCCGTGACCAGGCCCGGGTCGTGGGCCGCCGCCTGGCCGACCACCGCTTCGCCCTGGTTCTGGTGAGCCCGCTGGCGCGCGCCCGGGAGACGTGCGAGCTGGCCGGTTTCGCCGGCGCCGAGGTCTGCGACGACCTACGGGAGTGGGACTACGGCGCCTACGAGGGCAGGACCACGGCGGACATCCGTTCTGAGCGCCCGGGATGGTCGTTGTGGTTCGACGGGGTCCCGGGCGGGGAGACCCTGGCTGAGGTGGCGACGCGCGCCGACCGCGTGGTGGCGGTGGCCCGGGCGGCGGGCGGCGACGTCCTCGTCTTCGCCCACGCCCACATCCTGCGCGTGGTGGCGGCCCGCTGGTTGTCGCTCCCGGCCGGCGACGGGTCACGGTGGGTCGTCGGCCCGGCGAGCGTCAGCGTCCTCGGCTGGGAGCGCGAGACGCCGGTGATCGAGCGGTGGAACGACACCGGGGGGGAGCCGGTGACCTGAGCCGGACGGGGCCGGTCAGGCGGACTGGACCCTGTCGCCCTCGGGCTTGTCGGGCCGGCGGTCGACGGGGCGTTGCGGGAAGCTGGTGGCGTCGGTGGCCCCCTCGGGATACCGCCGGCCGCCGGTCCAGGCTCCCGGTGGGGCGAAGACGATGTTGGTCAGCGTGTAGGCGGTCGATTCGTAGTTGACCCGCCATCCCTGGAAATGGGGCCACGCCTCCTCGGCCGTGCGTTCCAGGGGGACGCCGGCCTGTTCCAGGCGGGCCACGGCGGCGACGAAGTCCTCGAACGGCAACTCGATGCCGGCATCGGGCCGGGGATCGGGGTCGAACGGGATACGGATGGCCCGGGCGATGTCGCGCAGGCAGGTGAAGCCCATGCGCACGCACAGCCTGGCCTCGGCCGGGGCTGCCGTCGGGCACACGGCCATGTAGAGGGCGGCGGAGTCGAGGACGGCGATGAGTCCGACGAGCCACGAATTGGTGGGGTGCGGCGAGCGCATGTAGATCAACGCCGGATAGGTCGTGTGGCTCTCGGCGACGTCGGCCGACCAGCGCTCCCATTCGCCGTAGAACACGGGCAGGTTCCCCTCGATGCCCACCAGGTGGTGGCGGGCCAGCAACTCCGGGCCCCAGGCGGGGGTGCCGGCCCGGCTCTCGAGCATGGTCACGAGGGTCTCGCGCCGGTTGAAGGAGTCGTAGAGGGCGGGGAGATAGGCGATCTGGAGGGCGATGACGAGGAGACCGAAGGCCGCCGCCAGGAAGGCCACGACCTCGGGTGCGGGATGGTTCTCGGTGGCGAATCCGAGCGTGAAGATCGACGATCCGGCCTCGATGAACGAATGACCGAACGACGTGTTCCCGGTGCTCCAGATGATGAGGGCGAACCCGGCGAGCCCGGCGGACAGCCAGATGCCGAGCCGCAGCAGCATCACCGCCGGCTCGAGGGTGGTGAGCAGGTGATCGCGGGCGGCGAACGAACCGACCCGACCGACTCCGGCCTGCAGGGTGTTGCGGACCACCCGCGACGCCACCGCCACCGGCCCCGAGGTGTGCGGCCGCGGGACGACCAGGGCGCGCACCATGTCGTAGAGGTTGGCGGTGACGAGGACGGCGCCGGCGATGCCGACGACCCATTTCACAACGGTCACCGGGCTGCGCTGGGCACAGAGACGGGGTTCAGTGGAGGGATCGGGCCGGGGCGTTGCCGAGGGACCGGGAAACCATGTCGGCCAGGGTGAAGGAGTCGAGGTGCTCCCGCATGTGCTCGCCGACCTCCGACCAGACGGCCAGCAAGATGCACTGACCTTCGTGCTCGCAGGCACCGTTCTCGTGGGGGCGTCCGAAGTCGCCGGCCACGATGGGACCGTCCACGGCGTGCACGATCTCGCTCAACGTGATCTCTTCGGGGAGCCGGGCCAGGACGTAGCCGCCGCCCACGCCGCGCTTGGAGCGGACGAGACCGGCGCCTTTGAGGGCCAGGAGGATCTGCTCCAGGTAGGGCTGGGGCAATCCGGTGCGCTCGGCGATGTCGCGGACCGAGGTCGGCCCGAGGGCGTCGCCGTGCAGGGCCAGGGAGAGGAGGGCACGGCTGGCATAGTCCCCCCGGGTCGAGACTTTCACGGTTCGATGTTACCCGGCCGACCTGGCCGTTCCGCTGGACGGTGTGGGGACGCGGACCGGGTGTGGATACAGTGCGCTGTGCCCGACGAGCCAGTTCTGCCCGATTACGGGGGGGCGTGTCTCTCGTCGGTCGTCCCCGCCCTCTTCGATCGCTTCGAACCCGAGGTCCCGTCGTGGCTCCCCGGTCCGGCCCGGGGAGCCCGCCAGGTGGTCCTGCTCGTTCTCGACGGTCTCGGATGGCAGCAGCTGCAAGCCGACGGGGCCCATGCGCCGACCGTGGCGGGGGGCGCGGGCGGGCCCATCACCTCGGTCGTCCCCACCACGACGGCGACCGCCCTCACCTCCATCACGACGGGCCGGCCCCCGGCCGGGCACGGGGTGGTGGGGTACCGCGTGCGGGTGGGCGGTGACGGCGGGGTGGGCGACGAGGTGATGAACGTCCTGCGCTGGCGGACCGACGCCGGTGACATGCGCCAGCGGCGTCCCGCCACCGCCTTCCAGTCGACCCCGCCCTTCGGTGGGCTGGCCGTCCCGGCCGTGACCAGGACGGAGTTCGCTTCGACGGGGTTCACCGCCGCCCATCTGGCCGGGGCCCGGCTGGTGGGGTGGTCCGTCCCCTCGACCCTGGTGGTCGAGCTGCGACGGCTGCTGGACGAGGCCGAGCCGTTCGTCTACGCCTACTACGACGGTCTGGACAAGGTGGCCCACGAGCGCGGACTGGGCGAGTACTACGCGCAGGAGCTGCGGACCGTCGACCGGCTGGTGGGCGACATCGTCGACGCGCTCCCGCCGGGGGCGGCGCTCGTCGTCACGTCGGACCACGGCCAGGTGGAGGTGGGGACGTCGGCCCGGTTGCCCGGCCCGGACCTGCTGGAGGCCGTCGTGATGCTCTCGGGCGAAGGGCGGTTCCGCTGGCTCCACGCGCGCCCCGGTGCCACCGCCGACGTGGCGGCGGCGGCCGAGGCCGCGCACGGCGACGAGGCCTGGGTCCAGACCCGCGAGCAGATCGTGGACGAAGGATGGTTCGGTGGCCCGCTCAGCACCGAGGTGGCCCACCGACTGGGCGACGTGGCGATGGTGGCGCGGGCGCCGGTGGCCTTCCTCGATCCGGCCGACACGGGCGAGACCCGTCTCCTGGCCCGGCACGGATCCCTCACGCCGGCCGAGATGTACGTTCCCCTGCTGGCGTGGGCCAAGGGATGAACCGGCCCCCGCTTGGCCCCGTGGGGCTCGTTTGGGAGGATCGTGGTCGTGGACGATAAGAGCGAAGCAGGCGAGAAGGATACGACCGAGGCGGTGCTCGTCGAGCCGGGGGAGCGTGCCACCCTCACCGACGGACTGGCCGCCGACGACACGACCGAGGAACCGGTCGAGTCCATCGAGCAGCCGGCGAAGGTCATGCGGATCGGCTCGATGGTGAAACAACTCCTCGACGAGGTGCGCAACGCTCCCCTCGACGAGGCGAGCCGGACCCGGCTGCGTGAGATCTACGAGCAGTCGATCAGGGAGCTGGCCGGTGCCCTCAGCCCGGACCTGGCGGCCGAGCTCGACCGGATGGCCCTGCCCTTCGACGAGGCGGTTCCCTCCGAGGCGGAGCTCCGGATCGCCCAGGCCCAGCTCGTGGGCTGGCTCGAGGGGTTGTTCCACGGGATCCAGGCCACCCTCATGGCGCAGCAGATGGCGGCCCGGGCCCAGCTCACGGAGATGCGCCAGCCGGGGCTGCCCGCCGGACGCGGAGCCGGTGAGCCGGTCCCGCGGCCCGGCGCCTACCTCTGAGCGCCCGCCACTCCCACTTGGTAGGGTCAGAAACCACATTGCTGTAGTTCACCGGTGCTGACCAGGCGGCGCCCGTCACAGTAGGAGGGTCGACGGCGCATGGCCGGCGAGAGATCGTTCGCCCATCTGCACACACACACCGAGTACTCGATGCTCGACGGCGCGGCCCGGATCGGCGATCTGGTCGACGCCGCGCTGGCCGACGGCCAACCGGCGCTCGGCATCACCGACCACGGCAACATGTATGGAGTCCTCGACTTCTACGCGCGGTGCCACGAGAAGGGCATCACGCCGGTGATCGGCACCGAGGCGTACATGGCGGGGGACTCCCGCCACGAGCGACCGGTGCGACGCGGCAAGGTGGACGACACCGGCGGTGACGTCGACGGGGGTGAGAAGCTCTACTACCACCTGACGCTCCTGGCCGAGACCACCCAGGGGTACGGCAACCTCATGAAGCTCTCGTCGGCGGCCTATCTCGAGGGCTACTACTACAAGCCGCGGGTGGACTGGGAGCTGCTCGAGCGCCACCACCCCGGTCTGATCGCCACCACCGGTTGCCTGGGCGGTGTCGTCCTGCAGGCGCTGTTGGCCGACGACGACGAGCGGGCGCTCAAGCTGGCCGGCCGCCTCCAGGACATCTTCGGGCGCGACAGCCTGTTCGTGGAGCTCCAGGACCACGGGTTGGCGGCGCAGCGCCGGACCAACCCGGCCCTCGTCCGCATCGCCCGCCAGCTGGGGGCGCCGCTCATCGCCACCAACGACAGCCACTACACCCATCGCGACGACGCCGTGGCCCACGACGCCCTCCTGTGCGTGCAGACGGGCGCCCTCATCGACGATCCCAAGCGATTCAAGTTCGAGGGGGAGGAGCACTACCTCAAGTCGGCGGCCGAGATGCGGACGCTGTTCTCCGAGGTTCCCGAGGCGTGCGACAACACGTTGCTCATCGCCGAACGGGCGAACGTCGAGATCGAATTCGGGGTGAACGCCCTGCCCGAATTCCCGGTGCCGGACGGATTCACCGGGGCCAGCTACGAGGAGAGGGCCGACGCCTACCTCCGTCATCTGTCCTACGAAGGGGCACGCAGGCGCTACGGCGACCCGTTGCCGCCCGGTGTCGAGGAACGCCTGGACTACGAGCTCGGTGTCATCACCAACATGGGGTTCTCGGCCTACTTCCTCGTCGTGTGGGACCTCATCCACCACGCCCGGACGAGCGGCATCCGCGTCGGTCCCGGCCGGGGTTCGGCGGCGGGGTGTTGTGTGGCGTACTGCCTCCAGATCGTCGACCTCGACCCCATCCGCTACGACCTCCTCTTCGAGCGCTTCCTGAATCCCGGGCGCAAACAGATGCCCGATATCGACATGGACTTCGACGAGCGGTACCGGGCGGAGATGATCCGGTACGCGGCCGAGCGGTACGGGGATGATCGCGTGGCGCAGATCGTGACGTTCTCGACCATCAAGGCCCGGGCCGCGGTGCGCGACGCGGCACGGGTCCTCGGCCTGCCGTACATCGTGGGCGACCGGATCGCCAAGGCGATGCCGCCTCTCATCATGGGACGCGACACCCCCTTGCGGGCCTGCCTCGACCGCATCGACGGTCAGGATGACGGCTACGTGGCCGCCCAGCAGCTACGCGAGATGTACGCGTCGGATCCCGAAGCGCGCCGTGTGATCGACGTGGCCAAGGGACTCGAGGGACTTCGGCGCCAGGACGGCATCCATGCCGCCGCCGTGGTGATCACCAAGGAGCCCCTCACCGAGTATCTCCCCGTCCAACGCAAACCGGAAAGCGGTCAGGCCGTCACCGAGGCACCCATCGTCACCCAGTACGAGATGCACGGGGTGGAGCAGCTGGGCCTGCTCAAGATGGACTTTCTGGGCTTGCGAAACCTGTCGGTGATCGAACGGGCGCTCGACCTGGTGGCCCGCACGGAGGGGTCGCGGCCCGACATCGACGCCATCGCCCTCGACGACCCCGAGACCTTCGCGGCGCTGTGCCGGGGGGACTCGATCGGTGTGTTCCAGCTCGAGGGCGGCCCCATGCGGTCGCTGATGCGGTCGCTCGCCCCCACGTCGTTCGACGACGTCGCCGCCCTGGTGGCCCTGTACCGACCCGGGCCGATGGCGGCGAACATGCACAAGGACTACGCCGACCGCAAGAACGACCGGAAGCCGGTCACGTACCTGCACCCTGATCTCGAACCCATTCTGGCCGACACCTACGGGCTCATGATCTACCAGGAATCGGTCATGCGGGTGGCCCAGAAGTTCGCCGGCTACACCCTGGCCGAGGCCGACAACCTCCGCAAAGCGTGCGGGAAGAAGATCCGCAAGATGATCCGGGCCGAACGCAAGAAATTCGTGGCCGGCTGCGTCACCCAGGGTTACGACGAGACGCTGGGGACGGCGCTGTTCGACATCATCGAGCCCTTCGCCGACTACGCCTTCAACAAGTCGCACTCCTACGGCTACGGCCTCGTCGCCTACCAGACGGCGTGGCTGAAGGCCCACTACCCGGTGGAGTACCTCGCCGCCTTGTTGACGTCGGTCAAGGACGACAAGGACCGGACCGCCGTCTACCTGGGGGAGTGCCGGACGCTCGGCATCGAGGTGCTGGTACCCGACGTCAACACGTCGGCCGCCGAGTTCACGCCGCTGGTGGGCGACGACGGCGCCCGGCGAATCGTCTTCGGTCTGGCCGCCGTGCGCAACGTCGGTGAAGGCCTCGTCGAGCGGATCGTGGCCGAGCGCGACGAGAACGGGCCGTTCGTCGACTTCTACGACTTCGCCCGGCGCGTCGATCCGATGGTGCTGAACAAGCGGACGGTGGAGTCGCTCGTGAAGGCGGGGGCCTTCGACTCTCTCGGGCACGTCCGCCAGGGCCTGTGCCTCGTCTACGAGGACATCGTCGATCGCACTCTCGAGCGCCGTCGCGAGGAACAGGCCGGGATCTCCACCTTGTTCTCCTCCATCGAGGGATTCTCGGCCGACGGTGACAGCGCCCCGGGGGGACCGGCCGGGTACGCCGACGTCCGGGTCCCGATCCCCGACACCGAATTCGCCAAGACGCAGCGTCTGGCCTTCGAGAAGGAGATGCTCGGCCTCTACGTGAGCGACCATCCCCTGCGGGGGGTCGAGGCCGCCTTGGCCCGGCTCGTCGAATGCTCGATCGTCGACCTGAAGGAGGAGGACGCCGGGAGCGAGGCCGCGCTGGGGCGAGAGGGCCAGGTCCGCACCGTCGGCGGTGTGGTGACGGCCCTGGTCCGGCGCTACACGAAGAGGGGCGAGCTGATGGCCACGTTCACTCTCGAGGACCTCCACGCGTCGATCGAGGTCTTCGTCTTCCCCAAGGTGATGGCGCAGGTCGGTGCGGTGCTGGCCGACGACGCCGTGGTCGTGCTGCGCGGACGGGTCGACACCCGTGACGACCAGGTGAAGCTCGTCTGCATGGAGGTCACCCGGCCCGAATTGGTGGTCGAGGGGGCCTCCGAGCTGCGGGTCCAGGTGCCGGTGGGGGTTCTCACCGACGGCGTCGTCGACCGCCTCAAGGAGCTGCTCGTCGAGCACCCCGGGGACGAGCCCGTCCTCCTCCTCGTGGGCGAGTCCGTCCTCCGGCTGTCGCCCGAATTCAACGTGAACAGCCGCCGGGGGCTCCTCGGCGAGCTCCGGGTCCTGCTGGGCCCGAACGCCATCGCCTGACTCCCCACCGGCGCGCACCACCGGGCGGGGACGGCCGGGGCCCAGGCACGAACGTCGAGGTCGGCACGTCGGTTGGGCTACCCCCGTGCACATCCCGTATCCTGTAGGTACACCCCGGGGCCGACAGGTGGGCAGCGTCATCGCCCTCCGCCGAATCCGGGGGCCGGGTCAGCGAGACGAGCACGGAGCACGGTATGCCGTTTGAGGTCGGGACCAAGGACTGCACATCACTCAGTGATGCCGAGCTGGCCGAGATGGCCGACCTGTGCGTCGACCGGGAACCGGGGTTCGACATCGGGTTCCTGTCCAAGCAGTGCGAGGAATGGGTCCTGATCACCCTGGTACGCGAGGGGCAGAAGCTCCGGGGCTATTCCTTCTCGACCCTGGAGCGCATCGGGGGGACGCCGTCACTGCTGATCGGGCTGTCGACGGTGGACCGGACGGTGAAGGCCGAGCAGGCGTTGCGCCTCCTGCTGGGCGACCAGTACCGCCGGGCCCTGCTCGCCTTTCCCGACGAGGACGTCCTGGTGGGCACCCGCCTGGGTGTCGCCGAGGCGTACCAGGCGTTCACCGGCCTGGTGGACGTGGTTCCGCGTCCCGACCACAAGGCCAGTGGCGAGGAGAGGGCCTGGGGTCGCCGGCTGGCCAAGCGCTTCGGCGCCGAGGGCCGGATCGACGACCGGACGTTCGTGCTGAAGGGGGACGGCAGCACCGCCGGTGCGCTGGATCTCGGTGGCCCCAAGGTCAAGGAACCCGACGCCGGCGTGGCCCTTCTCTTCAAGGGTCTGGCCATCAAGCGGGGCGACAGGCTGGTGACCTTCGGATGGGCCATGGCCGAGGACCTCGCCTCGGGAACGCTCGCCTCCGGCAGGGCGCGCTGACCCACCCGTTCCCCGCCTACGGGCGGGGCAGGATGGCGGTGACGGTCTTGTAGCAGTGGCCGTCGCGTGGCCGGCTGACCGACACCACGATGAAATGGGGCCGGAAGCCGAGTGCGGTGGAGAGCACCTTGCCCGACAGCCGGTCGCGCCGCGACGCCCACAGGGCGGCCATGGCCCGGCGGTCCTCCACCGGCAGCCAGTTGTCGCTGCGGGCGGCGCTGAACCGGGCCCAGACGGTCCCGTCGGCCTGTCGGCGGAACAGGACGGGGCCGCGGCGGGGGACCACGAGGGCCACCGACGGGCGCATCCCGTGGAACTCCCAGTAGGGCGCCGAGGTGCCCGGGAAGCCCAGGAGGGGCGACTCGTCGGGGGCCACCAGGTGGCGGACCACCCGTCGGGCCCGGCGCCCCCGCATGGTCCCGATACGCGCCGGCAGGCCGGCCACGGTGACGGCCTCGGGCTGGGCCAGGTCGTCGCGCTCGGGATCGTCGGCCCACGCCGCCTCGATGACGTCGAACGGCGACAGATCGGCCTCCCGCTCGTCGGTCCAGTCGATGCGCAGCCGGACGACCGCTCCGGTGGTGAGGTCGACGCCGGTGGTGTCATCGGTCCCGCAGGCCAGCACCATGCACCGGTGGGTGCCCGGAGCCCGCGCCGGGGACTTCCTCCGACCGTGCCGGGGTGACGAGCGTCCCCGGCGTCGCCCGGCGTCCGCCGGTGCCTCGGCGGTCATGACGATGCCTCGGCGCCGCCTCCGGCGTGGGTGCGGGTCCCGGCATGACGGACGCGTTCGGCGGCCAGTTCACGGTCGAGCCGGGACGCCAGGGTTTCCGGGCTGGTCGACGGCTCCCGGCAGGCGTAGTGCCGGCACACGTAGGCGAAGCCGTCGACGCGTCCCTCCCACAGGGGCGACCCCGTGCGCTCGCCCGAGGCCAGGACGGCCGTGGGCTCGAACCGGCGTCGGACGGTGTCCACCAGATCAGGCCGGTCGCCCGCCACCACCACCTCGGTGATGCCGCCGCCGGCCAGCCCGCAGGCGGCGATGGCGTGGGCGGCGGCCAGGGGATGGGTAGAGGCCACCGGGACCAGGGCGTCCAGCAGAGCCTCGCCGGTCGCCGTGAGCCCGTCCTCCCCGGTGAGCGCTCCCAGTCGCAACAAGGCGCCGGCGGCGACGGCGCTGGCCGAGGGCGTGGCCCCGTCGAGGAGCTCCGTCGGCCGGACCACCAGGCTCTCGGCGTCCGATCCGGTGGTGAACAGCGGCCCCCCCTCGGTGGCGAAGAGCCCCACCATGGCGTGCGCCGTCTCGGCCGCCGTGGTGAGCCATCGGGCCTCACCGGTCAGCTCGGCCACGCGGGTCAGGCAGTCCACGACCCATGCGTAGTCACCGGCGTACCCGAGGTGGCGTGCCTGTCCGGACTGCCAGGACCGCAGCCACCGTCCGTCGCCGGGGCGCCGGAGATGGGTCACCAGGAACCCGGCGATGCGCCGCGCCGCGTCGGCCCAGTCGGCGCGGCCGGTGGCGCCGGCGGCCTCGGCCAGCGCCGAGCAGAACATGGCGTTCCACTCCGTGAGGATCTTGTCGTCGAGGCCGGGTCGGACGCGGCCGCGGCGGGCCTCGAAGAGGAGGCGGCGGGCCTCTTCGACGTCGGCCGGTCGCCGCAACGGTGCCCCCGGGGGACGACGCAGGATCGAGCGGCCTTCGAAGTTGCCGCCGTCGGTGACCCCGTACCACTCCGCCGCCACGGCACCGAGCCCGGGGCCGGCCGCGTCGGCGATCTCGGCCGGGCTCCACACGTAGAAACGGCCCTCCTCGCCCTCCGAGTCGGCGTCCTCGGCGCAGTAGAGCCCGCCCTCCGGCGACGCCAGGTCCCGCAGCACGTAGGTCACCGTCTCCTCGACCACCTGGTGCCAGCGGTCGTCGTCGCCGCAGAGGGCGGCGTGGAGGTAGATGCGCACCAGACCGGCCTGGTCGTAGAGCATCTTCTCGAAGTGGGGCACGGTCCAGGTGGCGTCGGTCGAGTACCGGGCGAAGCCTCCGCCGAGATGGTCGTAGATCCCCCCGGCGGCCATGGCGGCCAACGTCGTGTCGACCATGGCCAGCGAGCCGGCGTCACCGGTGACGCGGCCGTGCTCCAGGCACAGCTCGAGCTGAGCGGGCTGGGGGAACTTCGGGGCCGGGCCGAAACCGCCCCCGGTGGCGTCGAACCGCTCGGCCAGCTCGGCCGTGGCCGCCGCCAGGAGGGAGGGGAACCGCTCGCCGGGGCCGGAGCCGTCCCGGGGGTCGGCCACCAGCTCACCGGGCAGCGTCACCCGCCGGGCGATGGCCGCCACCAGGGCGTCGGCCTGGCTCTCGACCTCCTGGCGGCGGTCGCGCCAGGCCTCGCCGATGGCCTCGAGCACGCGTGGGAAGCCGGGCGCCCCATGGGCGTCACGGGGAGGGAAGTAGGTCCCGGCGAAGAACGGCCGGCCGTCGGGGGTGAGAAAGACCGTCATCGGCCAGCCCCCGCGACCGGTCATGGCCTGGACCGCGTCCATGTAGACGGCGTCCACGTCCGGGCGCTCCTCGCGGTCCACCTTCACGGCCACGAAACCGGTGTTCACCAGTGCGGCGGTCCGGTCGTCCTCGAAGGATTCGTGGGCCATGACGTGACACCAGTGGCATGACGAGTACCCGACCGACAACATCACGGGCCGGTCCTCCTCCCGGGCCCGGGCGAAGGCCTCGTCCCCCCAGGGGTACCAGTCGACCGGATTGCCGGCGTGCTGACGCAGGTAGGGACTCGTCTCCGACCCCAGTCGGTTCACGGTGACGTCGCGGTCGGTCGGCTCACGGGAGCGAATGCTACGGCGCCGGTGGGACCACGCGATCCGACGGCACGGCCCCCGGCTCTCCCGCCATCGCCGAGCGGCGGCGCCGTAGGGTGGCGGCCCATGGACCTGCGACTCGACGGCAAGGTGGCCCTCGTCACCGGAGGATCACGAGGGATCGGACGCGCCATCGCCACCCGCTTCGCCGAGGCCGGCGCCCACGTCATGCTCGTCTCGCGCAAAGCCGACGCCCTGGCCGAGGCGGCGTCGGCCATGGCCGGCCTCGACGGCGACGTGGCGTGGCGGGCGGCGAACGCCGGGGATCCCGACGCCGCGGAGGCATGCGTGGCCGCCACCGTCGAACGGTTCGGCTCGGTCGACATCCTGGTCAACAACGCGGCCACCAATCCCTTCTACGGCCGCCTGGTCGACATCGACCGGGCCCGGGCCGAGAAGACGGTCCAGGTGAATCAAATGGCCTTTCTCACCTGGACCCAGTGGGCGTGGCGCGCCTCGATGCAGTCCGCCGGCGGCAACGTGATCAACGTGGCGTCGGTGGGGGCGTTGATGGTCGAGCCGGGGATCGGTTGGTACAACGTCACCAAGGCGGCGGTCGCCCACCTGACGCGCCAGCTGGCGTGCGAGCTCGGGCCGGCGGTCCGGGTCAACGCCCTGGCACCGGGACTGGTGAAGACCGACTTTGCCCGCGCCCTGTGGGAACGCTCGGAGGAGCAGATCGCCAAGCGACTCCCCCTGGGCCGCTTGGGCGAACCCGACGACGTGGCCAAGGCGGCGTTGTTCCTGGCGTCGGACGCGGCGTCATGGCTCACCGGTCACGTGCTCGTCGTCGACGGCGGCGCGCTGGTCGTTCCTTCCGGTGGAATCTGAACCGGGACGCGGATGCATGGGGTCCCGCCGGGCCCGTGGCAGGCTGGGCCGATGGCGTCGCTTTCGGCTGACCTCGAGTTCCGGGGACTGATCCATCAGGTCACCGACCCGTCTGTCCTCGGCAGGCTCGATGGTGAGCGGCTGACGGCGTACATCGGATTCGACCCGACAGCGGACAGTCTCCACGTGGGCAGCCTCCTGCAGATGTGCAACCTCCGGCGCCTCCAGCTGGCCGGTCACCGGCCCATCGCCTTGGCCGGAGGGGGGACCGGGATGATCGGGGACCCCGGCGGCAAGAGCGAGGAGCGCAACCTCCTGTCGGCCGAGGACCTGGCCGCCAACGTGGCCGGCATCCGGGCCCAGCTCGAGCACTTCCTCGACGTCGGCGCCACCGCCGGGCGATCACCGGCGCTGTTGCTCGACAACAGCGCGTGGCTCGGGGGGCTCGCTCTCGTCGACTTCCTGCGGGACGTGGGCAAGCATTTCACCGTGAACCAGATGGTGGCCAAGGAATCGGTCCGCGCCCGGTTCGACCGACCGGAGCAGGGGATCTCGTACACCGAATTCAGCTACATGCTGCTCCAGGCGTACGACTTCCAGCAATTGTTCGATGCGCATGATTGCCGGTTGCAACTCGGGGGGAGCGACCAGTGGGGGAACATCACCATGGGGATCGAGCTCATCCGCAAGACCCGCCAGACCGAGGTCTTCGGGCTGACGTCACCGCTGTTGTTGCAGGCCGACGGTTCGAAATTCGGGAAGACCGAAACAGGCACCGTGTGGTTGGATGCCCGCCGGACGAGCCCGTACCAGCTCTACCAGTACTTCCTGCGCACCGAGGATGCCACCGTGGGCACCGTCCTGCGCGTGCTGACGTTCCTCGATCACGACACCATCCGTTCGCTCGATGCCCAGACAGCTGAGCATCCCGAGCGGCGCGAGGCGCAACGGGCATTGGCCCACGAGGTGTGCACCCTCGTGCACGGGGAGACCGAAGCGCGGCGCGCCGTTGCGGCGGCCAAGGCCCTGTATTCCGAGGAGATCGCCGCCCTGGACGAGGCGACGTTGCTCGAGGTGTGCGCCGACGCCCCCACGAGCACGGTCCCGCGGACGGAGCTGGACGGGGGCATGACCCTCGTCGATGCGCTCGTCACCTCCGGGCTCGCCCCTTCCAAGGGACGGGCCCGGACCACCGTCGCCCAGGGGGGCGCGTACGTGAACAACCGCCGCGTCGACGACACCGACGCGCGTCTCGTCTCCACCGACCTGCTCTTCGGTCGCTATCTGATCCTGCGTCGCGGGCAGCGGGACTACCATCTTCTGCGGTTCGAGTGACGGGCCCACCGGGTCCGCACGCTCGCCGGGAGGCACCATGGCTCAGCACGACCGGGACGACGACGCCGCCGGGACGCCGGCCGTCGTCGTCGGCCCGCGGCCGTTCGGGTGATCCTCCTCGTCCTACTCGGGGTGGGTGTCATCGCGGTGGTGCTGGTGGCGGCGGCCATGAGCCTCTTCCTTCGTCGTCACGGCGGTGCCGACGCAGTGGGTGACGGTCAGGCCCTCCCTGACCATTCCTCCGGGGTGACGCCGAGATGAGCGATCCCGTCGACCTGACCCTGGGACCGCCCGACACCGTGCTCGACCCGCCGCATGTCGTCGCCGCCGACCGCCTGCGCGACGCCCTGGAGGCGCCGGCCGAGAACCGGCGAGACGCCGTGGCCGACGTGGTGCGCGCCTTCCCCGACTGGTGTGAGGCGTGGGCCGCACTGGGCGGCCTGGCACGTGACGACATCGAGGCCTACGCCTGTTACCGGGTGGGGTACCACCGAGGACTCGACGCCCTCCGGCGTGCCGGCTGGCGGGGCAGTGGCTACGTGCGCTGGGCACACCCGTCCAACCGGGGCTTCCTGCGTTCCCTCGACGGTCTGCGGGCCATGGCCGCCGTCATCGGAGAGCCGGACGAGGAGCAACGCTGCGACCTCTTCCTGCACCAGCTCGACCCGGCCTGGCCGCCGGAGGGCCTGGGGGCCCCGCCCGGCGGAAGCCTGCGGTGACAGCAGGACATCGAACGGGGGGGCCGGTTGATCCGGGGGGCGCGCACGGACAGGTCCGGTTCCGCCGTCGGCGCCTGGCGTCGGTGGTGACGGTGGTGACGGTGACCATTCCCGGGTTGGGACTGGTCCTGGCCGCCTGCGGGAGCACCTTTTCCGGGACCACGCTGGCCCAGCAGGTGACGAGCTGGTCGACGACATCCGGGTTCTCGGCATCGGTGGGCACGTTGCAGGGTGACATCCGTCGCATCGATGCGGCGCGGAGCGACCCGGCCGCGTTGTCGACGGACTGCAATCTCCTCGTGATCGACGCTCTGAGTGCCAATCAGAACCTGCCCACGCCCGATCAGACACTCACCAACCTGCTGTCCGCCGCATACTCGGTCGCCGGCGCCGCCGGGCACGACTGCCTGTCGGGAGCGCGTGACGGCGCCGCCGACCTCGCCCGGTCGGCCACCGAGCGGACAGAAGCGCGACGGGATCTGATCAAGGCGCTGGCGCGCTTCGACTCGGTGACCACACCATGACCGGCTCCGGCGGTGACGTCGTCGGTCCCGTCCCGCCGGGACGCGACGCCGATGCGTACGACCGGCTGCGGCGCCGGATCCTGTGGTCGCTTCCCAGCGGGCTGTACGTCCTCGGGTCGCGTGCCCGGAGTCGGCGCAACCTGATGACGGTGAGCTGGGTCACGCAGGTCGCCCAGGTGCCGAAGCTGATCGGGGTCGGGGTCGAGTGCCAGGCGCGTACCCATGAGCTGATCGTCGACGGCGGCGTGTTCGCCCTGAGTCTCCTGGCGCGTCGCGACCGGGCCCTGGTGCGCCACTTCGTGAAACCGGTGCAGGACATCGATGTCGACGAGGGCTCCGGCGCGGGGACCATGAACGGTGCGCCGGTGCGCAGCGCGTCGACCGGTGCCCCCATCCTGGCCGTGGCCGTGGCCTGGCTCGACTGTGAGATCCGTCACACACTGCCTGTCGGCAGCCACACGTGGTTCGTCGGCGAGGTGGTCGATGCCGGGATGGCGGAGCGGGGGACGTCGTCGAGCGACGTGACCGGTGACGACGGCATCCTGCGGATGGAGGACACACGGATGAGCTACGGCGGTTAGCGCCCTTCGCCCCCATCGGCCCCATCGGGCCGGAGGTCGATGCGGAGGGTGAGAATGCCGTCAGCCAGGGTGGCCTGGGCGTCCCCGAGCATGGCGTAGTCCATGAAGTCCAGCTGGGCCTGCTCCACGAATCGCTGGCGCTCGGGCCCCTCGATGGGCGGGATGCCCCGGCTGCGCACTGCCACGGCGCGTGACCGGAAGCGCTCGATCATGGCTGTCGGGTCGAAATCGTCGGGCACACCGTGACTGTAGTTCGACGAAATCCGTGCCCAGGGCCGGTGTCGGAGGTCGCGCGCCGACGGGTACACTCGGCCTGTCGCTCGCCGTGGGAGACGCGCCCCGGCCGACGGAGGAGTCGCTCGTGAAAAAGGGACGACATCGCCGCTTCGAAGAGGCCCGCAGCCTGAA
>Ga0209415_10000477_pt1 | contig 74346 bp, 60 predicted proteins | sample PeaSoiSIISIP2007_FD_187696 | JGI IMG/M metagenome (GOLD analysis project Ga0209415, IMG submission 187696) | Peat soil microbial communities from Weissenstadt, Germany - SII-SIP-2007 (SPAdes) (version 2) | ecosystem: Environmental > Terrestrial > Soil > Wetlands > Peat | place: Germany...
CCTAGTTAGCGATGTTAAGAATTCCGGTTGTTTCGGAAAATCGTAACAATGGGTTAGCGTTACGACGCGACGTAGCTGCGCGGGGGCGTAGCCCAATTGGCAGAGGCAGGGCGCTTAAACCGCCTCCAGTGAGGGTTCGAGTCCCTTCGCCCCTACGCAGCGGTGCTCATCTCAATATTTAGTAGCGTTGAAGGGTGGCTAAAAGCACCTCGGGCAAGTGGGTCAGCAGGGTTGGCGCCGCTGGCGGCGGTAAGACGTACAAGCGGACCCACCCCAGCAACTTCTACGGCGCACTGGTTCTCATCGTCGTGCTGGGCCTGCTGCTCGTCGTGTATTCGCGTTACGAGTACCAAAACCCGGTAAAGCACCACACCAAAGTGGTTCAGCCGGTCGTCGGATCCATTCAGTACGCCGCGCTGGCCGTGCAGGCGTGCGGGCGCAGCTTGCCCTATCTGACGGCCGATCCGACCTACAAGGGCGGCTTCATCGTTGGGCCGGACAACGTTATGCGCCTCGACCCGGTCTCCTCGGCCGATGCCGGCAACAACGCGACCCTGAAGACCTTCGCCACAGAGTTCCCGGGCCTTGTCGCCACATCGAGCGAACTCGCCGTGCCCAAGCCCACGGGTGTCGCCAATCCGGCGACGACCTACAAGAACGGCGACGTCTGTCCGGCCGACTCCAAGTATCCGGGTAAGACCGGCCACGTCGTGTACGCGTACTGGTCGACCCTCGGCCAGGTGACGCCCACGCTCACGACGGACCCCGCGAAGGTCAAGTTCGTCAAGGACCTGCGCCTCACACTCGCCTTTGAACCGGTCGGCGTCACACCGAGCGCACCGGCCAAGGCGACGGTTGACGACATGGTCATAGCCGCGACGACGCCTACTACGACGACAACTGCGCCAACCACGACGACCACGGCGCCAACGACCACCACGACGGCCAAGGGCACGACCACGACGACCACGGCGGCAACGACCACCACAACGGCCAAGGGCACGACCACGACGAGGCCGCCCGAGGCGAATACGACTACCACGACGAAGGGCTAACGGTGCTGGCGATCATCCTGGTCGGAGGGAAGGGTACGCGACTTCGCCCGCTGACCTACGAGACGCCCAAGCAGATGCTGCCGCTCGTCGGCGTGCCGATGATCGAGTGCGTGCTCGAGTCCCTCGCTCGGCACGGCGTCACCGACGCCGTGCTCTCGCTCGGGTACCTGCCGGATCGCTTTACCGAGGCGTATCCCGCCAACCTGATCGCCGGCGTGAGCGTGACCTACGCCGTCGAGTCCGAACCGCTCGACACCGCCGGCGCGATTCGCTTCGCTGCCACCTCGGCCGACGTCGCCGACACGTTCATCGTCGTGAACGGCGACGTCGTCACTGATCTCAACGTCACTCGACTGCTTGACTTTCACCGTTCCCAAGGCGGCGAGGCGACGATTGCCCTGCACCCCGTCGAGGACCCCTCGCACTTTGGCGTCGTGCCGACCGACGACGGGGGACGGGTCCTTGCTTTCGTCGAGAAGCCGCCGCGCAGCGAAGCGCCGACCAATCTCATAAACGCCGGCACCTACGTCTTCGAGCCCCGGGCCCTCGAGCGCATCGCGTCGAGCGGCCCGGTGAGCGTCGAGCGCGAGACCTTTCCCGCCATGGCTGCGGCGAACGCACTTTACGCGATGGCCGACGACGCGTACTGGCTGGACACTGGGACACCGCGCCTCTACCTGCAGGCGAACGTGGACATCTTGAAGGGCCTCAACAACCAGCACCAGTTCGAGGGCATCGTCGACGGCTCGTGGCGTGCGGCGTCGGCGACGATCGACGCCTCGGCGAAACTCGTCAGTTCGGTCGTCGATTGGGGCTGCGTGGTGGGGGCCGGCGTCGTGCTCGAGGACTCGGTGTTGCTGCCCGGAGCGATCGTACAGAGCGGCTGTGAGATCCGATCCTCGATCATCGGACCCGAGGCCGTCATCGGCACGAGTTCGATCCTGGGCCCGACGTGCGTCGTCGGCGCGAAGGAACACGTCGCTGTCGACTCGCGCCTGTCGGGCGACGTACGCCTGGGCGGGGTCTAACTAGCGAAAGAGATCGTCGTTCCTCGCGCGCACGAGGTTCTCGATCACCGAACCTCGGCCGAAGAACGACTCGTCGAGTCCGCGCACCAACGCGAAGGGCGTTCCCGCCGCCTTGTGCAGGACGAGGTTGGCCGCGCCCGCGATCTCATCGGCTACGGCGATCTCGGTCGCCTCAAGACGCCGGCCGTTGGCGTCGAACGTGCCGCGCAGATCCAGCAGTGGTCGCAAGCCCGCTGAGCCGATCGCCACGTCGGTGACGCCCTGTCGCCACGCGCGCCCGAACGTGTCGGTGATGAGCAACGCCACGTCGACGCCTGTGCGCCGGGCGATCGCGGCGCGTAGTCGCCTCGCTGATCGATCGGGGTCGAGAGGGAGCAGCACCGCCGTGCCCTCGTCGGCGTTGGACAGGTCCACGCCGGCGTTGGCGTTGACAAAGCCGTGGCGGGTCTCGGTGATGCGCAGCGATCCCCGCCGCCGCAGGACCCGCACGGACTCTTCTTCGACGAGCGCCACCTTGCCCTCGTCGCTACCGTCAAAGGCGACGACCCGACCCTCGGACTTTGCGACCACCTTGCTCGTGACGACGACGAGGTCGTGGTGGGCGAGCTGCTCGCGCGCACTCGCGAGCGCGTCGAGAAGCAGGGTCACCAGGTCGTCGCCGCGTCGCACTCGGGCGCTCGTCGCCAACGCGCGCAGGTGCAGATCGCTCACGTCAGCACCGCTTCGGCGAGCCGGCGGGCGTTGCCGGGCTCGGCCATGATCGTCGTGGTCACGACAACGCGCGGGCCGCGTTCGCGGATCGCGTCGGCGAGCGACGCGTCGGCCTCGTCGATGATCCACGTGCCGACAAGTCCCCGGTAGAAGTCGACCACGCCGAGCGTCGACGGGCCGTAGCCCAGCTCGCGTAGCAACCGGTCGGCGGGGCCCTTTAGCGCCGCACCTTGGATGAGCGGCGAGACCGCGATGACGTCGTCGCCGCGCCCGCTCAGCAACTCGCGCACGCCGGGAACTTGGAGGATCGGGTCGATCGAGATCACCGGATTCGAGGGCGCGATGACGACCCGAGTCGACTCAGCCAGGGCGCGCAAGACCTGGTCGGTCGCTCGGGCGTGGGTGATCCCCGTAACTTCGACGGACTTGACGGCGACGTCGTGGCGATGGCGCACGAAGTATTCCTGGAAGGAGAGGCGGCCCTGCTCGGTGACGAACTCGGTCGCGATGGGGTCATTGGTCACCGGCAGCAAGGTCACACTGACGCCAAAACGCGCGGCCAGTTCGCTGGCCACGTCGGTCTTCGTGGCGCCTTCGCTCAAGCGCTGGCTTCGATAGAGGTGCGTCGCGAGGTCGCGGTCGCCGAGGCGAAACCACGACTCGCCGCCGAGTTCGTCCAGCTCGTGCATGACCCGCCACGTCTCGCCGCGCAGCCCCCAGCCCAGCTCGACGTTGTTCAGCTCGGCGAGCGTATAGGTGATCGTGTCAAGGTCGGGGCAGATCGTGAGCCCGTGTAGCACGAGGTCGTCGCCCACGTTGACCACGGCGACGAGACTCGCGGGATCGGTGACGGCGCACATCGCGCGCAGCAGCCGCGCCGCGCCGACGCCTCCGCTGAGCACCGTGATCACCTCCGAAACCTTAGGGGCGCGTCGATATCATCGGGAGTTGTGACTGGCCCCGACGACGACGCCTGGCCCGGCTCACTGGCCTACGTCGTCCTGCGGCTGCACGGGGAAACGGTGGAGCGAGTTCGAGAGCGTGGCGACCTCGATGAGGTGCGGCGATGGGCCTCGATCTCAAAGATGGTGGTCGGGCTGGCCTTCGGGGTCGAGATGGACGGCGGCCTTCACGACGATGGCGAGGTGGTCGGACCCCAGGGGGCGAACTACGCCAATCTCCTCTCGCACTCAAGCGGCCTTGGTCTCGAGCAGGGCGACCCGATGGTGCCGGTCGCGACGAGGCGCATCTACTCCAACTACGGCTACGACTACGCGGTCCGCGCCATCGTCGGTGAGGGCTCCTCGGCAAGCTGGCTCGACGACCGCGTCTTCAAGCCGCTCGGCATGTCATCGAGCGAACTGCTCGAGCGTCCGAGCGCCGGGGTTTACGGCTCGACGAACGATCTGGCGAGGCTCGCCGTGGCGTGGCTGAGATCCGACGGCCTCGCTCGATCGACCAGAGACCGTCTCGCCCGGCCCTACTTGCCTGATCTCGCTGGCATTGTGCCCGGGTTCGGGCGCTTCACGCCGTGCCCGTGGGGGATGGGGCCCGAGGTACGCGGGAACAAGAACCACTGGATGGGCGATTGGCCGCCGACGAGCTTCGGCCACTTCGGCAAGAGCGGCTCGCTCATCTTGCTGAACGTTGAGGAGGGTCTCGGGCTGGTGGCAACGACCACCACGCCCTTTGGGGCGTGGGCCGTCAAGCTGTGGCCCGAGTGGACCAGTGCCCAACGGGCGCTGGTGCTCGTGCGGTGAGTTCGGCCCCACTGCGCGTCGGTCTCGATCTCGATGGCTCGCTTGAGTCGCTGGGCAACTCGATGACCGACCTCGCCAATGCTCTGGACGCCACGGGCGCCTGCGAGCTCGTGCGGTTCCGCTCCCAGTCGGCGCCGGCCACAAGTGACGAGGCGCGCCTTGTGCTGCGCCCGCTGTGGACGCCGCTGTGGCGGCGGAGTCTTGGTCCCTGCGTCGACCGATTCTTGGACGAGGTCAGCGTGGTCCACGTGGCCGGGCAGGCGACGCCGCCTTCGAAGGTGCCGCTCATCATCTCGGTCGACGACCTTCGACCCTTGCGAGGGGAGTCGCGCGAACATCACCGCGTTACGCAGCTGCGCCGGGCCGTGCTGCGAGGGGCCGTTCTGGTCGCCTCGACGCGCAGTGCCAGTCACGAGGTTCAGCGCGTGCTCGACGTCGACCGTACCCGCGTCGTCGTCGTGCCACCGGCCGTGCCGCTGGTCGAGCCGACGGTGGACGGTGACGCGCTGGTCGTGAATCTCACCGGCGTTGTGAAGCCGTTTCTCGAGCTGGGGCCCGCGCTCGTCGAGTTCGCTCGGCGTCACGACACCCACGTTGAGGCCGTCGCGAGCGCGAAGGTCGGCCAGCGAATTCGCTCGCGCGGCGTCGAAGTGCGGTTGCGCCCGCGCGGCGAGGCGCGCCAGGCCCTCGCCGGCGCACGGGTGGTGCTCCACATCTCTGACGGCGCCCGCTTTCCGTCCTTCGCGATCGCGGCGCTCGCCGCGGGCGTGCCGACCATCGCCCGGGCGACAACGATCAACCGAGAGCTCTTGGCGGGCGCGGCGGCTTTGACTGAGAGCGACGAAGAGGTTGTGCCCACGCTGGAAGAGCTCTGGGAGAATCCGGCGCGAAGGGCGATCATGGTGGCCGCGGGGCGCTCGAGGGCCGAGGACTTCGCGCCGGCGACCGCGGCGCGGGCTTACGTCACGCTCTATCGCGAGGTCGTGCGAGGCTGGGGCCCGTGACGCGCACGGTCACGATCTCGCTCGACCAGTTCTACCGACCCCAGCCGGGGGGCATCGCCACCTACGTCAGGGGCCTCGTGGGTGGGCTCCGGTCACTGAGCGACGAGTCGCTGCGCCTCGTCGGCGTCACACCGCGTGGCGCGCCCGCCCAGGACGTGACCGACCTCGCGCTCGAGCGCGTGGCAGCGCCCGCCTCGATCGAAGTGCTGAGTCAGCTCTGGTCGAGGTGGCCGCTCGGGGTGCCACCCGAGAGCGACGTCGTGCACGCCACGACGCTCGCCGGACCCTTTGGCGGCGGCAAGGCGAGCGCGGTGCACTCGGTGGCGCTCTACGACCTGCTCTGGCGTGACGAACCGAGCGCGAGCACGAGGCGCGGCATTCACTTTCACGAGCGTCGGCTCCAGCTGCTGAAGCGCCGCGACGACGTGCGCGTCCTCGTCTTCGCGCCCGGCCTCGTCCGACGGCTCATCGACGAGGGCTTTGACGCAACGCGCCTGCACGAGGTCCGCCTCGGCGCGGACGACGATACGACGGCGCCAACCGACCGAGAGCGGGTCCGAGCGGCCCTGGCCGAGCGCGGCGTCAGCGGTCCCTTCACGTTGTACGTCGGCACTCGCGAACCGAGAAAGAACCTCGAACGACTCGTTGCGGCGCACCGAATGGCCGCATCGCAGCACGCCGAGCTTGGTCCGCTCGTGCTTGTGGGACCGACGGGTTGGGGCGAGGTCGGCGTTGCTGACGCGGTCGTGCTCGGCGTCGTCTCGCGGGCGCTGTTGAAGGGTCTCTACCGCGACGCGGCAGTCGTCGCGTACGTCCCAAGGGCCGAGGGGTGGGGATTGCCGCCCGTCGAGGCTCTCCACGAGGGTGCGCGAGTCGTGGCGAGCGTAACGACGCCGAGCGTCGCGGGGAACACTGAGGTCGTGCTCGTCGATCCGCTCTCGGTCGAGGCAATCGCCGACGGACTCGCGCGAGCGCTGGCCGTCGATGACGACGAACCGGCCCGGTCCCGACGGCGGGGCAGCGTCGCCTCGCTCACCTGGCGCAACGTGGCGCTCGATCATCTGGCGGCCTGGCGGTGAGAGTTGCGCTCGACGTCTCGGCGGTGCCGCGCGAGATCGCGGGCGCCGGCCGCTACATTGCCGAGCTCGCCGCGCGCCTGCCAAGTCGCGACGTCGACACCACGCTCGTCACTCGCGCCGGGGACGCCGCGCGCTGGCACGAGCGGTCGCCGAGCGCGACGATTGCGAACCTCGTACCTAACGGGCGGGCCACTCGACTCGTCTTTGAAGCCTGGTCCCTGGGCAAGAGCCGCACGGCCCGAAGCGTCGACGTGTGGCATTCGCCGCACTACTCGATGCCGCATCGTGGATCGACACCGACCGTCGTTACGATCCACGACCTCACCTTCTTTACCAATCCCGAATGGCACGAACGATCGAAGGTGGCGTTCTTTCGCCGGGCGATCGAGTACGCCGCGTCCCACGCGAGAGTCTTGGTGTGCGTCAGCGATTTCAGCGCGCGGCTGCTCGAAGAGATCCTGCCATCGCACGCACCCATCGTCGTCGCCCCACTCGGCGTCGACCTCGAAGAGTTCCAGCCCGTCGGAACCGGCGACGCCCAAGTGCTCGAAGCGAACGGTCTGGCTCCGGACTCGAGCTTCATTCTCTTCGTCGGTACGATCGAACCGAGGAAGGGCCTCGACGTGCTGCTCCAAGCCTTCGACGTCACCGCTCGGCGCGACAACGAGATCGAACTCTGGCTGGCCGGTCAGCTAGGTTGGCTCGCCGGTCCCGTCGAGGCCGAACTGGCCCAACATCCGAATCGCGGTCGAATCCGTCGTCTCGGCTACGTCGACGAGGCGCTGCTGCCCGTCCTTTATCGTCGAGCCCGAGCGGTGGCCTACCCGTCGCGCGGCGAAGGCTTTGGCCTGCCGGTGCTCGAGGCGATGGCCTGCGGCGCGCAGGTCGTAACGAGTGAGGCCACGGTTATGGCTGACGTTGCCGGCGACGGCGCGCGACTGGTGCCCGCCGGCGATCCCGAGGCGCTGGCCGTAGCGCTGCTCGAGATGCTCGCCGCGGGCGAGGGTGTGCGAGCGTCCTGGTCACGCCGGGCGCGCAGCCGCGCGACGCGCTTTACCTGGGACGCCTGTCTCGATCGGCACCTTGTGGCCTACGGGCAAGCGAGGGAGGGCTGAAATGCGCGCGTTGGTGACCGGATCCAACGGCTTCGTAGGTCGACATCTGACGAGGCACCTGCGCGATAACGGCGACATGGTCGAGGGGATCGATCGCGAGCGCGACGTCACCGACGAGCGCAGCATGCGCGAGGCGTTTTCATCATTCCGACCCGACGTCACCTTCCATCTGGCGGCGCTGTCGCACGTCGGCGAGTCGTGGCGACGGGCCGACGAGTTCACGAGGGTGAACGTAGTAGGCACCCAACGAGTGCTTGACGCGGCCTTTGAGGCGGTGCCGTCATCGACGACGCTGGTCGTCAGCTCAGCCGAGGTCTACGGCGTCGTCAACGAAGCGGACCTGCCGCTGCGCGAGACGTTCCGCCTCGCCCCCGCCAACCCCTACTCCGCGAGCAAGGTAGAGGCCGAGCGCGTCGCGCACGAGGCCGTTCGCAGCCGCGGCCAGCGAGTCGTGATCGTTCGTCCCTTCAACCACGTCGGTCCGGGACAGTCGACCGAATTCGTGGTGCCGGCCCTGGTAAGCCGGCTGCTGGACGCGCGCGAGCGAGGTGACGACGAGATCCCCGTCGGCGACCTGTCGACTCGCCGCGACTTCAGCGACGTGCGCGACGTGGCACGGGCCTATCGACTGCTCGCCCTGCTCGGGGTGGCGGGCGAGATCTACAACATTTCGTCCGGGCATGATGTCTCGCTCGCTGACGTGGCGGCCCAACTGTCGGCGCGAATCGCGCCCCGCGTGAAGTTCGTCGTTGATCCCGCGCTACTGCGTCCGAACGATGTTCCGGTCTTTCGAGGCAGCTACCACAAGTTGCACGCGGCGACTGGTTGGTCGCCGACCATTCCGTTATCGGTCTCCTTGGAGGACATTGTTAACGACATCACCGAGCGACGTCACTTGACCTAACGCGAGCGTTGCGCTCGGCGCTGCGAGTCGCTCGGGCCCCGAACCGCTCGTCGAGCCCAACTAGCCTTGAAGCACTGATGGACTCTCGTGCTCCGGCCGTTGTCGCCGTCATCGTTACTACTGGATCGGGACCGGGACTCGAGGCCGCCGCGGCTTCCTTGGCCGCCCAAAACTACGAGCAGCTCAGCCTCCTCGTCCTCGCCAACGGGGACGCGCCCGAGGTCGCTGAGCGGGTCGCGGGCGTGGCGCCGCACGCCTTCGTGCGCCTGATCGAGGAGAACCACGGCTTCGGTGCGGCTTGTAACGAAGCGGCTCTCATGGTCGAGGGCTCGGCCTTCTTTCTCTTCTGCCACGACGACGTGCGCCTCGAACCCGATGCGGTGCAGCTAATGGTCGAGGCGGCCTACCGGGCCAACGCCGGCATCGTTACGCCCAAGTTCGTCGCCTACGAGGACCCGCTGGTCCTGTTGCACGTGGGCCAGACGTGTGACCGCTTCGGCGTCGTCCGAGAACGCGTCGTGAGCGGCGAGATCGACCACGGCCAGCAGGACCTCGAGCGCGACGTCTTCGTGGCGCCCGGCGGGGTCACGCTCGTGCGCTCGGACCTCTTCGCGACGCTGCGCGGCTTCGATCCTCTCATCACCCTGCTCGGTGAAGACCTCGATCTCTGCTGGCGAGCCCAGGTCGCGGGGGCTCGGATCATCGTCGCCCCACTGGCCAAGGTCGCCCACCGCGAGACGGTCGCCACCGGTGAGCGCCACGTCACGGCCATCGGTACGCGTGGAGCGAGTCGCCAAGACCTCCAACGGCGCCACCAGCTCCTGGTCGTCGCGACCGGCTGGACCAGGCGCACGACCCTCGTCACCCTCGCGGCGCTCGTGGTCATCGACGTGCTCGAGGTGGGCGTCGCACTCGTCGGGGGAGACCTCGACCGGGCGGGGGCCATTGCAACCTCGTGGCGCTGGCTGTTCCGCCAGCGTCGCCGCGCGCGAGAACGCCGCCGCGAGCTCGCTGGGCTGCGCGTGCTTTCGGACGCTGAGCTGCACCGCCTGCAGGTCGGGGGAGCGACGCGGCTGAAGCAGTTCGCGGTAACCCTGGCCCGAGAGGGCTTCGACAAGGCGCGGGGCATCCTGCCGCCCGAGGCGACGACCGAGCCCTTTGACGGCACCGAAGAAGCGGGTGTCGGCTTCGCCGCGGCCTTCGCCGAGGAGGAGGAGTTCGACGAGATCGCCGTCAGCGACCACCTCGCCCAGCGCACGCGACCCACTCGGTTCCTGACCTCGTTTCGCGCGCAGGCCACGATCGTCGCAGTGGTGGCCGTGCTGTGGCTCATCGGCTCACGCAACCTCGTCGCGACGCACCTGCCCCTCATCGGGCGACTCGCGCCCCTCGACTCGTGGTGGTCGACCTGGCGCCACTTCTTCGCGTCGTGGTCCGCGAACGGGGTCGGCACGGGCACGCCGGGCATGCCCGGTTACGGAGTCATCGCCCTGGCCGGCACGTTCGTACTCGGCCGCATGGGCATCCTGCCGCGCCTGGCGCTTATCTTCGCCGTGCCGATGGGCGCCGTCGGCGCGGGTCGCCTGCTCAAGGATCGCGCGTCGAACCGCGCACGCATTGTGGGCGCTATCGCGTACGCGGCGATGCCGGTCGGCATGAACATGATCAGCCAGGGTCGCATCGACGTACTGGTCGTGGTGGCACTCTTGCCGTTCATCGTGCGCCGAGTCTTCGAAGTGATGGACGTGCCGGGCTTTCGCGTCCGTCCCTACAGCGAACCGGTGCCCTTTGGCCATCGCGGCTGGCGAACGACCGAAGCGGGCCAGCGGATCGTCCTCTACATGCTGCTCGCCCTGGCGACCGCGATGGCTCCGGCCGCGCTTGTCGCCACTGGCCTCGTGGTGGTCGGCGTGTCGTTGGCGCGGCTCTTTGAACCCGACAGGCGGAGCGTGTTTCGTGGAACGTTTCGCTTCCTCGGCGCGCTACTCGCCAACGTGGCGATCCTTCTGCTGCCGATGAGCATTGACGTCGTCATCGCCGGTCGGCGCGCATTCGGGATATTCGGACTGACCCGGGGACCGTGGTCGGTGCCCTCGTTCAGCTTGCTGTTGCGCGACGTCGACGGAACGTTCGGCGCGTCGTGGTGGGGCTGGCTGCTGCCCGTGGCGGCGCTCTTCGCACTGCTGTTGTGCAAGGGCGAACGCCGGCGCGTGGCGACCAAGCTTGCGGCGATTGCCACGCTCAGCCTCGTGCTCACGGTTGTCGTTTCACGCCACTGGCTGGGCTCGTTCGCGCCGGATCTCGACGTGCTGCTCGCGCTCTACGCGCTCGCGTTGGCTTCGCTCGTCGGTCTAGGTGTCGGCGCGCTCGAGCATGACCTGCGCGATGCGGGTTTCGGCTGGCGCCAGGTTGCGGCTGGCCTTTCGGTGGTGACGATCTTGCTGGCCGCACTGCCCTTCGCCGCGAGCTTCGCGAGCGGTCACTTTGACCTGCCGACGACGAGCGTTGCCGAGTCGCTCAGCTCCCTCTCGCCGACCAGCGCCGGCGGATTCCGGGTGCTGTGGCTGGGCGATCCTTCGGTCGTGCCGCTTGCGGGCTGGTCGGTGGCGCCCGGTCTCGAGGCGGCGACGTCGACGGACGGCCTGCCGGGGGGCGGCTCGCTCTTCAGCCCACCGGACTCGGGGACGAGCGACGTGATCATGGAGGCGATTCAGACCGTCCTCGCCGGGCGCACCGTGCGCCTCGGCGAGCTCCTCGCCCCCGCGGGAATCTCGGCGATTGTCGTGATGAACTCGTCAGCGCCCGAGATCGCCGGCGTGCAGAGCAGCCCGCTGCGCCCGGCGCCCGCCGAGCTGCTGAGCGCCCTCAACAACCAAAGCGACCTCGCCCTCGAGCTGCAGACGCCGTCGGTCGAGGTCTTCTCCAACTCGCTGTACCACGGAATCTTCGCTGCGACGAATCCCGGCTCGTCGGTGCTGCGGCCGATCTTCTCTACGACGTCCGAGTCTGGTCCGCTGACGCCGGGCTCGACGGTGGTGGCGGGGCTCGCGCCCGCGGGCGCCTTTGCCCTGGACGTCAACGGCGTGCCGGCCACGCGCACCACCTACGCCAGCTGGACGCCCTTCTATCAGGTGGCGTCCTCGACCAATGCCGAGACCGGCACGATCGTGCTGCACCAGTTCCCCTTCAACGGGCTGGTCGCCCTCTTCACGCTGGGCATGTGGGGAATCGTCTGGCTCGGCTTTGGGTGGATCCACCGCCTCGAGTGGCTGTTCACGGGCCGCCGTCGGGTCGCGCGGGTGCGCCAGCGGGGCGAGCCGTGAGACGCGTCCCTCTGCTGCTAGGGGTCCTCGTCGTGCTGGTCGCGGCGGGGCTCGCCGTGACGCTGACCCACCCGAAGAACCCCTCGACGCTGCCGAGCGGGTTGGAGGTGTCGATCGATGCCGAATCGACCGCGCTGTACTGCACCGGACTGCCCTACAGCCCGTTGCGTCCTGGAAGAGTCACCTTCTATAACACGGCGGGCGCCCCGAGAGCGCTCGCCGTGAGCGCCGTCTCGAGTCGGGGAACCAAGTGGAACGGCGCGATCGAGCTTTCGGCCCACGAGACCGAGTCGATCGCTCCGAGCGCCCTGCTCCACGGGGTTGCGGGCGATTACTTTGGCGTAGCGGTGCAGATCAGTGGCGGCGGGGTGGTCGGCGAGGCCGTCGCCCCCGACGGCGCCGTGGTGCCCTGTACCAGCGTTGGCGCAACCCACTGGTACGCCACGGGCTTCAACACGATCGTCGGTTCGAGCGCGACCCTCAGCCTCTACAACCCGACGGCGACATCGGCCGTCTTCAACGCGTCGATCTTCAGCGCAGCGGGGATCGCCACGCCCGAGTCCTTCCAGGGCGTCGCGGTGCCCCCCCACGCCCAGCGCGAGCTCGATCTCGGCACCGAGATCGTGAACACGGCGAACGTCGGCGTCGCGCTCGACGTGCTGCGCGGCTCGCTCGAAGTCGTGGGCGTGGAGGACTCCCTTGGCGAAGTCTCGTTCAACGAGGGCGTGACCGAAGCTTCGCCCAGCGCCTGGTTCCCCGACGTGACGACGGTCATGAATGCAACGGCGCAGCTGCGTATCGCCAACCCCAACGTCGAGCCCGCCGAGGTGAGCGTGGCCGTGTCGCTCGCTCCCTACCACATTCGCCCTCAGAGCGTGACCGTCCCACCTCTGAGCACGGGTCTCGTGACCATCACGCCGAATCCGGCCATCCCGGCGGCCGGCTTCGCGTCGCTCACCGTCAGCTCGAGCGAACCAGTCGTCACGGCGCTCGCCACGGGCGCGGGCCAGTGGATAGCCCTCTCCTCACCGGTGGCGCCAGGCAACGTCTTCTTGGTGGGCAACTTCGCCGGCCGAGGCTTCGGCGCAGCGACGGTGACCAACACCTCGGCGCACGCCGTCACGCTGGTGATCAGCTCGCTCGTGCCCTCATCGTCGAAGGTCGCCGGTGCGGCCGGTCCCATCACCCTCGCCGGAGGAAGCTCGGAGAGCCTCTTCGCCGAAATCCCTTCGTTCTCGAGATCACCGACCGACGCCTACCTGCTGATCTCGTCCAAGCCGACGATGGTCGTGTCGCTGGTCTCGCCGAGCGCCCCGCAAGGCGTCGAGGTGGTGGCGCCGCTAAATGGCCGGTAGCGTCGGCGGCTGCCAGTTGGCCGTGGCCGTCGCCGGGACCGGCTCTTCGCTCGGCGTCGGCGCCGAGGGCGCGACGGTCGCCGGCTCGGGCGTCGGGCTGGCCTTGGGGACACCGCTGAGGGCGCTCACGGTCTTCGTGCCGGCGGGGTGCACCGGCTCGCCGTTCGCCTCGTCGATGAGCCGGGCCGCCTCAGCGCCGTCGACAGTCTCGTGCTCGATCAGGGCGCGCGTCAGGGCCTCGAGTCCGCGGCGGTGCAGGGTCAGTACCTCGATGGCGCGTGACTCCTGCTCGCGCAGAATCCGCTCGATCTCGTCATCGATCACCTTGGAGGTGTGGTCCGAGTAGTCGCGGGTATGCATGAGGTCCTCGCCCAGGAAGACCTGGTTGTTCGAGCCCCACGCCATCGGACCGATCTCCTTGGACATGCCCCACTCGCGCACCATGCGCCGGGCCAGCTCGGTGTTGCGCTGCAGGTCGTCCGCGGCGCCCGTGGAGAGGTCGCCGTAGACCAAGAGCTCGGCAACGCGCCCGCCCATGCGCATGCACAGCGCGTCCTCGAGGTGCTGGCGGGACATGATGTGGCGGTCCTCTTCGGGCAACGTCATCGTCACGCCGAGGGCCATGCCCCGGGGGATGATCGTGATCTTGTGCAGCGGGTCGGTCTTGTCGAGCACGTAGGCGAGCAGGGCGTGACCGCTTTCGTGAAAGGCGATGCGCTCGCGCTCGTCGTCCTGGAGGACCATGGTGTCGCGTTCCTGGCCCATGATGACCCGGTCGCGGGAGGTCTCGAAGTCGTCCATGTCGATCGTCTTGGAGTTGCGGCGCACCGCGTGCAGGGCCGCCTCGTTGACGAGGTTGGCGAGGTCGGCGCCGCTCATGCCCGGGGTGCCGCGCGCGACGAGCATGAGGTCCACCGACGCGTCGAGGGGTTTACCTTTGGCGTGCACTTGGAGGATGGGCAGGCGCTCTTCGAGGTCGGGCAGGGGCACCACGATCTGGCGGTCGAATCGGCCCGGGCGCAGGAGCGCCGGGTCCAGCACGTCGGGACGGTTCGTGGCCGCGATCACGACGATGCCCTCGGTCGGTTCGAAGCCGTCCATCTCCGAAAGCATCTGATTCAAGGTCTGCTCGCGCTCGTCGTGGCCGCCGCCGAGCCCCGCGCCACGCTTTCGGCCGATGGAGTCGATCTCGTCGACGAAGACGATCGCCGGCGACTGCTTGCGCGCGGTGTTGAACAGGTCGCGCACTCGGCTCGCGCCGACACCGACGAACATCTCCATGAAGTCCGATCCCGAGACCGAGAAGAAGGGCACGCCCGCCTCACCGGCGACGGCGCGCGCGAGCATGGTCTTGCCGGTGCCCGGCGGTCCCACGAGCAAGAGCCCCTTCGGGATCGTGGCGCCGATGGCCGTGTAGCGCGCGGGGTTCTTCAGGAACTCGACGACCTCACTGATCTCCTGCTTCACGCCGAGGTAGCCCGCGACGTCGGCGAACGTCGTCCTCGGGTGGTCTTCGCTGAACTGCTTGGCCCTCGACCGACCGACCGACATCATGCCGTTCATCTGCCCGCGGGCCTGGCGGCTCGCGTAGTACATGAAGGCGGCGAAGATCAGGATCCAGATGAGATAGGGCAGCAGCTCGGCGGCGAGGCTCGAGGGATTCACGAAGGTCACGATGACGTTTTCGGTTCGCAGCGTGTTCACTTCCTCGGCGAGGGCCGGGACCGGTCCGTTCGAGGTGTAGTTCGTGCCATTGCTGAGCTGGCCCGTGATCACGCCGTTGGAGTTGTTGATGCTGGCCGAAATCACCTTCTGGCTGCGCGCGTCACGGATGAGGCTCGAGTACGTGACGGTCTTCACATTTGAGTGGGAGAAGAGCGAGTTGATGACGAGGATGCCCAGGATGAAGGCGATGATGGCGATCGTGATCATTCGCCGGCGCACCTGGGGCGCCATCGGCTTCTCCCCTCCGGGGAGGAATCGCTTCAGGCCGTTCTGATCATTTGGTGCATCTGACACGTATCTAATCTAGAGGTGATCAGCAACATCTCGGCTCGGCCTGTGCAAAACCTCGAGTGGAAAGCGTTACGCCTTTGAGTGCTCTCTCGGTTTCCCCGGCGGTGAATCGTCCGCGCGCGGTGGCGATCGTGGTGGCGAGTTTTATCGGATTCTTAGCGGGCCAGTTGCTCGCGCTGCTCTTAGAGATCGCCGGCGCGAGCCTCGCGCACTATCCCGGAGGCGTCAATGCGCTTTCGCGTGTGGCCAACCCGCCCTGGTGGGCCAACGCGCTCGGACTCATCGGACTGTGGATCGGCTTCTCGAGCGCCATCTACTACGCGCGCCACGACGGCCGCTTGTCGGCGCTCGCCAACCAGTGGCGGCCCCGCCCGAGCGACGTCGTGTACGTGGCCCTTGGCGTCGCCTGCCAGTTCGCCATCGATCTGGCCTACGCGCCGTTTCACTTCAAGAGCCTGAGCCACCCGGTGAACCACCTGTTCCAAGCGGCTCACGGCCCGGGGTTCGTGGTGATTGCGCTTATGACAACGCTCGCCGCGCCGATCTTTGAAGAGTGGCTCTTTCGCGGGGTCATCTTTCGCGCGATCGCCGAGGGCGCGACGGGACTCACCAAGGGCGCGGCGCTCACCGTCGGCATCGTCGTGAGCGCGCTCCTCTTCGCCGCGGCGCACGGCGAAGCAGTGCAGTTCGCCGGACTCGCGGCGCTCGGCGTCGTGCTCGCGTTGCTCGTCCATCGCACGAAGCGCCTGGTGCCGAGCTACTTGACGCACGCGTCGTTCAACGCCGTCGCGCTCGTCGCGGTGATCGCGCAGCGCGCGGGACACTGATGCGTCGACTGCGCGAGTTCTGGACTCCATTGCGGCTCCTCGACGCCGCGATCGTCTTGGCCGTCATCTACGTCACGATCTGGTCGCTGCACCCCCAGTTACTCGTGTCGTCGTCGCTCATCACGGGCGGCGACACCGGCTCGCACCTCGCGATGCCGGCGTACCTGAGGACGACCGGCAACGTCTTCGACTTCACGCCGTGGTACCCCGGCTGGCTGGCTGGCATCCCCGCCTACTCCTACTACTTCGTACTGCCCGACGTGCTGGCGACCCTTGCGAGCTACGTCATCGGCTTTGCTGTCGCCATCAAGCTCGCCACGATCGTCGGTTCGGTCCTGATGCCGATCACGGCCTACGCGATGGCGAGGCTCTTTCGCGCGCCCCGGCCGATCCCCGCGGCGCTCGCCATCGCGACGCTGCCGTTCCTCTTCGACGCCTCGTTCACGATCGACGGCGGGAACCTCTTCTCGACGATGGCCGGCGAGTACTCGTTCTCGCTCTCGCTCGCTCTGGCGCTGCTCACGATTGGTCTGGTCGCCCGGGGCGTGCGCACCGGCCGCGGCTACTGGGTCGCGGCTCTCGGGCTCAGCCTCACGCTCGCCAGCCACGTCCTGCCGTGGCTCTTCAGCCTCGGGGCGATCGCCGTGCTCGTGGTCTTTGAGCTGCTGCACCGCCGGGGGATTGGCGAGCCCATCGAGCAACCGCGGGTGCCCGGCGGGGACAGCCGTCCGAATCGCTTCGCGGTCGCCGTGGGACTGGCCGTGCTCGCGTTCCTGCCATTCTTCTTCGACACCAACTTCTCGATCAACAGCACGGGCGCCTTCTCCACGCGCCAGGGCGTCTACTCGCTGCTGCTGACCCTCGCCCTGGCGCTGCTCACGATCGGGCGCTTCATGCAAGGCGCGCCGCGCCGTCGGGACTACTGGCTGCTGGCGCTGGACTTCGCGGCGCTCGTGGCGTCGTGCTTCATGATCGTGCGCTTCAGTTTCGCCGCGGTGCTCGGCCTCGTCGCCCTCGAGTTGTTCCAGCGTCGAGCGACGCCCGGAGCCCGCGCGGACGCGACGCACCGACCAGCGGACGTGAAGGGCGACGTCGCGCGTCCCGTTCGCTTCGCCGTCCTCGCGTGCCTGCTCTCCTTCGCGCTGTCGGCGTGGTGGCTGCTGCCCTTCGCGACGACGCAGTCGCTCACCGACTCGCTCGGCTACACGAACGAGGGTGTCAACACCGTGCGGGGCATCTTCTCCCTGCTCGGCTGGTACAACGCGACCGGGGGCGCGGCGGGGGACCGCTGGGTGATCGTGCTCTGCGCCGTGGCGATCGTCGTGGCCTTCGCCGCGCGCGATCGTCTCGGCATGGTGCTCGGCGCTCTCACCGTGCTTTCGTTTTGGGCCTTCGCGCTCGATCCCCAGAGCGCGATCTGGGACCAGCGGCTGATGCCGTTCTGGTACATCTCGATCCACCTTGCGGCCGGCTGGCTCGTCGGGTACATCGCGTGGCGCTGGGCGTTTCGGCTGCCGGCGCGCTACCGCTGGGCCGCCTACTTCGCCGAGATCGCGGCACAACCGGCCGACGCAGTCGAAGGGGACCGCGCAGAACCTGAGCCCGAGCCCGAGCCCGAGCCCGTGTCGGCGCACGAGAGCGTCGACGCGGCCCGGAGCCTCGAGGCCGATGACCCGCGGTACTTTTCGCGCCGCCTGGTACAAGCGACCTGCGCCGTGGCCCTGCTCGGTCTGCTCTCGACGGTGCCGGGGCTCATCAAGCCCCTCGCCAACGTGCTGCACCTATCGACGGGCGGCAACCAGGTGAGCGTCTGGGCCGAGACCAACTACTCGGGCTACCAGGCCCAGTCCGGCTGGCCCGAGTACCACAACCTGATGGAGACGATGGGGGACGTCGCCAAGCGCTACGGCTGCGGGCGCGCGATGTGGGAGTACTCGGCCTCCGAGCAGCGCTTCGGCACGCCCGAGGCGCTGATGCTTCTGCCTTACTGGACCAACAACTGCGTCGGCTCGATGGAGGGGCTGCTCATGGAGTCTTCACCGACGACGCCCTACCACTACCTCGACCAGTCTGAGCTGAGCGCCGCTCCGAGCGACCCTCAGGTGGGACTGTCCTACGGTCCCGTCGACGTGTCGCTCGGCGTCGGCCACCTGCAGATGCTTGGCGTGAAGTACTTCGTGGCCTTTTCGCCCGCAATCCTTGCCCAGGCCCGAAGCGACCCCGACCTGCAGCTCATCACCAAGACTCGGGACTGGCCCGCCCCTGGGGTGCAGTGGTGGATCTTCCTCGTAAGGGACAGCCCCATCGTCCAGGCCCTCAGCTACACGCCGAACGTGGTCGCGGGCATCTCGAGCCAGTACCAGTGGCTCGAGCAGAACGAGACGTGGTGGCTCAACCCGGACCTCCAACACGTCTACGCCGCGATGAGCGGGCCTGCGTCGTGGCCGCGCGCATCGATCATTACGAAGATGACCAAGTCCGCCCCACTGCCCTCGGTCGTCGTGAGCCACGTGCGCGTCGGCCTGCAGTCGATCGCCTTCCACGTCTCGCGTGTCGGCGTGCCGATGCTCGTGAAGATCTCCTACTACCCGCGCTGGCACGCCACCGGCGCGAGCGGTCCCTACCGCGTGAGCCCCAACCTGATGGTGGTCGTCCCGACGGCAAAGGACGTTTCGCTCGCCTACGGCTCGACGCCGGCGATCACGCTAGGCAGCGTCGTCAGCGACGTCACGGTGATCGCGGGTCTGGCTTTGTTCGTCGTCGTGCTGAAAAGGCGGCGAAACCTACGACGGTAGGCTGAGCGATCGTGGACACTTCCGCCATCTTCAAGGCTTACGACGTGCGCGGAACCTACCCCGATCAGCTCGATGAGCGCACTGCCGAGGCGGTCGGCTCGGCCTTCGCTACCTTCGCCGCGTCGGCGCGAATCGTCCTCGCACGCGACATGCGAGCCTCGGGTGTTTCGCTCGCCGAGGCCTTTGGCCGCGGCGTGCGCGCCTGCGGCGTCGAGGTCCTCGACCTCGGACTCGCCTCCACTGACTTTCTCTACTTCGCCTCGGGCTTTCTCGACGTGCCTGGTGCGATGTTCACTGCTTCGCACAACCCGTCGCGCTACAACGGGATCAAGCTCTGCCTCGCCGGCGCCAAGCCGGTCGGGCTCGAGTCGGGCCTCGCCGAAGTTGAGCGGCTCACCAACGCCTTCTACGAGGCGCCCGCCACGATCGAGCCGGCGGGCTACGCGACCCTTGACCTCACGAACGAGTGGGTGGCCCACGTGCACGCCTTCGTTGACGTCGACGCCTTTCGGCCTCTGCGCATCGTCGCCGACACGGCCAATGGCATGGGCGGCTTCGTGGCGCCGCTCGTCTTTGCCGGCTTGCCCTTCGAGGTCGAGATCCTCTACCCCGAGCTCGACGGCACGTTCCCCAACCACCCGGCCGACCCGCTCAACCCGGACAACTTGAAGGACCTGCGTCGGCGCATCCTCGATTCGGGCGCCGACGTCGGGCTCGCCTTCGACGGCGACGCCGACCGCGTCTTTCTCATCGACGAGCGGGCCAATCCGCTGAGCGGCTCGACGACGACGGCGATGGTGGCCTCGGCCATGCTTGAACGCCACCCGGGAGCGGCAATTCTCTACAACGTGATCTGCTCGAAGTCAGTGCCCGAGGTGATTGCGGAAATGGGCGGCGTGGGCGTTCGCACGCGCGTGGGCCACAGCTACGTCAAGCAGGCGATGGCCGAGACCGGGGCGGTCTTCGGGGGCGAGCACTCGGGCCACTACTACTACCGCGATAACTACCGCGCCGATTCGGGGATCATCACCGCCTTCGTGGTCCTGGAACTCCTCAGCCGGTCGTCGGAGAACCTCTCCCAGCTCGCCAAGCCCTTCCAGCGCTACGCCGATTCGGGCGAGATCAACACCGAGGTCACCAGTCCCGCGGCGACCGTCGAACGTGTCGCGAGCCAACTCGCCGCCGAAGGGGTTGCCGTCGATCGCCTCGACGGGCTGACCGTCGACTACGGATCGTGGTGGTTCAACCTACGTCCCTCGAACACCGAGCCGCTGCTGCGCCTCAACGTCGAGGCCGACGACGACGACGCGCTGCGGACCCACCTCGGCGAGGTACTCAATCTCATCAAGGAGAACGGCTGATGGCCCTCGACTCGTTCCTGCTCGAGCTGCTCGAAGACCCGGTCGACCACGGGGCACTGCTCTACGTGCCCAGCCGGGACGTGCTCTTCAACCCTCGCCGTCGAGTCGCCTACGAGGTGCGCGACTCAATCCCGGTGATGCTGCCCGACGAGGCCCGCCCGGTCAGTGACGACGAAGAGCGTGCCTTCAACGCTGACCCGCAGGCTCGCCTCACCGGTCCCACCCGCTAGGACGGCGTCACGAGCAGGGGCACTGACTGGGCGCCCCAGACTGCCAGACGCGAGTCCCGCCAGATCACCGGGCCCGCTGGCTCGATGCGCGCCCAGTTGGCCCGCAGCGCCACGAGCGCCTCGTAGAGTTCGGCGCGCGCGAGTGCCGCGCCGAGACAGTGGTGGATGCCCGAGGAGAAGGTCAGGTGCTCGCGGGCGCTGGCGCGGCGGGCGTCGAAGCGCTCGCCATCGTTGAATCGGCCCTCGTCGCGGTTGGCGCCGGCCAGGCTAAAGGCGAGGAGCGTGCCCTTTTCGAAGCCAACCCCGCGGTACTCGAAGGGCTCGTGGACCTGTCGAATGACGAAGCGGATCGGATTGAGGTAGCGCAGCGACTCCTCGACGACTCCCGCGGCGAGCCCGGCGTCGCCGCCGAGTGCGTCCCATAGTTCGGGCCGTGTCGAGAGCAGCGCGAGCGAGGTGGCGAGTTGGTTGCGCGTGGTGTCCGTGCCGGCCGCGATGATGCCCTGGACGAGGCTCACCATCTCCACGGTGGAGAGCCGGTCGCCCTCTTGTTCGGCTTCGATGAGGTGGCTGATGAGGTCGTCGCCGAGGTGGTCGCGCCGCTCGTCGATGAGTGCGGTGACGTAGCGCGAGAACTGCCGAGACTCGGCGACGATGCGCTCCTCGTTGCCCTTCACCTCAGAGGAGAACACGAGAAACGTGGTCTCGGCCCAGCGCGAGAAGAGGTCCCAGTCGGCCCGTTCGACGTTGAGGTGGTGGCAGATCACGGCGATGGGGTAGCGCGAGAGCAGTGACGGCGCGTCCACGACGAAGCTCGCCGCGCCCTCGTCGTTCAACTCGTGCGCCAGCTCGTCCACGTACTCGCGAATGAAGGGACGAAGGCGGTCGATCGCCCTGGGGGTGAAGGGGGCGGCGACCAGGCGGCGCAGGCGGGCGTGGCGTTCACCCTCGGCGCTCAAGATGCCCTCGCGGTTGAGCCCGTCGAGGGCGGTGCCCTCGCCGCTGAAGAGTGCGGCGACGAGGTGCGAGGCCTGGTGGAGGTGGCGGTCGCGCAGCAGAGCCGTCACGTCGTCGTACGCGAGCACGACGTAGCCGAAGGCGAACCGGGCGAGCCAGCCACGTTCTCCGGCGCGCGCGAGGGCGGTGACCTCGTCCTCGGGGTTGGCGAAGGCCGGTGTGTCGAGCATCGGCAGGTCGAGTGCTTCGACCGGCGTCGCCACGGCCTAGTTCAGTCGCTCGACGATCATGGCCATGCCCTGGCCGCCACCGACACACATCGTCTCGAGGCCGTAACGCTTGTCAGCGTCCTCGAGCGAGTTGAGCAGCGTCGTCATGATGCGCGCGCCCGTCATGCCGAAGGGGTGGCCAAGGGCGATGGCGCCGCCACGGACGTTGAGCTTCTCGAGCGGGATGCCGAGGTGCTTGGCGCTCGGGAGCACCTGGGCGGCGAAGGCCTCGTTGATCTCGACGAGGTCGATATCCTTCATTGTGAGCTTCGCTCGGCTCAGCACCTGGCGGCACGCCTCGATCGGACCGAGGCCCATGATCTCGGGATTAAGAGCGCTCACTGCGCTGGCGACCATGCGCGCGAGGGGCTTCACGCCGAGCTCATTGGCTTTCGTGTCGCTCATCACGATCACGCCCGCCGCGCCGTCGTTGAGCGGGCAGGAGTTCCCGGCTGTCACGGTGCCGCCCTGGCGGAAAACGGGCTGGAGGCTCGCCAGCTTCTCGAGCGTGGTGCCCGGACGGGGCCCGTCGTCCCTTTCGACGACCGTGCCGTCGGGCCGCGTGACTGGGGTGATCTCGCGCTCGAAGAAGCCGTTCTCCTGGTGCGCGACGGCGAGTTCTTGGCTACGTAGGGCGAATTCGTCCATCTCGTGACGCGCGACGTGCTCGAACTCCGCCACGTTCTCTGCGGTCTGGCCCATCGCGATGTAGACGTCAGGCAGCCCCGGGTGGGGCGCCCAGGGATCGGTCACCTTCTCGGCGCGTTCCCTCGTGCGCTCGACGGCGTCGTGAAAGATCGGGTTCATCGCCGCGTGCGAGTCGCTCGCGCCGTTGCCAAAGCGCGAGACCGTCTCGACGCCGGCCGCGATGAACACGTCGCCCTCGCCGGCGCGGATCGCGTGGGCGGCCATGCGAATCGTCTGCAGCGACGACGAGCAGTAGCGATTGACCGTCGTGCCGGGCACGTCCTCGAGGCCGCAGAGCACCGCGACTACGCGCGCGAGATTGAAGCCCGATTCGCCAGCCGGACTGCCGCACCCCACCATCAGGTCCTCGACGCTGTGGGGGTCGAGCTCGGGGACCTGCTCGAGCAGGGTGCGCACGATGAGCGCCGTCAGGTCGTCGGGCCGCAGGTCGACGAGGGAGCCCTTGAAGGCCCGCCCAATGGGCGTGCGCGCGGTGGCGACAATGACGGCGTCGGGCATGGCGACCTCCTAGCGGCGTGGCGTAACTGTGGCGAGCCTACTTACTCGAACGACGCGGTCGGCTACGTCGAAGTGAGCGGTCCGGCGTCGGTGAAGCCCTGGCGCACACCCTGGCCGGCGCGCTGGCGCAGCTGCTCGGGCTCGAAGAGCATCCAGTAGGCGTTGCGGGCGTGGCTGCGCGAGCGATTGAGAAACAACGTCGCGAGCACCATCGGGTCGTCGGACTCGTCCTCGTGGACGAAGACCTCGAGGATCGGTGTCGAGGTCATGAGCTGGGCCTGCATGATGCCGAGTGAGGCCTCGTGCGCGCACTGCTTGTCGATCGGTGTCGGACCGGGCATCCCCAACACGATCACGATCGAGGCTCCGTCGCGCTCGATCATGTTCTTCGCCGCGACCGCCAGGTCTTTAAAGCCCGGCACGGTCTGCGAGATCACTTCGAACTTCTGACCGTAGCCGGGGCACTCCTCGAGCTCGGCGCGCGCCGCCGCGCCCATGTCGAAGCGGGCGAACATCGTGTCGATGACGCCTATCTTCAACTTCTTCGGGGACTTTTTCTTCTCAGCCACACGACTCCAGTTACTCCATTGTAGGGAGAGCCGTCCCCGGCTCTTTATGAAGTGACGCCTTGGCGCGGCGCGAGCCCATGAAGGTTGTGAGACGAGGGCTAGAAATGAACTGGCGCAGCCGCCCACTGAACTCATCGCTACCGCGCTGTGCCCCTGCCATGCTCGCTCCCCGGCTCGCTCGGGTGTCGGGCGCCAGCTCTTTGGCAACCTCGGCCGGCCGCAAGGACGCGGCGGCCCGAGCGGTCGATCATGGCCGAGCCCAGCTTCCGGGCTGCCCCTCGCGCTTGCCGCTGAGGCGACCTTTTGCCTTGACGGCATCTCTTCTTGGCCTTCGTCGTATGCTGCCGTTCCGTGCAGAACATGGACGCGTACCTTCGCCGAATTGGCATAAGCGGCACAGCGACAAGTACGTGGCACGCAATCCACCGCGCTCACGCCACGACCATCCCCTTCGAGAACCTCGACTCGCATCGCGGGATTCCCATCTCGTTGGAACAGGGCGCACTCGAGCGCAAGCTGGTGACGGCCCGGCGCGGCGGTTACTGCTTCGAGCACAATCTTCTTCTGGCTTCGGCTTTGGCACAGCTTGGGCTGCGCGTTGAGCCGATGCTCGCTCGCGTCCGTTTCGGTGGTGCCCCGCCCGAAACTCGACCAAATGGGCACCTAGCCCTGCGGGTGACCGACGAGGACCGGCGCCAATGGCACGCGGACGTTGGTTTCGGACCGCAGTCGCTGCTGGATCCGATTCCGTTCGGCCCGTCAGGGGTGCACGAGCAGTCGGGCTGGAGCTTTCAAGTTGTGCAAGACGGCGAGGAGCTCGTTCTCCAATGGTTGACGCCGGAGGGTTGGACCGACTTGTACGGATTCCTCCCCAAGCCTGTCACGCGGATCGACATCGAGGTCAGCAACTGGTGGATGTGCACGAACCCAGCATCGCCCTTCGTGTCCGGGTTGGTCGCGTCATTCAATCACTCAGTCGGTCGGCGCGAGACCCTCTCGGACTTTTCCGGCCGGCTCAAGTTGATGGCGGCGTCGCCTGAGGGGGTGATTGAAACGCAAGAGCCCCGCGAGGCGATCCCTTCACTACTCGCGGAGCGATTCGACCTGCCGGGGTTCGCACTCGGTCCAGACGGCAGGGTGCGCTTCGGAACTACTGAAGACGCGCAGTCCGTTGGACCGGCACCGGATGTAAGCAGCCAGCCCTCGACCGGTTTCAGCGAATCCCGCGCAATTGGTGGATAGCCCACACACGGATCAACTGCACCGGTAACGCTCCGGCGTTCCGGCTTGGCGCAGCGATTGGCGCAATCCGTTTCGACCACTTGTGGCGCGGTGTGGCTGGATTCAGCGTGGCGCAAGCCCGGCGACGGCCTCGTTGAGGTCGATGCCGAAGGGCACGACAGCGAGCGTGGGGATCTCGACGCCGGCCTCGATGTAGCGCGCCACGTGGTCGCGGCAGGCGTCGTAGGACCCGTGGATCACGAGCTCGTCGACGACCTCGTCGGAGATGACCTCGTTGGCCAGCTTGCGGTCCCCGTTTGCCCACGCCGCCCACATGGGCGCGAGCGCGTCGCCGCGCCCGAGCCAGCGGTGGAACTCGGCGTAGGCCGACACGGTCAGGTACGACGAGATCATCCGGCGCGCGATGAAGCGCGCTCTGTCGGCGTCATCGCTCGGGACGACGAAGAGCCGCGCCGCAATCGTCTTGTCGGGCCCGACCTCGCGGCGGCACTGCGCGACGTCACTCGCGGCGAGCCAGTTGAGGATCGCCCCGTCGGCCTCTCGTCCAGCCAGGCGTAGCATCCCCGGGCGCAGGGCGCCCAAGAGGATCGGCGGTCGTTCGAGCACCGGGCGCGACAGCTTGAAGCCGTGCACCTCGAAGGTCTCGAAGACCTCGTCGATCTTCTCGCCGCGAAGCGCGCGCTGTAGAAAGCGCAGCACGTCGCGGGTCCGGGCGTAGGGGCGCTCGTAGGCGATGCCGTTCCAGCGCTCGACGACTGGTTCGCTCGAGGCGCCCAGTCCCATCGTGAAGCGACCGGCGGCGATCTCGGCGACGGCGGCCACGGTCATCGCGAGCAGTCCCGGGCCCCGGGTGAAGGCGGGCGTGACCGCGACGCCCAGGTTGAGCCGGGCTTCGGTCACCGCGGCCAGCGTCAGCGGCGTGAAGCCGTCCGCGCCGTCGACTTCGGCGGACCAGACGTCGGTGTAGCCGAGGTCGGCCAGGCGGTGGAACCAGTCGCGGTGATCGAGCAGCGAGACGCCCTCGAAGGGGATGGTGATGCCGTAGCGCGAGGTCATGTCTCAGTGTTTCAGAGTTCGTCGCGTGGCGCCGACCTAGCCGAGGAAGTCGCCCTCGTGGGGCGCGGGCACTTCGTGGCCGTGGCGCTCCAAGTCGCGCACCCAGCGCTTGATGAGGGTCTCGAGCACCGCCACGCGGGCGTAGTGCTTGCTCTCGGCCGCAATGAGGTCCCAACGCGCGCGCTTCTCGTCGGTCGCCTCGACCATGAAGTCGAGAGCCTTTAGATACGCGTCGCGCTTTTCGCGGTTGCGCCAATCGTCGGGGGTGAGCTTCCAGCGCTTCAGGGGGTCGTTCGCGCGCTGGTTGTAGCGGCGCAACTGCTCTTCGTCCGAGATGTGCAGCCAGAATTTCACAATGGTTACGTCGTCGCTCGTGAGCATCCGCTCGAACTCGACGATCTCCTTGGCCGACTGCTCGGCCGTTGCCTTGTCGATCTCCTTCTCCACCCGCTCGACGAGCAGCCGTCCGTACCAGGAGCGGTCAAAGACCGTCATCTCGCCCTTGCCGGGCAGCACCTCCTGGAAGCGCCAGAGGAAGTGGTGGCGCAACTCCTCCTCGGTGGGCGGGCCAACGGGCTGGACGCGCACGTGGCGGGGGTCGATGCTGGCCGTGAGCCGGCGAATCGCCCCGCCCTTGCCCGCGGCGTCGAAGCCCTCGAAGAGCACGAGCAGGCCCGGCCCGATGACGTTGGGCTCGAGCAGGCCCGCGCTGAAGAGCCGCAGCTGGGTCAGGCGATGCTGGGCCTTGAGAACGCGCCGGTCGGACTCCTCCTTGGAGAGCGACAAGGTGAGGTCGATGTCGTCGACGAGGCTCATGACCGGAGCCGGGCGGTACGAAGGGTTGGGGCTTTCACGAAATTCAACGTACTCGACGTCCCCGGGGCCGCGACCCGCGAGGCGACTACTCGAGCGGTTGCCCTCGCCGTCGATGCCGTCCTGTGGGCACGAAGTCGAGGCGCTCGTTCAGCCACGATCCGACGAGGAAGAGTCCGCCAAGCAGACCGAGCAAGATTGCGTAGCGCTCGTGGGGCGGGAAGAAGCGGTAGATGACGGTCGAAGTGCCTTGGGGCAGGGCCACCTGCTGGTAGACGCCGTCGACGGTCGTGATCGGCGCCGCCTTTCCGTTCACCGTGGCCGTCCAGCCCGCCATGGAAAGCTCGGTGCGCAGCAGCGTCGCGCCGGCGACGGGGCAGTTGATCGTGGCGACGTTGTCGCTGGCGCTCGAAACGGTGCACGTGGGCGAGGACGTCGTGAAGAAGGCGCGCGGGTTGGGCATTTGGTAGATCGTCGCCAGGGAGTCGCGGTAGACCTGGGTGACGCCGAGCTTGACGAGCTGGGGGATCAGCACAACGGAGCTCGGCACGACGAGGTACTTCACTGAAGCGTTTTCGTAGGCCGAAAAATGCGCCGCTACCTTGGCCTCGAGCGCCTCGACGCCGATGATGCCGCCCTTCACGACGAACTGGTTACCGGGGGTGAGGCCGGGGTAGAGCCGGTCCTCGATGAAATTCTTGAGGGACTCGGGGTAGGGCAGGTCGATCGAGCTCAGCGAGTTGATCCCGAACTCGGTGCCCCAGTTGGGGTACAGCACCGCGAAGTCCACGAAGCGCTCCTCGCCCTGGTTGGCCTGGAGGAACTGAATCGGCGCGTAGTCGACTGTGATCTGCTTCGGGGACTCGGCCGTGGGCACGAAGAAGAGCAGCAGTGACTCGCCGACCACGACAAGCGCGATCAGCAGCGGCGTGACCCGGGCTTTCGAGAATCGCCCGAGCACGAGCAAGAGGAACACGGCGATGAAGGGCAGCAGCGCGAGACCAAAGAGGATGACCCGGGCCTTGACACTGTGCAGGATGACGTGTTTATTGAAGGGACGGGCCTCGTTCGCGCACCAGAGCAGCACCAGCACCATGGCGACCGTGGTCGTCGTGAAGAGGCGCTTCGCGCGGGTACTCTCCGTGAAGTCGTAGAGCCCGAAGGCCGCCAGAATCACGACGGCCAGCTCGCAGCTCGGCATGATGTAGCGCGGGAACGACGACGTGTTCACGAGCGGGATGAGGTTCCAGATCACTCGAACGTGCAGGAAGTTGAAGGCGCCCATCAGCCCGACGAGCGTCCAGGCGGCGAGAAAGATTCGCTCGCGACGCAGGCGCTGGCCGAACAGTCCGACGAGGGCCAGGACGCAGATGCCCGCCCCGAAGTAGCCGCCCGTCTCGCCCCAGAACGAGTTCACGTGCGTGTTGGAGAAGATCGTGCCGAACACGTAGGGATCGAAGAGCGCGGCGAGGGACTCAGAGGGCAGGCGGATCACGCCGTCCACGGCGGCGGTGTGGCTGCCGATGAAAGAGACCTTGAGAAAGTCGGCAAATGGCACGAGCGACGGCAGGGCCAGCACGACACCGACGACTCCGCCGAGGCCGAGACGACGCAGGGCGCGGGGGCGCTGCAGGCGCGGGATCCCGAAGAGTCGAACGATCGCCCACGCACCCCCAAAGAGCCCGTCGAAGTAGGCGACCTCCGGAAAGCCGGCGTAGATCGACAGCGCGAGCGCGATCGCCGCGACGTACCAGCCCCGCTGCGACCGATTCGAAGCGCTGTCGAAGATCATCTCGACGCCGAGCAACAACATTGGCAGGAAGGCAACCGGATTAAGCACGGCGTTGCCAAGCCACGCGTACGTCCCGTTCAGCGCGAAGAGCATCCCGGCGACCGTGGCGAAGAAGATGGGCAGGGAGAGCCGTCGAGCGAGGAAGTAGGTCGACACGCCGGCGATGACTTCCAGGGTGACGTGGAACCAGAGCAGACCCGACGACATCGCAAAAAGCAGCGTCAGGGGAAAGAGGGCCGCCGACTGCATCTCGCCCACGAGCGGCTGACCAAGGCCCTCGTAGTAGTTCCACCAGGGCAGGTGGCCGTGCAACAGATCAATGGCGGCCTGATGTCCGAGCGCCTGGGTGATGAACCCGAGGTTCGGGTCGATCGCCGGTCGTCCGCAGGTCACCCGACAGAGGTGATGGGAGATGCCAGCAGTCCAGGAGATCGGATCGTTGTTGGCCAGTCCCGTGACGTACATCACGTTGCCGGCGAGCACGACTAAGACGATGAGAACGATCGGAATGGTCGATGGTGGAAGCCGACGGTAGAAGGTGATCAGTCGGTCTCCCGTCAAATTCACCACATCAGGCTACAAGGGTCACTTCACGCGAAGGGGACCGAAGGTGGGCGCGGAAAAAAGTACATCTTCTCGCCCAACAGCAGCAGCGACTCGGGGAAGTACGGGTCGCGAAAGGAGCCAAAGATGTCCCAGCGACGGATGAATCGGTTGCGGTCCTCGATCGGATCGAGTCGACCCCGCGACGAGCCGACGTGATGGAGGAGCCTCACCTCGGGGGTATAGACCACGTAGCGGTCCTCCATCTGGCTGCGCAGGCAGATGTCGACGTCGTTCATGACGACCTGTAGTCGCTCGTCCATTCCGCCGAGCGATTGCCAGAACTCACGCCCGACCATCTGAACAGCTCCCGTTACCGCCGCCACATCGCGCAACGACAGTGCGAGGTAGTCAACGTGCGGGTAGTTCGAGTCGGTCCGTAGGTGCTGGGGGTAGGGCGCGATGACGATGCTCTCGTGCTCGCTGCTCCCGTCGGGGTCGAGCAGGCGGGCCCCAACTATGCCGACGTCGGGCAGCGCGGCGAGCGCCACCATCTGCTCAAGCCAGTCTGGCGTGACGACGACGGTGTCGTTGTTCAGCGTCACGACGTAGTCCGCACTCGAGTGGTTGATCCCGCGGTTGACGATCTTGGCGTAGTTGAAGGGTCCCGGGCAGGGGACGACAGCGTACTTGGTGGATTCGAAGTACTCGAGCGACTCCGGCTTGGCCGAATCGTTGTCGAGGATGATGACGTCGTAGTTGGGGTAGGTCGTCTTCTCCTCGATCGAGGTAATGCACTGGCGCACGAGATCGATGCGGTCGCGCGTGGGAATGATGATGTCAATCGTCGGCGCCGGCCGGGGTACCTCCGGCGACCAGCGAACGAGACCCGGGAGGGTCCCCGGCGCCACCTTGCCCGACCACCCACGTCGAGAGAGCGCTGCGAGCACTACGCGGCAGGTGTCTTCGTCGAGTCTCGCGGCGTCAAAGGAGCTCGCTGGCCTTCCGGCGGGCAGCACCTGGGCAACGTGGCGGAATCGCGCCCCGGCCTCGCTCAGGCGCAGGTATGCGTCGTGCTCGAAGGCCCAACCGGCGCCGGGCGAGAAGCCGCCGCACTTGAAGAGCGTCTCCACGCGCAGCAGGGCCGGCCGGCCAACGACGTTATAGCTGAGCAGCGTGTGCGGGCCGACCGAGGGGCTCTTCAAGATCGGGGCAAACTCATTGATCCCGTTTTCGTCGGCGAAGACGACATCGTCCTCGAGGGACGCGTGCGCGAGCAGGATAGCCACGGTGAGACGGCGAGCCTCGGCGCTGGTCGACGCATCGGTCACGAACAGCCAGGTAGCCGTCGTCTCATTCAGCGTGTCGACGAGTCCTGAGACTTGCTCGATCGGCGACGCTTCTTCGTCGAAGACGACGACCGAGACGTCGGCCGTGTCGAAGTCGATCGAGGCCAATTCGGCGGCGTAGTCAATGGATCGAGGCCGGTAGTTGACGGGAAAGATCTCCGCGGTCTTCGAAGCCGCCATCCTGGTGATCCTCTTGGGCTGTCGCTTTCGAAGCCGCCTCCATGCGTGCAGGGACGGACGAAAGACGAATCGGGCCGAGCGGTAGCGCCAGGTGTCCTCGCCGAGGATGCGCCCCGCGGTGCGCTGCAGACGTGTTCCCGACGTCAGGCGGATCTGGCGATGGAACTCGATCCAACGGTGCTTGATTTCCCTTTGGGTTATCGGCGGCGTGGCTTCGTCGTCGAACCGTTGCAAGAGGGCCAAGATTTCGTCCCGAACTACGCGTGAAGGAGGGGGGCCACGGGCCCCATGAACCGGCCTAGGAACCTTGGAACGAACGATCGGAGTTCAGAGGTCACGTCCTCAACGATACTGGCCGGGCCATCGTCAATCGAAGGCTGCGCTTGGAAGAAGATGGTCACAACCAGCGAACTTCGTCCGTGTTACGTTGTCCTACTCGTTTGTTTTCGCGGGTGACTCTTACCAGGGGGATTCTAGGCCATGACCGAAACGCTGGAAGTCCCTGCATCTGATTCGACCGAGAACGCGCTTCGCCCCGGAGTCCTCGGCCTCTTCGACTCGGTCATCATGGGGATCGCCGGGGTTGCGCCCGCGTATTCGATCGCCGCCTCGACCGCCGTGCTCTTTGGCGCCGTGCTCCTCGGCGGTGCCGCGGCACTGCTTTATTGCGGCATCGCGATGTTCGGCATAGTTTTCGCCTTCAACTACCTCGGACGCGTCGAGACGAACGCCGGCGCGAGCTATTCCTGGGTTCGTCGGGCGCTGCACCCGGTGCTCGGCTACCTCTCGGGATGGGCCCTCGTGGTCTCCGCGCTCATCTTTATGGTGATCGCGACCGTCCCCGCGGGGGCCAACATCCTCGGGCTCTTCTCGGCGAGCGCCGCCAACAACACCGCCGAGGTGACAACGGTCGGGGCCGTCTTCTTCCTTCTGATGGTTGCCGCCGTGGCGGCGGGCGTGACCATCACGGTCAACGTACAGATCGTGATGTCCAGCGTCGAGCTATTACTCCTGGTCTTCTTCGCGGCGCTGGCGATCTTCCACGGCCAGCACGTGCACTCGTTTTCGTGGCACTGGTTCTCACCGGCGGTCTTTCACGGCCAATCTGGATTCGCCGCCGGCGCGCTGGTGGCGGCCTTCTACTACTGGGGCTGGGACGTGACTGCGAACCTGAACGAGGAGACCAAGTCGGCTAAGAAGACGCCAGGTTTCGGCGCGATGATCGCCATCTTGATCGTGTTCGCCCTCTTCGAGGTCTTCACCATTGCGACCAACATGGTGCTCACGTCCGGCCAGATCACGCACAACGAGGCCGACGTACTCAGCGTGCTGGGTCAGCAGGTCTGGCACGGCACGGGAGGCAAGTTCATCGTGCTGGCCGTGGTGCTCTCCACGGTTGCCACGCTCGAGACCACCCTCATCCAGGTGACCCGGACCTTATTCTCCATGGGCCGCGACAACACGCTGCCCAAGCGTCTTGGCACGGTGAATGCGAAGCGCCAGACGCCGATCATCGCCACGGCTGTCGTGACGGTCATCTCGCTGGGGCTGTTCATCGGGGGCCAGTTCATCGGGTCGATTAGTTCGATCCTTTCTGACGGCATCAACGCCATCGGATTGCAGATCTGCATCTACTACTGCCTGGCCGGCTTGGCCATAGTCGTGCTCTATCGCAAGCAGCTTCTGCTTTCTGTCTCGAACTTCATCTTCATGGGCCTCTGGCCCTTCGTCGGAGCGACGTTCATGGCGTATCTCTTCGTGAAGTCGATCCCGGCCCTGAACCACGCGTCGCTCTGGGTGGGACTGGGCGCGATGGCCCTCGGCCTGATCCCGATGTCCTACTACTGGGCGAAGGGGAACCCCTACTTCGACATGCCGACCAAGGAGGATCGCGTCGCGGTGCTCCAGGAGTTCGAGCAGAACCTTTAGAACGGATTCGCTGACGCGCTGGTCCTCGTTGATGGCGTTGCCATAGCGGTCGGAGCGATGAGGATCGTCAGCCTCGTCCCGTCGGTCACCGAGACGCTGTCGTCGTGGGATTGCACGCCGGTTGCCTGCACGCGATTTTGCGAGCGACCGGACCTCTTGGGCGTTGGAGGAACGAAGAATCCCGATCTCGAGCGCGTCGTCAGCCTGCGGCCCGATGTGGTCGTGATGGACACCGAGGAGAACCGGCGAGAGGACTACGACGCGCTGATCGGTCGCGGTCAGTCCGTGCTCGCGCTGCACGTGCGCTCACTGAGCGACGTGAACCCCGCGATGGCCGAGCTGGCCGCAAGGGTCGAAGCGGCGTGGACGCCACTCGAGATCGGCCCCGCGACGCCGGCGCGCTTACGAGCGTTCGTTCCGATCTGGCGACGCCCGTACCTCGCTCTCGGCACACCGACTTACGGCGCGTCGCTGCTGGCGCATCTCGGCATGGCTACCGTCTTCGACGACGAGGGACCCTACCCGGAGATTGCGCTGGCTGACGCCGCCGAGCGGCGGCCCGACGTCGTGCTCGCGCCCAGCGAGCCCTATCCCTTCGGCCGGCGCCATTTGGCCGAGCTTGAGTCGGTTGCGCCAACCGTGTTCCTCGACGGCAAGGATCTCTTCTGGTGGGGTGAGCGCACGCGCGCGGCCCTCGTTCGCCTGGCCGCCGTCCTCGATTCGATCGACCCGGGTTTTCGCTAGAGGACGGCGTTAACGGTCATTGGCGTCTTCGACGTGCATTGGCCGGGTACCCGGTAGTCAGCCTGTTTGCTCTCCGTGCTGGGCGATGCTCATATCACAGAGCGGCGCCCCTCTCCAATCCTTCGCTTCCTGTGGACGGGAACTGTCCCAGGAAATTGTCCACCGTTCGATAGCCTCGTAACGTGGCTTTCCGGCGCGTTCCCCGATCCACTCGCCGGCGGCCAGGGCAGCGGCCGGTGGCGATCACCTGCGCTTTCGCGTTGAGTTCTGCGCTCCTCGCCGCGTGCGGGTCCTCGAACCATCACCACTCCTCGGCGACGACCTCGACCAGTGCCGCGCCCGTTGCGCTGTGTCCGCTGACCGACACAGCTGCTCCCGGCAACGTCGTGCCGGATCGACCGGCCCTGGCCATCAAGGTGGACAACTACTCGTTGGGTCCGGCGCCGGCCGAGGCGCGCCCCCAAAGCGGTCTTGACTACGCCGACGTCATCTTCGAGGAGCAGGTCGAAGGCTCCATCACTCGATACGCTGCGGTCTTTCAGTGTCGCAACGCTCCGGGCACGGTTGGGCCCGTTCGATCCGCGCGGTGGACCGACATTCAGATGCTGTCCCAGCTCGGCCGCCCCATCCTCGTCCACGTGGGCGGCATCACACCAGTAGTGGACCTGATCGAAGCGTCCCCACTGGTGAACGTGGACCTGGGCGGCAATCCCCAGCTGGCGATTCATCCCGCGGGGCGCTACGCGCCCTACGACACGTACACGACCACCCAAGCGGTCTGGGCGCAGGAGAAGCAGCTGACCACACCCCCCGCCCGTATTTTTTCCTTCTCTTCGGTGGTTCCCACTGGTGAATCGGTCACGCAGGTCCACCTCGACTGGTCCGGCACGTCCGATATCTACTGGCGCTGGGATAAGAGCACGGGAACCTGGCTGCGCTTTTACAACGTGGGCTCGACTTCGGCGCCCGACGTGCAACCCGACCTGCTCGCCGACGGCATGCAGAATCAAGCCCAGAACGTCATCGTTCAGAAAGTGAACATCACGTACGGCCCGTGGTTCGAGAACTCAGAGGGTGGTCTCGAAGCCGAATCGCACATCTTTGACAGCTCGGGCAAGGCCTACGTCTTTCGCGACGGCAAGATGATCGTCGGGACCTGGTCCGCCGGTGCCGCGGGCACGCCCACGAAGTATTTCGACGCCGCCGGAAGGCCCATTGACCTGCAGCCGGGGCGCACGTGGGTTGAGATCTACCCCGACGCCGATCCCGTGGTGGTGACGCCGCTGGCGCCACCGGCCACAACGACGACGACCTCAGGTTGAGTTCGCCGTGCATGCGATGCAGTCCCCGGATGTCGTCGCGAGGATTTCGCTACGAATCTAACCTTGCGTGGCTGACGCCTAATCGGACGCTTTGGCGCGGCGCCATGTAATAGCATTTGAAAAAATCTGTTCCAGTTAGTCGGCGACGCGAGCGCGTGATCGCGTCTTAGGGGGGCCAACGTGACGCTGATCGTAGAGCCGGCGCATCCGTCCGAGCAGAAGGGATTAAAGACCGGCGCGCTTGGCCTCATTTCGAGCGTTGTCATCGCCGTGGCCTCGACGGCTCCCGCGTACAGCATGGCCGCGACGCTTGGTTTCGTCGTCGTCGCTATCGGCGTGCAGGCCCCGATCGTTACCATCCTCGCCTTCATCCCGATGTGGTGCATCTCGGTTGCCTTCGCCCAGATGAATAAGGCCGATCCCGACTGCGGGGCGACCTTCACGTGGGCGACGAGGGCATTCAGGCCCCGCGTCGGCTGGATGGGCGGCTGGGGAGTGCTCGCCGCGGACGTCATCGTGATGGCGAGCCTCTCGCAGATCGCCGGACAGTACGTCTTCGATCTATTTAACGCGAACGGCATCGGTGACGACGCCTCCAGCGTCTGGGTGCTGCTTGTTGGCATCGGCTGGATCGTCGCCATGACGTGGATTTGCTACGTCGGGATCGAGATCTCGGCCAATTTCCAAAAGGCCCTGCTCGGGATCGAGCTCACCATGCTGACGGTGATGTCAATATGGGCCCTCATCCGGGTCGGCAACGGCACGGCGCCGGTAGGACACTTGCCCGTCTCGTGGACGTGGTTCGATCCCTTCAAGGTGAAGCACATCAACGACTTCATCATTGGGCTCGCCGACATGCTCTTCATTTACTGGGGCTGGGACACCGCTCTCAATCTCAACGAGGAGACGGCCGACGCCGAGGTCACGCCCGGCAAGGCCGGCATCTATTCGACATTCATTTTGCTGGCGATCTACGCCATCGTCATCCTTGCGACCCAGTCCTTCGCGGGCATCGGCACCTCTGGCATCGGCCTCGGCAATCCCAACCACACGAATGACGTCCTCTCCATCCTCGGTCCAGCCATCTTCGGCCATTCGACCTTCGCGTCGGTACTCGACCACCTCTTGTTGTTGATGGTGCTCTCCTCGGCGGCGGCCTCGACCCAGACGACAATCCTGCCCACCGCCCGCACCGTCCTCTCGATGTCGGTGCACAAGGCGCTGCCGAGCGTTTTCAAGAGGATGCACAAGCGCTTCCTCACCCCAACGGTGGCGACGGTCTCGTTTGGCGTGGCCTCGACGGCGCTGTACGTGGCGTTGAACTTCATCTCGGCTGGTCACGTGATTGCCGACTCGGTGGACGCCCTGGGCGTCATGATCGCTTTCTACTACGGCATGACCGGCTTTTCTTGCGCGTGGTACTACCGCAAGGAACTCACCAAGAGCGTGCACAACCTTTTCATCCAGGGCATCGCGCCACTCTTCGGCGGTGTCGCGCTCTGGCTCATCCTCGGTTGGTCCTTCTGGTACTACTGGCAGCCGGGAAACAGCTACACGCACCTGGACGTCTTCCACCGTGAGATCGGCGGGACCTTCACCCTCGACGTCGGCGCGCTTTTGATCGGGATCATCTTGATGTTCACGATGCAGGCGGTTCGGCCGGCGTTCTTTCGCGGCGAGACCCTCAATAGGGACACGCCGACGCTCGTCACCGAGGACTACGTGTCCAACCCCGGAACGGCGGACTAGGTTGCTCTCGGCTCCCACCCAAAGACCGTCTCGCTAAGGAGGCATACGCACATGACTGACGCCCCACGTCCTCGTATCGTCGTCGGCGTCGACGGATCGCCGCTGGCCACAAACGCCCTCGAGTACGCCATCGAGGAGGCCCAGCTGCGCAAGGCCGAACTGCACATCACCTACGCCTACCCCGTTATGGCCATGGGCGTGACGGGTTCGACGGGCAAGGACTACTACGACGCGGTCGAGCACGATGCCAGAGAGTTCCTCCAGGGCATCATGGCCAAAGCGCCGTCGACCGAGGGGATTGAGGCCGAGTGGTTGGCCGTGCCCGGCAACCCGTCCGAAGTGCTCATCGAAGCGAGCAAGGAAGCGACACTGCTCGTCGTCGGCTCGAGGGGAGTGGGAGGATTCATCGGCCTGCTCATGGGCTCGGTCTCCACCCAGTGCGTGCACTACTCGCACTGTCCGGTGCTCGTCGTGCGCGAGAGCCACTGATTCGCCAGTCATCGTTGGTGACGGCGAGGCGGTGTTGGACCGACGAGGGGTCTCCCCGCCAATCGGGGAGCAGCGGGGCTAGCGAGCTCGCCGAATCGCGCGGTTGCGCACGACGGCCCACCACAGCGACCACGCGACGAATACCTCGAGCAGCGAGGCGAGCGAAGCCACCACGTCAGACCGGCCGACAGCGACGGTGATCACGATGACCAGTTCGACGACGAGGGCGACGAGGCAGATGATGGCGTAGGGGCCGTACTGGTAGGCGGCCCGGTGGATGCGCGCCGACGGCTGGACGTTCGAGTGCCAGAAGGCGTTGAGGACTTCGCGCTTCTCCTGGCGAGTGCAGCTGCGGTACACGTCGAGCCTCATGGGGTCCACGCTACCGAGATGGCCGGCGAAGCTCACGGTCAACAAGGTCGGAGCGGGCGCGACGACGCCTTTGGGCCGAAGGTCCCTAGCGGTGCTGCTCGCTAACGGGCTACGTTGGAACCGACAGTGACGACGTAGAAGTTGGCGCCGATTTGACGAGTGGTAGAGGGTGTTGGCATGGCTCGCTTGCCTTGTTGCGGTGAGGATGCGGGAGCCGATCGTCAAGAATGGGCTGAAACAGAGGTGCCGGCGGCGCGGTATCAAAGTCGGCGCCGTCACCAGTTCCATTCGCAGAAAGGTCGGGCAACGTCATGGGAATCCCCAGCGCCTCCTACTCAATAACCATGCGCGTGGCGCTCGACAGCGCCGCGGACATCCCGAACATCGCTGCGGCAATAAGCAGCGCTGGCGGTCTCGTCACGGCGCTCGACGTCGTTGAGCCCATCGGCGGGCACCTCGTCATTGACGTCACGTGCAACGCCACGGACGAGCACCACGCCGAGATCCTGGGTTCAACCGTGGAGTCGGTAAAGGGCACCCACGTCTACGCCATCAGCGACCGCACATTCCTGCTGCACCTTGGCGGCACGATCTCCACTGAGCCCAAGGTTCCCCTAAAGACGCGCGACGACCTTTCGATGGCCTACACCCCAGGCGTGGCGCGCATCTGCAGCGCCATCGCGAAGGATCACTCGCTGACGAGAAAGCTCACGATCAAGCGCAACACGGTCGCCGTGGTGACCGACGGCTCGGCGGTGCTGGGACTCGGCAATATCGGACCCGAAGCGGCGCTGCCGGTGATGGAGGGCAAGGCGCTGCTCTTCAAACGTTTCGGCAACGTCGACGCCTGGCCGGTGTGTCTTGCCACGCAGGACACCGACGAGATTGTCCGCATCGTCCAGTGCCTCGCCCCCGTCTACGGCGGAATCAACCTTGAGGACATCTCGGCGCCGCGCTGCTTCGACGTAGAGGCGCGCCTGCGTGAGCTGCTTGACATCCCGGTCTTCCACGACGACCAGCACGGCACGGCGACTGTCGTCTACGCGGCGTTGCTCAATGCCCTGCGCGTCGTGAAGAAGGAGATGAGCGAGATTCGAGTCGTCGTGCTCGGGGTTGGCGCGGCCGGTGTCGCGATCAGCAAGCTGCTGCTCGCCGAAGGGGTCAGCGACATCATTGGCCTGAATCGCCACGGCATCATCGACGAGAACGACGAGCGGCTCGACGTGCATCGACGCTGGCTCGCCCAACATACCAACAAGGAGAAGAGGACCGGCGGTCTCGTCGACGCCATGATGGGCGCCGACGTGTTCATCGGCGTCTCGGGGCCGGACCTCGTCACCGAGGAAGACCTGAAGGTCATGGCCTCGGACTCAGTCGTTTTCGCCCTCGCCAATCCCGACCCCGAGGTCGACCCGGTGCTCGCGCGCAGGTACGCGGCGATCGTTGCGACGGGCCGCAGCGACGAGCCCAATCAGATCAACAACGTGTTGGCCTTTCCGGGGATCTTCCGCGGCCTCTTGGACGTCGGCGCGACGAAGATCAACGAAGAGATCGAGATCGCGGCCGGTCGGGCGATCGCTGGCGTCGTCAAGGATAACGAGCTCACGGCGGACTACATTGTGCCGACAGTCTTCAATCCGGCGGTCGTGAAGGCGGTGGCCGAAGCGGTCGCCCAGGTCGCGCGCGCCGCGATGCCGGCTTGACGAAGGTTGTCCTGGCTCGCTAGCCCGAGCGCGGCGCCTTTTGGGCCCGCTTGACGGTGGCTTTGACTTCTTCGCGCTGGCGCTGTACCTTTCGGCGGATCTCGTCGACCTCGCGCCGTGCCTGGCGCCGGATCTCGTCGGCTTCGCGGCGGGCTTGCTCGCGAACGACAGCGCGCGTTGATCGACCCACATCGCGCCCTCGCGAGCGCGCGCCGACGTCGTCGCGCTTTCTCGTCTCGGCCTCGGCCTTTATCACGCGCCACGCTTCGCGAGCCTGTTTCATCGCCAAGACGACCTGCTTTCGCGCCTCGTTCGACGCGTTGGCAGCGCTCTTCACCTGCGAGCGACCCTTGTCTTGCATCACCGTCGCGAACGACCACAATCCGGTATCGATGAGCCGGGCCGCCCGGCGGACGTCGCTCAGCACGGCGTCGCGCACCTCGGTGGGGGAGAGCGAGCCGCTCGACCACTTGACGAAGGCACGCAAGTAGATCCGCCAGAGACCCATGAGCGCGTCGGCCGCGATCTGGGGTTCGGGGTCGCTCGGGTCGACGCCGACGCGCGCGGCGAGTGATTCCGCGGCCACCTGGGCCAGTCGGTCGGTCAAGTCAGCTCGGGCCGCCTTCAGGGCCGGCGTGGATTCGATGAGGTCGTTGAAACGCGAGATCTGTTGAAGGCTGACGTGCTTGGCGGTCTTGAGATAGGTGACCAAACGATTCATTTCGTCGGTCAGAATCTCGATCACGGCCTCCACGGGCGACACTTGTGGCGTTCCCGGACCGAGCGCACGGCGGATGTCCTCGGCGAGAGTCTCCTCACGGTCCAAGACCAAGGACTCCTTGGTGGGAAAGTAGTTATAGATCGTCTTTTCGGAAACATCGCAGGCGGCTGCGATCTCGCTGACGCGCACCTCGTCGAACCCCCGCTCCAGGAACATCAGCGTGGCGGTGTCCGAGATCAGATCCCGCATGAGACTCTTCTTGCGCTCGCGAAGCCCTAAATCTTGCTCATGGGCGTCGCCCGGGTGCTCGCGGACGACGCGTCGAAAGTCGGCTAACTCCGACCAATCACCGTCACTCGACCTGTCCACGTCACTATGGTAGCGGGAAAATTGACAAATTTCTAGTTGCTAAATCTTTTTAGTTACTATACGATTCTCTCCGAAGGGAGACCAATGCCCACCAATGAAGTCGTTGTCCGCACGGAAGGCCTCACCAAGCGCTTCGGAGAGTTCACCGCGGTCAAACAGTTCGACCTCGAAGTGAACTCGGGCTCGATCGTCTCGCTGCTCGGGCCTAACGGCGCCGGCAAGACCACCATCGTGCGCATGCTGGCCACACTGATCAAGCCGAGCGCAGGATCGGCAACCGTCTGTGGCTACGACGTCGTCGCCGAAGGCGATGCCGTGCGCAGCGTCCTCTCGCTGACTGGGCAGTTCGCGGCGCTCGAGGACAACCTGACGGCGTGCGAGAACCTCGTGCTGATGGCGCGACTGCGCGGCTACCGCCGACCGGTGGCCGAGCAGATCGCCGAGCGCCTCATCGAGCGCTTTGACATCGGCGAATTCCGGGGCAAGCTGGTGAAGTCGATCTCGGGCGGCCAGCGTCGCCGCGTCGACCTCGCGGCGAGTCTGGTCGTCCAGCCGAGGATTCTCATCCTTGACGAACCCACGACGGGCCTCGACCCTCGCAGCCGCCAGGTCGTCTGGGCCACGATGCGAGAGCTCGTTGCGAGCGGCGTCACGATCTTTCTCACGACCCAGTACCTAGAAGAAGCCGACGCGCTCGCTGATCACATCGTGCTGATCGATCACGGACGGGCCACGGCGGCCGGGACGCCCAACGAGCTCAAGGCGCGCATCGGTGACCAGCGAGTCGACGTGATCGCGGCCGACGCGGAAGGCCTGGATCATCTAGTGCGCGGCCTTTCGTCGAGGTTCGATCTCACCGTGTCGCGCGGCCAGCGAATGATCTCGATTCCAGCGCCCGACGACGCGATGGACCTCGCCAACGTCGCTCGCGCGGTGAAGGAATTGCGCGTTGAAGTCGACGAGATCGCCCTGCGTCGCCCGACGCTCGATGACGCGTTCCTCGCCCTGACGGGTCAGCCGCTCGACGTAGTTCCATCCACCGAGGACCTTGAGGAGTCACTGCGATGACCACGATGACAGCTGACAGATCTACGGCCGCCTACGAGGCTTTGCCGGCTCGCCCGTCTCCCTTCTCTCGCTACCTGCGAGAGACGACGCTGCTCGTGGCCAGGGGTCTGCGGACCATTCCGCGCGTGCCCACGCGGCTCAGCGACGTGACCATCCAGCCAGTCGTCTTCACCCTCTTGTTCCTCTACGTCTTCGGTTCGGCCATCCACATTCCCGGCATTACCTACCAGAACTACCTCCTGCCCGGGCTGATCGGCCAGAGCCTGGCCTTCGGGGTCATCGGCGCCGGTGTGGCGACCGCAACGGATTTCGCGAGCGGCGTCGTCGACCGGTTCCGGTCGCTTCCCGTCACACGGTTGTCGGTCATTACAGCTCAGGTCGTGGGCCAGATCCTTGAGCAGATACTGGGAATGGCGATCGTCGCCGGCATCGGGCTCGGTCTCGGCTGGCGCCCGCACCTGAATGTGGGCACCGGCCTTGAGCTGGTCGGGCTGATCCTGCTCGGCCTCACCGCCTTTACCTGGTTCGGGGTGCTCATGGGCATGGTCGTGCGCAGCACCGACGCGATGCAGGGCGTCGGCTTTGCCATCGTCCTGCCACTGTCGTTCCTCGCTGGCACCTTCGTGCCGATTGCGGGCATGAAGGAAGTTCCCCGGGTCATCGGCCAGTGGGACCCCCTGTCGTCGCTCGTCGCCGCCGTGCGACACGTCGCCCAAGGCACCAACACGACGGGCTCGTGGCAGCTCGAACATCCCGTGGTGTCGATGATCTTCTGGTGCCTGCTCATCATCGCGGTCTGCGTGCCGCTCGCCCTCAAGCGCTACCAAACGACGACCGCGCAGTAGTCACTCGCGTCGGGCGAGTTATAGCAATGATCGTGACGCCGAGTGGCGAAATGGCGGCGAGTAAGTTCGGGGCGTCGAACGGAGCGTCAGGAGAGCGCCATGGCCGAATTTCCCTACGCGGAGCAGTTCGGCGTTAATCGGACCCTACCCGAGGATGGGTTCGACAAGGACACGGTGCTCTCGATGCTCTCGACCATGTCCTCAGCGGAGAATCCCAAGTGGGAGTCCGGTCAGTGTTCGGGCACGATGTACTGCGGCGACCACGACCACTACGACTTCTTGAACGCGGCCTTCTCCTACTTCTCCTACGTCAACGCCCTCCAGCGCGACCTCTGCCCGAGCTCGACGAAGTTCGAGGCCGAGATCATCGCGATGACCCTCGATCTGCTCGGCGCGGCAAGCCTGTCCGGCACCGAGCCCGCGGGGCTCGTCACGACGGGCGGGTCTAGTTCGATCGCCCACGCCGTCCTCGCGTACCGCGAGCACGTCAAGACGCCCGGACGACCCAACATGATCAAGCCCGAGACGGCCCACGCCGCCTTCGCCAAGGCCGGCCACCTCTTCGGGGTCGAGATGCAGGTCGCTCCCGTCGACCCATGGACGACCCTGGTCGACGTCGGGTGGGTGAAGAGCCACATCGACGTGAACACCGTTGCCCTCGTTGGCTCGGCCGGCAACTACGGCTACGGCACCGTCGACCCGATCGAAGAGCTCGGCCAGGTCGCCATCGAGCACGGCGTCGGGCTGCACGTCGACGCGTGCCTCGGGGGCTTCATCTTGCCCTTCGGCCGTGAACTGGGCTACGACATCGCGCCCTTCGACTTCTCGGTGCCGGGCGTCACGACGATCTCGGCCGACACCCATAAGTACGGCTACGCCTTGAAGGGCACGAGCGTGCTCTGCTTCGCTGATAAGGCGTTGCGCAACGACCAGTACTTCTACCTGACCGACTGGTCGGGCGGACGGTACTGCTCGCCGGGCATGGACGGCTCGCGCTCGGCCGGGCTGATCGCGGCGACGTGGGCCGCGATGGTGCGCCTCGGGCGCTCGGGCTATCGCCGCTACGCGAAGGAGATCTACGCCACCTCGGCCGCGATGCAGGATGCCGTGCGCCAGCACCCCTCGCTGCGGATCCTGGGCGAGCCCAGCTTCCTCTTCGCCTTCACGTCCGACGAGTTTGACGTGTACCTGGTGAATGATTTCTTGCGCACGAGGGGGTGGCGACTCAACGGCCAGCAGTACCCGAACGCGCTCCACATGGCTGTGACGCGCCCACAGACCCAGCCCGGCGTCGTCGAGCGCTGGGCGCTCGACCTGGCGGATGGCGTCGCCTACGCGAACGAGCACCGCGGCGAAGCAGCTCAGACCGGCGCCTTCTACGGCGGCGTTCCTGGCGGGCCGACCGACGAGGCCGACGCGTTCATCAGATCGATGATGGCGCTCATCATGGACCGCCAGACGTCGATCCCTTCCGCGTGAGCGACGAGCCCGATCTCGCGATCGCCATCGACCTCGGCACCGGTGGACCAAAGATTGCACTGGTCACGCTCGACGGCGAGGTCCTCAGCCACGAGGTGCACCACGTCAGGACCGACTTCGGGGCCGACGGCGCGGCGACCCAGGACGCTGTGGCGTGGTGGAGCCTCATCACGGCGTCGACCCAGCGCCTGCTCGCCGCATCGGGCAAGGCCGCGCGAGTGCGGGCGGTCGCGGTCACCGGCCTCTACGCCTCGACGGTGCCCGTTGACGCGAACGGAGTTCCGACGGGACCGTGCCTGACGTGGCTCGACACGCGAGGGGGTCGCCACTCGCGCCGTGCGATTGGCGGTTCGTTCCACGGCTACCAGGCCCGGAAGGCGCTGGCCTTTGTCCGCAAGGCCGGCGGCGCGCCGTCCACATCCGGGGCCGACCCGATCGGTCACATGCTGTACCTGGTGCACGACGAGCCAGAACTCGTCGCTCGGACCGCGTGGTTCATGGAGCCGGTCGACTACCTGACGATGCGCTTCACGGGCACGGCGTCAGCGACGCACGCCTCACGGAGCATTTCGTGGCTGACGGACAACCGCGACCTGTCAAAGTACGAGTACGATTCGCAGCTGCTCGCCATGGTCCACCTCGACGCGAAGCTCCTGCCGCCGCTTCGCCCGATCGGTTCCATCGTGGGCACCGTGAAACCCGACGTCGCCTCGTCGCTCGGGCTTTCCCGCGACGTGGCGGTCATCACTGGCGTGCCCGACGTGCACGCGGCCGCCCTGGGCACGGGCGCGACGCGGCCCTACGAGACCCACCTTGCGCTGTCGACGACGTCGTGGATCAGCTGTCCGGTGCCGAGGAAGAAGACCGACATCAATCACTCGATTGCGTCGGTACCGGGCCTGACCAACGATTCCTACGTCATCGTCGACAACCAAGAGACCGGTGCCAAGTCCCTCGACTGGCTGCGCGCGCTACTCGGCGGTGCGGGTTCGCGTCTCAGTTTCGAGGCGATGACCGACCTCGCCGCGACGTCGCCGCCCGGGGCGAACGGCGCAATTTTCACACCTTGGCTGGCCGGTGAGCGCTCACCGGTCGACAATCGGCGGGTTCGCGGGGGCTTTACGAACTTGTCGGTGACGACGACGACGGCCGACGTGATCCGTGCGGTCATGGAGGGAGTCGCCGCAAACGCGGCGTGGCTCCTCACCTACGTCGAGCGCTTCACCGACAGGTCGCTCTCGCCGATTCGCGCGCTCGGTGGTGGCGCTCAATCGTCCCTTTGGTGTCAGATCTGTGCGGACACAATGGGTCGCGAAGTCGAGCAGGTCCCCGAGCCGCTCCTCGCTCAGCTGCGTGGCGCGACGCTGCTCGCTTCCGTGGCGCTCGGTCGGCGCCGCCTTGACGAAGTCGAGGCACCGATCGGGGGAGTCACTTATCGTCCCGGCGACGACGTCGCGCCGCTCTATCGGGCGCGAGCCCGCCAGTTCCCGAGTCTCTACGAGCGCGATAGGCGCTGGTCGCGCCGTCAGGGGAGGGCTCGCTAACCGGCGATGTCCCGAGCTCGCCCGGGCGGCGCACGACCTTAGAGGGGCGGGCGAAAGACGGCGAAGGGGTCGGTCACCACGAGCGAGCGCCGTGCGAATCGGTACAGTGACGCCGGTCGGCCGCCCGATGGCGATGGAGCGGCGACCTCGCTTGTCGCTTCGATCACCTTACGCCGCAGCAGGACTCGCTGGAAGTTGGTCGTCGAGATGGCGTGGCCGAGGCAGGCGACGTAGATCGCCTTGAGCTCGGCGATCGTGAACGTCTCGGGCGCCAGCGCGTAGGCGACGTTGGTGTAGGTGAGCTTGGCCCGTAGGCGAGTGCGCCCCGAATTGACGATCGACGCGTGGTCAAAGGCCGTGTCGGGCAGCTCGTCGACCGGCCACCACGCGGTGTCGTCGGGGACTGACGGGTTGACGTTGGACGAAACGAGCGCCACGTAGGCCGTAGCGATGGTGCGCTCGCGCGGGTCGCGGCCGATGTCGCTACGCGTCTCGAGCTGCTCGAGATTTCCGACGTCGGTGAGGTCGACCTTGGTCGCGAGGTGCCGACCGAGCGACGATCCGAGGAGTTCCTCGTCGCCCACCGGCCCACCGGGCAGGGACCAGCAGCCACTAAAGGGCTCGCGTGCGCGCTGCCAGAGAAGGACGTGCAGCCCCGATCCTCTGACCTGGAAGACGACGGCGAGCACCTCGTGTCGAAAGCGGCTCTGGAGGGTCGTCGCTCGCTCGTCTGCGGGCTCGAAACTACTGGTCCCCTCAGGTTTTTGACGAACGGCCACAACTCATGGTACCCTGATGAATGGGTTTTTGCTTAACAGGCGAAAACCTCGGAAACGGCGAAGCCTCCGATCAGGTGAGAGCCCAAGGTCGGGCGGGCGGTACGGGCATCGAAGAAGGTCGATTTGGCGAGCGTCACCATTGACTTCCAGGAAGTAGCGACACCCGACTGGGCGAGCGAGGTGCGGCACCTGGCCCAAGCGCGTGACGCCCTGATCCTTGCCCACAACTACCAGCTGCCCGAGATTCAAGACGTCGCCGACCACGTCGGCGACTCGCTCGCGCTCTCGCGCCTCGCCGCGTCGAGCGACGCTTCGACGATCGTCTTTGCCGGCGTGTACTTCATGGCCGAGACCGCCAAGATCCTCGCGCCCGAGCGCACGGTGCTGATTCCCGAGCCGCGCGCCGGGTGCTCGCTTGCCGACAGCATCGACGAGGTCCAGCTCCGGCGCTGGAAGGCCGAGCACCCCGGTGCGGTGGTCGTGGCCTACGTCAACACGAGTGCCGCGGTGAAGGCCGAGTCCGACTTCTGCTGCACGTCGGCCAATGCGGTGGAGATCGTGGCGGGCATCCCCGAGGACCGCGAAGTCCTCTTTCTGCCCGACCAGTTCCTCGGCGCCCACGTGCAGCGCGCGACCAAGCGCCAGAACATGCACATCTGGATGGGCGAGTGTCACGTCCACGCGGGGATCAGCCCCGACGAGCTGCGACGCAAGGCGAGCGATGCGCCCGAGAGCGAACTCTTCATCCACCCCGAGTGCGGCTGCGCGACCGCCGCGCTCTGGCTGACCGGCACCGGCGACTTGCCAAGTGAGCGGACCCGCGTGCTCTCGACTGGGGGGATGCTCGAGGCAGCTAGGACGACCAAGGCGCGCGCCGTGCTCGTGGCGACCGAGACGGGCATGCTGTACCAGCTGCGACGGGCCAACCCCCGAGTCGACTTCCAGCCGGTGAACGAAAGAGCCGAGTGCGTCTATATGAAGATGACGACGCCCGAAGTGCTCTTGCGCTCGCTACGCGACGGGACGACCGAGGTGCGCGTCGAGCCCGAGATTGCCCGGCGCGCCCGACGCGCGGTTGACGCGATGATCAGCGTCGGCACGCCCACGATGGCGGGCGAATGAGATTCTCGGCACCGCGCTTCCTGCCCTCGTCGGACTACTCGTGGAGCGACGAAACCGACGTCGTGATCCTCGGCAGCGGAGCCGCCGGTCTCTCGGCGGCCTTGGCCGCTTCAAAGTGCGGTTGGCGCGTGACAGTCATCAGCAAGGGCATCCTCGAAGGAGGCTCGACGGCCTTCGCCCAGGGCGGAATGGCCGCCGTCACCGACCCGGAGGACTCGACGGACCTGCACCTGCGCGACACACTCGTCGCCGGGGCTGGCCTCTCCGACGAAAGAGCCGTGCGCACGTTGGTCGAGGCCTCGCCGAAGGCCGTGCGACTGCTCAGCGAGCTCGGTGCCCGGTTCGACCCGGGCCAGCTCGGTCTCGAGGGCGGTCACTCGCGTCGTCGGATCGTGCACGCCGGCGGCGACGCGATTGGCGCGGAGCTCCACCGGACACTGCGCGCGGCCGTGCTCGCCTCGCCGGTCAAGGTCATGGAGAACACCGCGGCGATCGACGTGGTGCGAGACGACGAAGGTCGGGTGGTCGGCGTCATCGTTGGCCGGCGCGGTCGCGATGATGAGGGAGTCCTGAAGGTTGGCGTCGTGCACGCTCTCGCCGTCGTCCTCGCTACCGGTGGCTTTGGCCAGGCGTACCCGACGTCGACGAACCCGCGCGAGGTGACCGGTGACGGGCTGGCCATGGCCGCGCGGGCCGGCGCCGAGATGACCAACATCGAGTTCGTGCAATTTCATCCGACCGTGTTCTATGTGCCCGGCGCATTGGGCCAGAGCCCGCTGATCACGGAAGCTCTGCGAGGGGCCGGCGCGGTCATCGTCGACGCGCATGGCAATTCAGTGATGCGCGGAGTGCACCCCTTGGCCGACTTGGCCCCGCGCGACGTCGTGGCCTACGCCATGACGTGTCGCATGAGCGCCGGCGATGGCCCCTCGACGCACCTCTGGCTCGACGCGCGTGACCTTGGGCCAACGCGTCTAGCGAGCGGGTTTCCGACCTTCGTTGAAAACTGTCGCGGTCTCGGCTTCGATCCGGCCGCCGAAGCGGTGCCCGTCGCGCCAGGGGCCCACTACGCGTGCGGCGGTGTGCGCACCGATCTCGACGGCGCGACGTCGGTGCCGGGCCTTTACGCCGTTGGCGAAGTCGCCAACACCGGCATCCACGGCGCGAACCGCCTGGCTTCGAACTCGCTCACCGAAGCGGTCGTCTTCGGGCGGCGCCTCGGGCTCTCGCTCGGCGGAAGTCTCGAGCAATGCCCGGCGGGGTCTTCACCGTTGCCGGCGAGCGCGCCGGTCCCTGGCCTGGGCGTCGATCCCGCCTCGCGCGCCGCGCTCGCCGATGCGATGTCGAGGCACGCGGGCGTGCTGCGAAGTCGCGACGACCTGGAAGTGGTGCTCGACCTTCTCGCCGCTACACCTGGCGGCGATTCGTCCCCGATGACGCTCGCGTTGCTCGAGGCCACGAACCTTCACACGGTGTCGTTGCTGGTGGCGAGCGCCGCGTTGCTACGAGAGGAGAGCCGCGGCTGTCACCGTCGCAGCGACTTTGCATCCCCGAGCGAACATTGGGCCCGTGAACTTACGATGCGGGTGCTCGATGGCGAGCTGGTCGCTGACGCGAGAGCCTGGGCCGAGGTGTGAGCGAGGGCGCTCGTCTGGCGCTCGAGGAGGCCGGACTGGACCCCTCCGAGTGCGAACACTTAGTGGCACTCGCTCTGGACGAGGACCTGCGATTCGGCCCCGACGTCACGAGCGAAGCCACCGTTGGCGAGAACCACGTCGCCCACGGCGACGTGGTCGCCCGCCAGGCGGGGGTCGTCTGCGGGGTTCCCGTGGCCTTGGGAGTGCTCGACGCGGTGGGTATACCGCTCAGTGGCGTGCGGGTTCGGCGCGGCGACGGGGAGGCTGTGCGGTCCGGCGAAGTCGTGATGGCGATTGACGCGCCCCTTCGACCGTTGCTCGTGGCCGAGCGCACGCTGCTCAACTTCATGACCCACCTGTCGGGCATCGCGTCGTTGACGCAGCGGTGGGTGGCGGCCCTCGAGGGAACAGGCTGCCAGGTGCGCGACACCCGCAAGACGACGCCGGGCCTGCGCCAGCTCGAAAAGTATGCGGTGCGTTGTGGCGGCGGCGTCAATCACCGCATGGGGCTCGGCGACGCCGCGCTCATCAAGGACAACCACGTGGTGGCGACGGGTGGAATTGCGTCGGCGGTGGCCGCGGTCCGCGCGGCCGATCCAAAGATTGATCTCGAGGTCGAGTGCGACACGCTGGATCAGGTGGCCGAAGCACTCGCCGCGGGCAGTTCGCTCATTCTCCTGGATAATATGACCGTCGAGCAGATTCGAGCAGCCGTCGAGCTGGCGAAGCCTTATCTCGGGACGCGGCTCGAAGCGAGCGGAGGCGTGAGCCTGGCTAACGCGCGCGTTATCGCCGAAACCGGCGTGGACTTCATCGCAGTCGGGGCGCTCACTCATTCGGCACCGGCGCTCGACTTGGGCCTAGACCTCAGCCCGGCTGGTGATGAGAGCGATACGCACGTGAGAGTGATTCGCGACTGATCTCGTCATCGACGTGAAGCGGCGAGTTCACCCAGTCTTCACCGTGGTCCGACGCGACGATTCGTTGGCGCAGCCACGACACGGTCGTTGGCACGGCGCGCTAGGTTAGCGGGGCCAGGTGAGCAATGAGAGGAATAACATGTCACTACGGATTAATTCGGAAGCTCCGAACTTTGAGACGGAGACGACCCAGGGTCCCATCAACTTCCACGACTGGATCGGTGACGGCTGGGCGATCCTGTTCTCGCACCCGAAGGACTTCACACCGATCTGCACGACCGAACTGGGGTACATGGCCGGGCTCGAGCCAGAGTTCAGGGCCCGCAACGCCAAGATCATCGGGTTGAGCGTCGACCCGGTATCGAGCCACGAGAAGTGGAAGAAGGACATCGAGGAGTCGCAGGGCCATGCCGTGAACTACCCGATGATCGGCGACCCGGAGCTGGCGATCGCCAAGCTCTACGACATGCTGCCCGAGGACGCGGGGGCCACGTCGGAGGGACGCACGGCGGCCGACAACGCGACGGTTCGCTCGGTCTTCGTCATCGGCCCGGACAAGAAGATCAAGGCGTCCCTGACGTACCCGATGAGCACCGGTCGCAACTTTGACGAGGTCCTGCGCTTGCTCGACTCGATCCAGTTGACGGCTCAGCACAAGGTGGCGACGCCGGTGAACTGGCACCACGGTGAGGACGTGGTTATCCTGCCCTCCGTTTCTGAAGAGGACGCCAAGGCGAAGTACCCCGAAGGTTGGAAGTCGCCCCTGCCCTACATCCGACTGATTCCCGACCCCAGCGCGTAACACCACCAAAGTCAGAGGGCGCCTGGCAACGGCCGGCATGAACACGACCATCAAACTGGACGTGGCGGGCGTTGGGCCGGTCGAGGTTACCTACGGCGATCAAGGGGAGGGCCGCGCCTTTCTGCTGCTGCACGGCGGGGCCGGGCCGATCTCGATGGCGGGCTTCGCGGTACTCGTCACTACCGCTCGGCCGGCTCGCGTACTTTCGCCGACCCATCCTGGCTTCAACGGTACGCCGCGGCCCTCGTCGCTGTCCGACGTGAAAGGGCTCGCCAAGCTTTACGCGGCGCTGCTCAAGGAGCTGAAGTTGAGCGACGTCACCGTCGTTGGCAACTCGGTAGGCGGGTGGATCGCAGCGGAGCTGGCGATTCTCGGCCCGGACTCGGTACGTCGAGTCGTGATTGTCGACGGCGTCGGCGTCGCGGTCGAGGGCCATCCCGTGGCGGATGTTTCGGGCAAATCGCTCCCGGAGATCCAGGGTCTTAGTTACTACGAGCCGGAAAAGTTTCGCGTCGACCCCACGACCTTTACCGGTGAGCAGCGGGCTGCGTCAGCGGCCAACTTCGCGACCCTCGCCGCCTACGCGGGCGGCGCCGCCATGGTCGACTCGACCCTGCTCGAACGGCTCGGCGCGGTCCAGGTGCCGACCCTCGTGCTATGGGGCGAGGCCGACCAGATCGTCGACGTCGACTACGGGCGCGCGTTTGCTGCGGCGATTCCGGCGGCGAAGTTCGAGCTCCTCAACCGAACGGGCCACCTACCTCAGATCGAAGCGCCCAACGCGCTGCTCGAAATCGTGTGGGAGTTCGCCGACCGGCAGTAGGTCGACACTTGCCACTGCCGCGACCCTATGAATAGAAGGGCACGGCGTCTCGCTTCAGGGGTTCGGCGAGAACTGACAGGGGACGACAGCTAACGGCTCACTTGGGTAACGTCGACTTCGGTGCCTCGGCGAGGTGGTGCGCCTCAATGCGCGCCCTTCCCCGACCACCGGTCATCGCGCGCAGGTCAAGGCCGTAGCGAACGAGCTCGGCCTCGGGGACGTGGGCTAGCACAACGGCGACTCCGGCGTCGTCGTGAGTCGTGCCCAGGACTCGGCCCCGACGCCCGGAGAGGTCAGTCATCACGTCGCCCATGAACTCCGGCGGCACGGCGGCCTCGACGGCCATGATGCGCTCCATCACGGCGGTGCCCTTCTTTTCGAGGGCCGCTCTTAGCGCCAGCGAGCCGGCGATCTCGAAAGCGGCTTCTGAGGAGTCGACGCTGTGACTCTTGCCGTCGTAGAGCGTCGCGCGGATCCCGACGACCGGAAAACCCGCCGGCCCGCCATGAGCCATCGCCTTTTCGATGCCGTGCTTCACCGCGTCGATGTATTGACGCGGGACGGCGCCGCCGACGACCTGGTCGACGAACTCGAAGGGCAGGGTCGGATCGAGGGGATCGACCCGAACGTTCACCACCGCGAACTGGCCGTGTCCGCCCGTCTGCTTCTTCAGGCGCCCCTCCACGTCGCACGGCCCGAGGATCGTCTCAAAGAGCTGCACCGGCGGCGGCTCGGTCGTCACCGCCACGTTGAAGCGGCGCCGCAAGCGTTCGAGCGTGACCTGCAGGTGCATCTCGCCCATGACGTCGATGACGAGCCGCCTCGAGATCGGATCGTTTCGCACGTGCAGCGTTGGGTCCTCCTCGGCCAAGCGGTGCAGCGAGCTCGAGATCTTCTCGTCGTCCTTCGACGCCCCCACGACGGCCACGGTCATGGCCGGTGCCACGGGCGCCGTCGGCAGCGGCGCGAGGCTGCGGGGCTTGCTCGAGAGGTAGTCACCGACCTGGACGTTGTTGAGCTTGGCGATAGCGACCACGTCACCGGTGACGGCCCGCTCGATCGGCACGAGCTTCGAGCCCATCAGGTAGTTGAGTCCGTGGAGGCGTTCGTCGGAGCGCGTTCGCAGGTTGGAGAGCGTGGCGTCGGCCTTTATGGTGCCCGAGACCACCTCGAAGACGACGATGCGCCCGACGTAGGGGTCGACGATCACCTTGAAGGCCCGGAGCACGAGGTCGGCCCCGGGGTCGCGCGCGAGGCGTGCGACTTCACCGTCGACGAGGGCCGGAATGGGGTGACTCACGGCGATCTCGTCAAGCAGGGTCATGAGACGGTCAATGCCAATGGCACGAACGGCCGAGCCGAGGGTCACGGGCACGATGCGCCCTTCACCCATGAGATTGCCCAGCACCGTCTCGAGCTCCTCCAGTTTGGGCATGTCGCCATCGAGGTAACGCTCCATCATTTCGTCGTCGCCCACGACGATCGCTTCGAGCAGGCTCGAGCGCACGCGGTGCTCGAGGTCGGCCAGCCCTTCGGGGACCGGCTCGCGGCGCACGCCGCTGGGTCCATAGACGATCGCCTCGTCGGCCAGTAGGTCGACCACCCCGGTGAACTCGGGTCCGGCGCCGATGGGCAACTCGAGGGGGGCGAGAGTCGGGCCGATCAGATGCTCGAGGGCGCTCAACGTGTCCTCGAACTTGGCGCGTTCGGCGTCGAGGGCGTTGATGAAAACGACGACGGGTACGCCGGCGTCGCGGGCCAGCTGCCAGAGCACGATGGTGTCCGACTGCACGCCGTCCACGGCGCTCACGACGAGCAGCGCGACGTCGGCCACGTCGAGGGCCCGCTCGACGTCGCCGTAAAAGTCAATCAAGCCGGGCGTGTCGAGCAGCGTCAGCTTGTCCTCACCGACCCACACTGGCGCCATCGCGATGGCGAGTGAGGTCTGGTGTTTCTTCTCCTCGGGGTCATTGCCGCAGAGCGTGCTGCCATCCTCGACCCGGCCCGGACGCTCGAGTCCACCCGACGCCACGACCAGGGCCTCCAGGAGCGACGTCTTGCCGACGCCGTTTCGCCCGAGGAGGGCGACGGTGCGGGCACTGGGGTGGCGGGTGATGGTGACCATGGAATCCTCCACTTGCTGTCTCGGGCTGGTCATAACGTACTCCCGCCACTGGGAGCGGCGCGAGGCGAGGTCGAAGTTGAGCCGGCGAGGTGTCGGCTCTAAGTCCGGGATCGCGTCACGAAACTCGTGAAGTTCAACTGCGCGGCCCCTAAGGGCGGCGTGTTACGAAAGCGTCGGGCCCTGTTGACGGACTGTTTCCACTGACTCCATTGCTTCGCGCAACTTCGATAGCCATTCGTCGGTGTTCGCCGCCACCAATCGGACGCACCAGACCAACGCGTCGGATCGACTCCGAGCGACACCGCTATCAACGAGCGTGTCGAGGACCGTCCGCTCGGGCTGGCGAAGGCGGGTCATGACCGGCACCGACTGGTTGGTGAAGACCTGACTGGTGCCGCCAACCTCGGCGCCCCAGCTGACGGTTCGACCGAAGTGGTGCTGTCCTTCGCGGGCTATGGCCATGCGTTGGTCGCGGCTCTCTTCGCGAAATCGAGTGATCCGGCCGGACTCGGCAGCAGCGACGGCGACAGGGTCGTCGCCGGCGCCTAGTTCGGGGGCGGAGAGCCGCCCCACGATGAGTAATTCGTCGCGATCGACAGTGACGGTGGGCGCATCGACAAACCAATTTTCGGGCAGACGGCCCTTGAGCCATCCGACTAGCTCTTCTGTTGCCATCTTTTCGCTATCGCGATGGTGACTGCCGTGTCGCTCGTCTCGGGCGCTGGCCCACGCCCCTCGACCGGTTTTCCTGGACTCCATTGCCTACCTCCGTAAATGATTACTTAATTACACAGTAACCCCGTTTTGAGTCGAAAGCAAGGGCGATTGCCGGGCCCCCGCGACCCCTTCCAACGTTGAAGGCGCCATTGGCACCGATTCCCGACGCGGTCGAGTCAGGAGGGATCCTCCCTCGAAGGCGCGATTCCTAGAGTTGGACGATGAGACGCACGCCGACGGTGTCGCCGATCGAAAGACCTTCGGCCTTCCTCACCGAGTTCTTGAGGGGCACGAGGTAACGACCGTCTTTCGGCCAGAGTGCCGTCGCCCAACTGGTGCTGCCGATCGTGGCGCTGACTGGAATCATTCCCCAGCCGTAGGTGACGGCGTCGGCAATCGCATGCAACTCATCGCTCTCGTCGCCGGGCACGGTGACGAAGTGAAAGGGCGACGGTCCGCGCCAGTACCAGATCTCGCCCTCGAATTGGACCTTCACGGGCTCAGACTAGTGAGAGAGCCGCCCCAGTGCCGAGCTCGTGGGGCATGGCCGGTTACAGGCGTGCCTAGCACCGCTCGGGCGTGATCTCGACGAAGTTGGTGTCGGGATCGCGAAAGTGAGCGCAGCGGTTGCTGTCGCTGTCGTGCGACGACCGACACGCCGGACACCGCCGAAATGGTTGTTTCGCTCTAGTCGGCGTCGTCCATTGTCGCGGCGACGCGAACCGCGGCCTCCCTGAGCTCGTCGTCGGTCACGTTGGGCAGCACGTCTTCCCATAGGGGCAGCATCATGCCACGGGCTTCGAGCATGCCGAGAGGGCGGGGAATGAACCAGACGTGGAAGTGGGCACCGCCGTCGCCCCACCGGTAGAGGTGGACTCTCGCCACGTCCCCGAGCGACAGAATGCCGAGCTCAACTTTCGCGGCGACGCCGCCAAAGTCGCTTGCGGCCTCTGGCGAGAGGTCGGAGAAGGAGTCGACGTGTTCGCGACTGGCGAGCCACACCGCACCGGGCAGGCTCCCGCCGACCGGGGGATGCAGGGTCCAGTGGGCGTTCGACCACACCGCCGACGTGGCGTGACCGGCGCAGATTCCGCACGGATCGCCCCCGGGCTCGCCGCGTCGCGGTGGCTCGGGAAGAACTCTTTCGCTTGGCGCGCGGGGTTTGAGTGGCTCTTCGTACGGCAGGGTCATGTCAAGTGTCCTTTCTCTTGTGGCGAAGTTGGCTGGGGGACCGCTGTCATTGGGCGCAGGGCTCGGAGCCGTGCGTCTTGTACGCAATGAAGCGCAGCACGTCCGCCACGTCGACGTTGATCCGTTCAAAACCGACCGTCTGTAGTCGGGTGAGCAGCGAGGCCGGGTCGACGGGGTTGTAGATGTCGCCCACGTGGAAGTGGTGCAGGTCGTCGCTCGCCAAGCTGTCTGATCCAATCAGCAGACCTCCCGGTCTGAGCACCCTGAACGCCTCGGCGAGGATGCGATTTTGCAGTGATGGGGTTGGCACATGGTGCAACATCGTGAACGAGCCAACGGCGTCGAAGCTTTCGTCGGGAAATGGCAGATTGGTCGCGTCGCCCAACGTCACCTCGACGCCGCCGCTGGCGAATCTCGATTTGAGCCGCTCGGCGGCATCTTCGTCAATCTCGAGGACCGTCAGCTGCCTTACTCGTGTTCGCAACCACTCCGTCGCCGCACCAGGACCCGGTCCAATTTCGAGCATGTGAGCGTTGTCGTCGACGATCGCGGTAAAGGCGGGCAGCACCTCATCGTGAAGGTACTTCGCCCACTCGGTACTCGAGCACAAGGTCGCGTGTTCTTCATTCATGAGGTCGACCATACGGACCGCCGACGCCGATGCCAAGTCTGTAAACTGACAACCTATGTCGCACGACGGACAATGTTCCGACGGTGCACTCGACCCAACGGTCTCGGTCTTCGTTGTCACTTTCCCGATGCCCGCTGGCCGAGTGTTCGACTGGCACACGCATCCCGACCATCAGCTCGCGTGGGCGGCCAACGGTGTCCTGACAGTTCGTTCGGCGAGCAACCAATGGATCCTGCCGCCAACGCGGGCACTGTGGATCCCGGCCGGCGTGCGGCACGAGACGCTGTCGACGAGCTCGACCACCATGCGGACGCTCTACGTGAAGCCAGAAGGCTGTCCGATCGATTGGGAAAACTGTACGCCCGTCGCCGTCAGTTCTCTGCTCGCTCAGCTCATCTCATACTTGGAAGACGCGTCGCTCGGCTCGACGCAACGCCGCAACGCGGAGGCTTTACTCGCTGACCTCCTCCAGCCCGTGGTCCTCACCGTGGTCGACGTTCGTATGCCAACGGAGGACAGGGCGAGGGATGTGGCGGAGAGACTCTGCGAGTCACCCGACGACGGGAAATCGCTGGCGCAGTGGGGTGAGCTCGTTGGTGCCAGCGATCGGACGCTGTCGCGTGCTTTCATTGCCGAGACGGGATTGCCGTTTGGCCGCTGGCGAACGCTGCTTCGGGTCCGCATCGCGCTGGAGTCTCTTGCGTCGGGCCAGTCGGTGAGCAACGTCGCCCGGCACGTCGGCTATTGCTCCCCGAGCGCGTTTGTGGCTGCCTTTCGCCGGGAGACGGGCGTGACGCCTTCCGCTTACTTTCGCGACTTGCATCCAGCGGTCCACGAAGGGGCCGAGGCTCTGAGGTCCGCGCAAGGGAGGTCACGCTGATCCGCTTCAGCGTGCGAGTCCATCCGGGATCGAAGGTGACCGGGGTTGGGGGCAGTTACGACGGAGCGCTCCAGGTCCGCGTTCGAGCCCGGGCCATTGACGGCGCGGCGAATGCTGAGGCGTGCTCCCTGCTCGCTGATGCCTTCGGCGTTCGACCGAGCGCCGTGCGGTGCGAGCATGGTGCACATTCACGAATCAAACTCGTCGCCGTTGACGGTGGTAACGACGTCCTCTCCAGTCGGCTTGCAGCCCTGCTGTCGTCCACCTAGTCCGTCGGGTGCCGGCGCGTTAGCGCGGCGCTGTCACTTAGTGAGCAACCACTGGAGGAGGTCGCGTCGGAACATGAACTCCCGCTCTGGCAGGCTGAAGTCAACCTCTTCCAGGGAATCGAGACTGCGCGAGAACGCGATATGACGCGCGGTCGCGCGATGTTCGATCTCGGCACGGAGTGGCTTACCCGTAACGGCGTAGGCTTCCTCCTCCCGTCCTTCAGAGTGATGCTTGCTTCCGCGGCTGGCCCCGGATCGAATGATCCGCTCGAGCTGGACTTACTCGACGCGAGTCTCGATGATGGCGAGCGATGGGTCCGATCCGAACTCTGGCGTTTGCGCGCCGGCGAGGAACTCCGCCGCGGCAATACAGCACATGGAATCGAACTCCTGGAGCGGGGCATCGCTCTAGCTCAAGGGCAAGGTGCTCTCTTGCTGGTCGAGCGCTCAACGGCGACGTTGACAGAAGTGCGCTCCTAGGGAAATGAGTTGTCACACTGCGAGTTTCTGCGAGTTGCCTGAGGTGAAGTTTGCTCGTAGGGGACGGCGGCCGCCAAGGCGCGGCCGCCGTCCCCAAAGGAGTTATGAAGACTTCACGTTGCTCAAAAGCTTGCGTCCCACGTGTCCGAGAAGAAACCGTGGTTGAGCGACACCGGCGGACACGGATTCGGCCCAGTTGAACCAGCCGCCGGGATCACCAGCAACTGGCCGGGCGGCCCAAACTGACCGGGGCAACTCAGGATGTACGAATCCGAGTCGTCGACCATGACGACGTCATAGGTCGTGAGCGAGTTATTGCCATTGCTGCCGCTGTTGTTGCTGCTGCCGTTGTTGCTGCTGCTGCCGTTGTTGTTATTGCCGTTGCCGTTGTTCCAAGACGGTGGCGTCCCGTGGCCCGATGGCACGGTCGCGTTCGAGAATGCCGTCTGACCGTAGTCTCCTTGCGGGAGAATCTGGAAACCGGCTGGGGTAGAGAACGCAGGTCGTTCGACAATCCACTCGGCACTTGAGTTCAAGCACGTAGTCGCAGGACACGCCGCCGTCACGGAGAAACTCTCGGACGGGTTCGAGGAGTCAGTGAGGGCGAGCGTGTAGTCGTTGTTGCCGCCAGACAGCGTCGAGGTCACCGAAGCCTGGATCCTGTCGCCAGGATTCGGGCAGTCCACGTTGTTATTGATGCAAGCAGTGGTTCCCTCTTCAACGGTGCCGCCCGGGAACATCTCGTACCAGTCGTAGTAGTACTCGACGCCCTCGTAGCACTGCATCGCCGTGCCCAACTGCTCTACTGTGCTGTCAAAAGCGCCGTCGAGGCCGACCCAGTCTGCAAGGAACAAGTCCTGATTGCGGTACTGTCCAAAAATGCAGCTGACCTGCGGGATTGTCCAGCTGCCGCTCACGGCGTTCACGGTCGGGGTCGTGGTCGGGGACTCCACGAAGCCAGACCAGTTGAGCGAACCGATTTGGGTGACACCGGGACCTGCCGACAGCGTCGCGGCCTTCCCTGACGCGCGCATCATTGGCGCGTGTGAGGACATGAACTTCACGAACGCTTTGTGTGCCGCGGCTGTCTGGGCTTGCTGTCGCGCGCTCGCGCTCAGCGCGCTAGTAGGTGCCAAACCGGTCAACATTAAAGCTGGCAACGCGACAACGAGCATCATCGCTACCGAGGCTCCGATATGCTTTTTCATCTTCTCCTCCTCCAGAGAGTCTCGGGCAAACTTACGTCATCGCGCGAACTTTTGCGCGAGAAAATTGGCGCATAAACGTGACGTTGTTCACGCGGTGCGCGAGTCGCCCGCAACGCCAAAGGCCAGTTCTTGGCGCCTGATTGGCGATGATCCGCCCGGCCGAGGTGCTACCTGCTTGGCCGGGCCTAAGAACTAGAAGTGCCTACCGGCCGGGCCGACGGTCCGTGCCAGGGCCCTAGCGCCGCGACACCTGAGGCGGGCTCGTCGCTATTGACGGGTCGGCCAGAACGTTGCAGCGTCTGAGGGGATCGGTTCAATGTCTCATTCCTCCATGAGGGGCGATGCCGCAAGCCTCAGAACGGATGGTGAGGGGCGACGGGGCCGGTCGCAGCCGTCGAAGTGGAGTCCCGGATCTCTTCTACGGCGATCGATCAGCCTGGTGGGTCTGCGTAGGACCCAACCTCAACAGTTTCCGAGTAGTGAGGTGTGCAACCCCCGAAGTTGCCTTGAATAGGACGGACGCAACGAAGTGCCTCACGAACGCTGTTGCCAAATGCGCTTTGAGATGTGGGCCTAATGCTGGTGATGGTGATGCTCGTGCTCGTCATCGGCGGCCCTCCCTCCCATCATCTTCATCATGCTGATCCCGCCCGTGCGCACGAATCGGAAAACTAGCGCCGTCGCCACGGCCAAAGCAACGATGTCGAGGATGGTCGTGTAGTTCCACTGGATGACGATCTCTCCGACCCTGGCGTGCCGCGATGTCGGGACTAATCCAAGAAGTCCGAAGAGTGCCTCGACGAGATAGCCAGCCACGACCATCGTGATGTAGAAGCTGCCGAGGATGAAAAGCGTCATTCGGTAGCCGTAATACTTCTTGTAGATGAGAAGTATCGGAAGAATGATGAGATCGGCAAAGAGGAAGCTGACGACGCCGCCAAAGCTGATGCCGCCGTTCCAGAGCACGCCCGCCAGAGGGACGTTGCCGATCGAGCAGACGAAGCTGAGCAGGCTCACGGCTGGTCCGACAAGCGGACCCCATATCTTCGAGAGCAGGGGATGGCCCGCGAAGAAGAAATGCACCCAAAAGCTGTGAGGCACCCACGCGGCCAGCGCTCCGGCGATGATCAGTCCGGCGGCAATGTCACGGATGACGGCCGCCCACTCCATCACGAAGATGTGCGAGATCGATGTGGCCGCCTTTGTTGAGCGCAACCGGTGCCACAGGCTTCCTTCGTCATCGATGGACATGTCCATCGCGGCGTGGCCCTCCATCGATCCGGCGAGGTTCTTGTTGGCCTGAACCCGGGCGTCGTCAATGAGGCGCTGACGCAGTAGGAGTCTGAAGATGACGGCGATGAGCACGATCATGATCGGTCCGCCGACGAATTCGGCCAAGGTGAATTGCCAGCCGATCAGCACCGCCAGGATGACGCCGAGTTCGACGACCAGATTGGTCGAGGCGATCTCGAAGACGATGGCCGCGGTGAAGCTGGCACCCTTCTTAAAGAGGGAACGGGCCAGCGCCACCGCCGCGTACGAGCACGAGGAAGATGCGATCCCCATGAGTGTCGCGGTCAACAAGCTTCTTGGGCCGTCGTCGCCGAGTCGTTTGACAATTGTCGCCCTCCTGACGACCGCCTGAATGATTGCCGCAAGGAGAAAGCCGAAGATCAGCGCCCAAAGTATCTGCCACGTCATCGAACCGGCTATCGCCAGCGCGTGTCCCAACGCTTCGAGAAACTTCACGCAATCTCTTTCGCAAAAACATTCACGATACCAACCTCAGCAATCTGCGACGAGCAAGCTTTCTCGGGTTGGCCCCCCGTGAGTCTCGGTCTTGGCCCATCGTTAATTTTGGGCCACTAACCGTGAAGAATCCGCGTATGGTTGTCGCATGACAATGGTCACGATGGTCTGCCGTGTCCGAGAAGCGGGCGCGATGGGGATGGCACCAACTCGATAGTAAGTGGGCCGAACGACTGGTTGAAAACGCCGGTATCACTTCTGGCGAACTCGTTCTTGACATTGGCGCCGGTTCCGGTGCCCTAACGCGCCCCCTGGTTGACCGGGGTGCCCGAGTCATTGCGTTCGAGCTACACCCAGTAAGAGCTGAAAGTCTCAGACGGGAGTTTGGCCACCACCACGTAACAGTCGTGCGAGCCGACGGTGCCGACCTGCGACTGCCGCGACGACCATTTCGAGTGGTCGCCAACCCGCCCTTTGCCATTTCGGTAGCCGTGCTGCGACGTCTTACCGCTCCGGGCAGTCGACTGATCCGTGCGGACTTGATCGTACCTTGGCACGTGGCCGATCGTTGGGTTTGGGGGACGCCTCCCGGCGCGGGTCGTTGGCGCAAGGAGTTCGAGTGCGCAACGGGACGTCCCATTCCGCGCTCCGCTTTCACGCCGTCGCCGCCCAGTGGTGTCTCCGTATTGATCATTCAGCGAAGAAGTCGGCGATGACGAGATATGTGAATCGGACTCTGCAGCTGCGCAACGGGAAAAACTCAGCGGAGCCTGTCGCCACTTATCGCCGCAATATGAAGGTCTCGTGTAGACGAATCAATGCAAGACGATTGCCAGCGATTTCGCGTCCCGGATGTGAGCGGATAGTTGGCCGCTCGTGACGCCGCCAAGGATACTCTTCTCTGGTGCCCGAGGATTGGAGCGACTACTTCGCGCTGACGAAGAGTCGTCTCCCTCATGACCTGCTCGTTCGTGCGGTCGAATTGGCCCCAATGGGGCGGGCCGTAGACCTCGGTTGCGGCGCCGGTACTGACGCCGAGTATCTGTCAGAATGCGGCTTCCACGTCACAGCAGTTGACGGTGACGCTGCGGCGGCGGCGTTCGTCAGATCGCGCTCCGGCGGAGCAATACGTTTCGTTCACTCGCCCCTCGAAACCTTTGAATTTGGCAGCTACGAGCTTGTCGCTTCGCTCTTCGCGTTGTCCTTCCTTTCAGATGACGCGCTTCATTCGGTGGTGCACCGAGCCGCAGAATCGCTGTCGCCTGGCGGCGTTCTGGCGATGAACACCTTCGGTCCAAGAGACGGATGGGCAGGCGAAGCTGAAATGGCCTTTCCGACGAAACAACAACTCGAGGCGTTGGTGACGGACCTCTTGTTAATCGAGCTGTTAGAAGAAGAGTACGACGAACCTACGGCGAGTGGCCAGGAGAAGCACTGGCACATTTACAATCTGATTGCTCGACGAACAAGCTGATCCACGTGGCGCATGGCCCCAAGTCGACGCTTTCGTTTCATCTTCGATATTGCGACGTTCCAGCCGTCGTGCTGCCGCGACCCGATCTAGCGGAGGTAATGGGATTCGAACCCCTGCCCCCTTGCATGCCATGCCGACCTTACCAATTCGCAGGTGCCCACTCGTGTTCGCACGCGCATTGAATCATTGACGTTTGAGTTCGCAGATGCCCGTGCGCCGCTGCACGTAATCGTCGGCGTTGCTAACGGCGTTGCTAAAGGAATTGAGAGGGCTTACACTGAATCGGCTTGGGTCTCCCGGAGGCTCTGTCAAACCCAGGTGGGTTCAACATGTCATACTCGCGATCGCGGTGCTCGGAGTCGACCGCTTGCCAGCTCTTGGCCCGCCAAACTGGGCGATGCTCGTCTAGTGACTTAGGTCCCTTACCCGTGAAGAACGGTCATTCGTAAGTTAGAACCGGATCGTCGATGAAAGAGTGGGATGGCACATTTTGTCGCAGCATCGGCCAATTTACCAAGAGATATCGCGCGATGAGCGGCATACGACACGCGCGTCGAACACATAACGGCTTGGCTGCCATCATCGTGGGATTGTCCACGCTTGTGACGACGGCGGTAACAGGCACGACCACCAGCGGCGCGAGTGTGACACCAGCCCCTATCATCCGGGAGGCCTCAGCGACAATGGGCCAGTGTCCGTGGCTGGAGCAATCCTTGCAACATTCGATGAGTGCGACGGCATTGTCCAACGAGGTCATTGCCAAGATGACACTCGCCCAGAAAGCGTCCTTCGTGATCCTGGCGACGTACCCGCCTCTGGAGAACAGCAATATCGGTGTTCCGTCGCTATGCCTCCCTCCGATCACACTGACCGACGGACCCGACGGCGTCGCCAATGGTCTGACGGGCGTCACGCAGTACCCCGCCGCAATCGTCATCGCGGCGAGCTTCGATCCGTCGATCGCACGAGCCGTCGGCGAGGAAGAGGCGGTCGAAGCGCGCACCAAGGGTATCGCCGTTGTCCAGGGGCCCGAATTGAACCTTGCGCGCGTACCAGAAGGCGGACGGATCTTCGAGACTTACGGTGAAGATCCGTACCTGACGAGTGTGTTGGGCGTTGCCGACGTAAAGGGCATCCAGTCAACTGGGGACCTCGCCGAGGCTAAGCACTTCACGGCGTACACCCAAGAGACCGCTCGACTGCGACTCAACCAGATCGTGTCGACTCGAGCGCTCGCCGAACTCTATGACGCGCCTTTCAAGACGGTGGTGCAGCAGTCCCACGTCGGCTCACTTATGTGCTCCTACGGCGAGTTGAATGGTCTCAACACGTGCTCCGACCCCTTGATGTACGCGACGCTCAAGTCGTGGGGCTTCACCGGGTTCGTGCGCTCGGACCTCGGTGCGGTGCCCAATATGGCCCAGGCGTTTCGCGCGGGCATGTCGCTCATGAAGCCGGGTTCCGCCGCGACGCTCGTTCGTCTCGTGCACCAAGGCTCTGTCACAATCGCACAACTGAACCAGGCAGTGCGCTCGGTGCTCGTCCCGATGTTCAACGCCGGGCTCATTACCCACCCGTTGCACGGCTCGCTAACCGCGGTCGCCACCACGCCCGCACACGCCGCGACCGCGCTCGACGCCGCCGTCCAGGGCATTGTCCTGTTGAAGAATGAGAGTTCATTCCTTCCTCTCAGCACGCACGTCGCGTCGCTCGCGGTGATTGGGACCGACGCCGCTCAGACCCCGCAGGTCACCGGCGGCGGAAGCTCCAAGGTGGTTGCGCCCTACGTCATCACTCCACTCAGCGCACTTCGTTCGATGATGGCGGGGACAACCAGGGTCACGTACGAGCCCGGAGGACCGCCAACGCTGGACCTCGACCAGTTGAGCGACGTCGACATCGTCAAGGGGGTACCGCTCAAGTTGGTTAAGCCCATCGCGCCGATCGGTGAAGCGGGAAAAGCCGACATCGCAATCGAAAAGGACCCGAGCGTGACTCCGGCGATCGCTACGGCGACCGAACCGGGCACCGGTCACGGATGGGACAAGTGGAGTTTGGTCATCAAGGCTAGGACCACTGGTGTGTACGAGATCACCTTTCAGCAGTACGGTGACACCTGGCTCTACCTCAACGGGAAGCCGTTCATCTCCTCGGCGGGCCTGCACGCTCCCGCCGACTTGAGCGCAACCACCAAGTTCGTGGCGGACCACAAGTACACGTTCAGCGCGGAGTGGTTTCAGATCAGGAACCACGCCGCACCGTCGTTCAGCCTCGCGGACGTCACACCCCTCATCAACCAGGCCGTGCGTGTGGCGCGCCAGTCCAAGGTGGCCATCGTCTTTGCCGGCAACTATGACTCAGAAGGCGTCGATATTCCGAACCTCAACCTGCCCGGTGACGCCAACGCGCTCATCGGTGCAGTGGCGGCGGTGAATCCGCACACGATCGTGGTACTCAATACGGGCGGAGCGGTCATGATGCCGTGGCTCTCCAAGGTTGCGGGCGTCATCGAGGCGTGGTATCCGGGCCAAGAGGACGGCGCGGCCGTCGCGAGGATTCTCACTGGCGCGGCCAATCCCTCCGGAAGGTTGCCCCTCACGTTTCCCACGAGCACCTCGGCAATGCCGTCCACCGCCGACTCATCTTTCCCCGGTCTCAAATCCACCGTGAACTTTGGCACTGGTCTCGACGTTGGTTATCGGTGGTACCAGGCGAATCAGGTCGCGCCGCTCTTTGGCTTCGGCTATGGGCAGAGTTACACGACGTTCAAGCTTTCCAACGCCACGCTGACTAAGACGTCGTCCGCGGTAACGGTACGCGTTAAAGTTACCAACTCCGGCAAACGGTCGGGGGCCGACGTCGTCCAGGCTTACGTGGCGTATCCAAGTTCAACTGGAGAACCTCCCGAGCAACTGCGCGGCTTTGAGAGGGTCGACCTCATGGCGAAGGCTTCGAAGCAGATCGTGATGGTCATTCCCTCAACAGGATTCCAGATCTATCAGAACAAGTCATTCACGATTGTGCCCGGTGCCTATCGCGTCGACTTAGGCCAGTCCTCCACGAACCTTCCGATTCACTTGAAGGTTACGATGCGCTGAAAGGTTGGTGGTGTCGGATACCTGAGCGCCTTGCGGAATCTCCGTCACGCTGAGGCTCATGAAAGTGCTCACGGTTACGAGATCTGCCATTGTGAATTTGCATTCGCCGCTTTCGAAACTTTGCTTGAACTAGAAGAATGTCAATGAGCGCTGACTGCAGCTCGATCTCCGTTCAATTCATTCCAACTAACTACAGAAGTAGTTGATGAAGTTTCATCTTCTTGAGGTATTCCGTGGGCGATGAATAGTCGTACTGACAACGAAATCCTGGATCGCGGCGTCGGGTTGGATCATTGGTGACCCGCTGCACTGCAAGCAGTTACGCGCAATCTCGAGTTTGTGGCTTCGTTCAAGATAGATTACGTGAAAACGATGATCAGGAAGTGATCAGGAAGTGATCAGGAAGTTCGATATGTGGAGGTAAGGGGATTCGAACCCCTGACCCCTTGCATGCCATCAACACTGAGCTCATCTTCTGAAGTGTGCAGACGTCCAGATTTTGTTGAAATTACTGACCTTTGTTCCACCGACGTTTGCTGAAGAACTGCTAAGTGTTTCGGCGTTGCTTACGCGGTTGCTTACATGAATGGGAGCGAAGGAAGTCGGTTTTGCCTCTTCATTTGACTGCTCACCGATTCGACAGCAGCCCCGCCACCAGCGTCTCACCCAGCCGGGCAGCGGTAGCGAAGTTCAGTGTCCTCCAGCGGGTAGTCGAGGAGATGGGCGCAACTCCATCCAGCGTTGAGCCTCAGGAATGGTCGAAAAACCAAATCTCCGATAGAGGTCATGCGCACTCTTGGTAGCAAGGAGGAGAAGATCGAGGTCCTTGACTCCCGGATGACGCATCGCGGATTGGACAAGGAACTCACCGAGACCCTGACCTCGATAGTCCTTGTCGACGAACACGTCGCAGAGCCAGCCGAAGGTCGCTCCGTCAGTCACCCACCGAGCTATGCCAACCTGCACTTTGTCTGGATCAAAACATCCAAAAGTGATTGAGTTTCGAACTGATTTCGCCACGACTTCCATTGAACGGCCGGCTGCCCAATAACTCTCCTCGCTCAACCAGTGGTGGACCCGGACTATGTCGATTCGTTCGCGATCGTCAGTAACTTGGTAGCCGTCGGGGCGTGTCCACTCCATCGGTCAAATGTAGTGTCACTACCGTCCCGTTCTTAATTGTCGGAGATTTCTTTGAGGGCCTCCCGCCCGCACTTCGGAGCTTGAGGTGGTACTGCAAGGAAGTGTTGCCAAACCGTGCTGGAAGTCACTTTTAGCATTTGCCACGTCCCAAGGTCTTCTCTGACGCTGGCTGACCTCGAGGGTAACTCGGTGAACCCAAGAGGCCGGTAATTCCAGGCCGGTTGCCATTTCCGCGTGAATGGGTTGGCCAAAGACTTCTTCTCGCATTCCGAGGCCATGAGAGGGCGGCGCTAGGTGTGCGGTAGTGCGCCCTACGCTGCTCCTGCTCGCCCTTTGCAGAACGCATGGCGCCAACCCCGAAGCGAGTGAAGCCGGGGCTCCCGAAAGGTGAATCGACCTACGCTGCCGTCGACGAAGATCTGGCGACCTCAAGATCTCGGTACCCAACCCTCTCTGGAACTCGTTCTTCCCTTAGGTCCTTGAGCGCTAGCCGCGAAATCGACAAAGCACCTTTCCGAATCGTTGAGGAGTCGCATTGAGACCACGCTCGGCGCGATCGCCGGTATGGCCGCCGTCCTGGCGTGACCGAGAATTCCCGTCTCGAGCTCGTCGAACCCACCAGCTCGTTCCCGACGGCAGCACGTCCCGCCCAGTCGTTTGCATCGGGTTTACGCCCACCTCGTCAGCGCCAAAGGAAGTACCATGCACTCAGGTTTTCAATCTGCACCCTTTGATAATGCGAAAGGAATCCGGTATATGACCGACAAGACGAACTCCGGACAAACCGGTAACCAGCAAGGGGTTTCGCGGCGGCATTTTCTCAAGACCATCGCTATGGGAGGAGTCGCCATCGGTGGGGCGTCGGCGTTCGGCTCGCTCCTTGCAGGCTGGGATACGACCGCTAGCGCCAGCACAGCGCGCCGCGGCGGTGACTTAACCTTTGGCAGAGTCGCGGACCCCGAAACAATTGATCCCAGTGCGGCAATTGATACCGAATCAATTTGGACTTCACTTTGTCTTTACGATTGTCTCTACGCCGTGACTCCTGACGGACATGGGACAACACCATGGGTGGCTACCAGCTATGACCTCTCCTCAGACCAGCTCGCCTGGACGTTTCACCTGCGTCCCGGGGTCAAGTTCTCTGACGGTCGACCGCTCGACTCCACCGACGTTCGCTTCACCCTGGAGCGGGCTTTAAAGGGGCCGAACGCGTACATTCTTTCGGCAGTCGACGCTATCGACACGCCGAACGCATCAACTGTCGTCATACACACCTCGCATCCTTGGGGGCCGTTGCTCGGTGACATGTCGATGTATTCGAACGCCGTCTTGCCCAACGACCTGCGGGGAGCGACCTCGGCACAGTTTTTCGAGCACCCCATTGGGACTGGGCCGTTCATTCTTGAGTCCTGGACCAAGGGCCAACAAATGCAGTTGAAGCGCAATCCGTACTACTGGAAGGACGGCAAGCCGTATTTGGACTCCGTCACGTTCTTGACGATCCCCGACGACAATACGAGACTTGTCGAGTTGCGAGGCGGAGACATCGACATCATGGAAGCCCCGCCCTACTCGTCTGTCGCGTCTCTTCAAAGCACCCCGGGAATAGTGGTCAACCTGTTTAAGTCGTCGGCGACGGCGTTTATTACGATGTCCGAAAAGAAGCCCCAATACACGGATGTTCACGTTCGTCGAGCAATTTCGTACGCCATCGACCGCGACTCGATCATTAGGGACGTCCTTTTTGGACATGGGACGCCCGCAGCATCGTTCTTCTCTCCGGCTTGGCCCTTCTACGATGCAAGTACCCCCAAACTGTGGTATGACCCGAAGTCGGCCAAGAACGAGATAGCCCAGTCAAAGTACCCGAAGGGCTTTGCGACGACGTACGCCGTCGCTGCGGGCGATGAGTTGAATGGTTCGATCGCTCAGATAGTTCAAGCGAACCTCAAAACGATTGGAATTGACGTGGCTATTCAGTCCTACGATCCGAGCACCCTATCTTCACTAGTGGCCGACGGTAACTACGACATGTCGCCGGCCCTGTCGACTCTCGATATTGGTGACCCAGATGAAAACGTGCCGGCAGAGGTTGCTGGCGCTTACGGGGGTATCGCATCTGCATATACGTGGTGGAACAGCGCCGAGGCCCTAAAGCTAACTCATCAGTCGGAGAACACGATTGCTACCACTCAGCGGACCAAGATCTACAACGAGATCCAAACCTTGGTGGCGGATGAGTGCCCCTTTGTGATGCTCTACTACAGCCCTTACCCGTACGCGCAGCAGACCAAAGTGCAAGGTTTCAAAATCCCACCGACGGGCGCCTACCACCTCGAGAACGTCTCGCTTAGTACGTGATCTCTTCGCACCGTTAGACGTTCGCAGCAGGTACGAATCGGAGACAAATAGGAGATCGTGTTGTGTCGCGTGGCATGTTTATCAGGAGACGCCTTCTGCTCATGTTGCCGACCGCATTTGGTGTAACGCTCGTCACATTTTTCATGATTCACCTCATTCCCGGAGACCCCGCAGTCACGATGCTGGGGATCCGAGCCACTCCCAAATCAGTAGCCCTGCTTCGCCGAGCGTGGGGCCTTAACAAACCCTTGCCTGAGCAGTATTGGCTCTTCCTGACACGCATCGTGCGGGGCAATTTTGGCACGTCGCTGTTCGATGGCGCTTCGGCGACGGGGCTCATCCTCCGCGCCTCTTTGGTGACACTGGAGCTCATCGCGTACGCCGTCGTTCTCTCGGTGGTGATCGCCGTACCACTCGCGGTCCTCGCCGCAACCCATCGCGATCGCGCCGCCGATCAGGCAGTACGAGCGATCCCGCTTATCGGAATGGCCATGCCGTCGGCTTGGATCGCGATCATGTTGATCCTGCTGCTCGGTCTGAAGGCTCACGCCTTCCCGGTTGCGGGCCTCAAGCCGGGATTCGTGGGCCATCTCGATTCATTGTTCCTTCCTAGTCTCACCCTTTCCTTGGGCATCGCCCCGCTGTTGATACGCAGTTTGCGATCGAGCCTCATCGATGCGTTCGACGCTGAGTATGTGACAACAGCTCGGTCGAAGGGCATTCGCGAGTACCGAGTGTTGATTCGTCACGCGATTCGAAACTCGCTCGCGTCAAGCCTCAACATCCTGGGGCTTCAGGTTGCGTTTCTGATCAGCGGGACACTCGTGGTCGAGACTGTTTTTGCCCTTCCAGGGGTAGGTGCGTTAATGGTCAATTCCATCTATCGCCGTGACTTTCCAGTCGTTCAAGGTATCACGTTCCTATTGGCGCTGGCAGTCATCCTCACCAATCTTGGTACCGACATCATCCACTCATTCCTCGACCCAAGAGTTAGGTTCGAATAGGAATGGGTGCGGCGAGCTCGTTACCGATTCCGCTAACTTCGGACGATCTCCAGCGAGGCCGCGGCGCGAGGAGGATCTCCCCAAACCTTGTCGCAGGCTCGATAATTCTGTTTGTCATCATCGGACTCGTCATTGCTGCTCCCCTCGTGACGAGTTACTCGCCGACAGCGCTGAATGCGACGCAGGCATTGCTCGGACCGTCGCTGCATCACCTTCTCGGCACTGACGAACTAGGTCGTGACGAGTGGTCCCGCTTGCTCTATGGAGGGCGTGTGGATCTCGAGATTGCATTCTTGGCCGTTCTTGCTTCATTTGTGGTTGGCACGGCGGTGGGCTGCCTCGCTGGGTACTTCGGGGGCTGGGTCGATGTCATCGCGATGCGCGTCGTAGACGTGATCCTGGCGTTTCCATTCTTTGTCCTGGTGATTGCCCTGGTGTTCATTCTTGGGCCGGGCACGAAGAGCATCTACATCGCCATTATTGCCACCGACTGGGTGTCGTATACCTGGATTATCCGACGAGAAATTATCGCTATGAAACGACACGAGTTCATTCTCGCCGCGGCCGCGCTTGGTTACCGACATATCCGGATCATGATTCGTCATCTCATCCCAAACTGCATTACGCAGGCAATCGTTTACTCGATGTCCGACGTCGTTTTCACGATTCTTACGATCGTTACTCTGGGCTTCTTGGGATTGGGGGTTCCGCCGCCGGCGCCGGAATGGGGATCGATGATGTCAGACGGACAACAGTTCATTACGACCCACTGGGAGCTGGCAACGTTTCCAGGCATCGCGGTGGTAATTGCCGGCATCGGGCTGTCGCTATTCGGCGACGGCATCGCGGACCTCCTGCGAGTGGAGTAGCGTGACCGACCTCCTGTTGTCTGTAAGGAATCTTCGAGTCGAGCTCTCAACGCGCCGCGAGATTGTGCGCCCGGTGGAGAATGTATCGTTCGATCTTCGTAAAGGTCAGACCCTAGGGATTGTCGGCGAATCGGGGTGCGGCAAGAGCATGATGCTGCGAACGATCCTTGGCTTGCTTCCTCGAGGTGGGCGCATCACGGGCGGAGAGATCCTGTTTCAGGGGACCGATCTACTCAAACTCAGCAATCAACAGCTTCGCGACGTGCGTGGGCGATTGATTGGCATGATCTTTCAGGAGCCGATGACGGCCCTTAACCCGGTCATGCAAGTTGGTGAGCAGATCGCAGAAGGGCCCGTCGCCCATCTCGGATACACGAAGAAGGCGGGTCGGCGACGGGCAGTGGAACTTATGCAACAGGTTGGCATCCCGGATGCCGCGCGGCGCTTCAGCGCGTACCCCAACGAACTCTCAGGCGGGATGCGACAGCGGGTCATGATCGCCATAGCGCTCGCCTGCGAGCCGCAGCTGATCCTGTGTGACGAGCCGACGACCGCGCTTGACGTGACAATACAAGACCAGATTTTGAAGCTGCTGGTCCAATTGCAAGAGTCGACCGAGATCAGCATGATTTTTGTCTCACACGACCTAGCCGTCGTCTCTCAGATCTGTCAGAGCGTGGCGGTGATGTACGCGGCTGAGATTGTGGAGATAGGGTCCGTCGCGTCAGTGTTGGCTGACCCCTCACACCCATACACGCTTGGCCTACTTCGATCTGTACCAGACTTCGACAACGTGAAAGCCGTGCTTGAATCCATTCCCGGTATTCCACCCAGCCTGGTGGAGCCGCCCGAGGGATGTAGATTTCGCGCCCGCTGCGAATTTGCGCAAGAGGATTGTGCCTCCGGTGATTTCCCGCTGCTGTTCAGCGATGGAGAACGTGCCTCCTCTTGTATCCATTCGAATAGTTGCAGGGAGGCGGCGCAAGCCGATCCGATTATTGGTTCGAGGGTTCGCTGAGTGTCGTCTTCCCTGGGGGGTCGGTCCACGCGAAGTGGCAAGCTGCGGCGCGCCCAGCGTCTTCGCCCGAGCCAAAGACGAGGTTCGGTTCCGTTTCTGAGCAGATGCTTGCGGCTAGTGAGCACCGGGGGTTGAAACGGCAGCCAGTCGGCAGTCGGATCGGACTCGGCGGATCACCGAGCAGTGCGGGTGCTTCGGAGCGGTGCCCCGGAGCCAGTCGCGGGATCGCCGTGAGGAGCGCCCGCGTGTAGGGATGCTGAGGGTCGGTGATCAGGCGTTCGGTGGGACCTGTCTCGACAATGCGTCCAAGATACATGACCATCGTTCGATCGCATACGTGGCGAACGACGGCCATGTTGTGGGCAATAAGCAGGAGCGTGAGGCCGAGATCTTGCCGCAGTTCGGCCAGGAGATTGATTACGGTGGCTTGAACGGACACGTCCAGAGCCGAGACCGGTTCATCAGCAACGAGCAGTTCGGGCTCAACCGCTAGGGCGCGGGCGATGCTCACGCGCTGGCGCTGACCGCCTGACAGCTGTCGTGGGTACACGTGGGCCACTCCCGCGCTAAGTCGAACCAGATCTAACAGTTCCAAGCATCGTCGATCGGCATCCTGGCGCGCGACTGTGTGATGAACGTGGAGCGCTTCTGTCAGCGTCTGTTGGACTGTCATGCGCGGATTCAAAGACGAATACGGGTCTTGAAAGATGATCTGCGCGACTCGAGGGTTGGCGTTGCGCTGTCGCTTGTTGGCCTCCACGGGTACGCCGTTCAGTCGGATCTCGCCGGCCGTACTCCTGTAGAGACCGACAATGCATCTACCTAATGTAGATTTTCCGCACCCGGACTCTCCAACCAATCCGACCGACTCGCCACGCGCGATCGTGAAGTCGACGCCATCGACCGCCCGGACCGCCTCAATGGGCTGTCCCCGCACCGCGGATAGGCCCGACCGCCGAAGCGGAAAATGCATCTCCAGTCCGCTTACCTCAAGAACCGGCGCTGCTGACACAAAACTCAACTCCTGACGGGAACTTCCGCTTGACCGAAAGTGCGTGCTGACACGGTCATATTGCTGGACACAGCACTAATGCTTGCGGCGCCGCTCTTCGTCGAAGCCGATCCTACCATTGGCAGATCTCATCAAGTCTCTTCAATTGCTGACGTGCTCGGAGCATCGTGCGAATGAGAGCGAAGCACTGGTTGGCTCCAGGGATTGCAAGCGATGCCGTCGCGTAGTGCAAGGTTCCATCTTTTTCCTGCCTGGACACCCATCCTGCGCCTCCCGAGATTCCTCAATCTCGCAGCGCGCGGGACCGGATTCCTCGCTCGGCGACGTCGCGGAATTCGACCAGGACGCGCGTGAGGCCGTGGTCGGGCTGCTGGACGGCGAGGAACGCGTCGATCTTTCCGATCAGCTCACGCGGGGCGGCTGTAGTCGGGAACAGCGCTCGGCTGAGCACAGCCCTGAAGTGGTCACCGTGGGACGACCAAATGTCCGCGAGGATATCGAAGAAGCGCTGTGTGTACGGAACGAGAAGTTGAGCGTGCTCGCACTGCGTGAAACCTTCGGCTACCTCGAGAACGCCTTGGACTCCGAGCTCCTCGGTCTCGGTCAGCAGATGCCATGCCGCTGCCTTGTGCGCAGCGTCCGGTATAGATGCGCGACAGGTCTGTGCACGGCGCAAGCCCGAGTCCGTAGGGTCCCGTTCCAGCTCGGCGTCGATGTCTGCGTCGGTTGCCCTGCCGGTGGTCGTTAGCCGACCGAGGAGTGTCCAGCGGAGCTCAGTATCGACGGTCAGGCCGGGGACCTCGGCGCTGGCGTCCAACAGCGCGGCGACCACGTCGAGCTGCTCTTTCGATGTGGCAGTCCACCCCAGCAACTGCACCCATGCGAGTTGATGATCACTGCCAGGTTTGGCTGCAACAAGCAGTCTTTCGGCGACCGTTGCGAGCCGTTCCTTTATCTCCGGCACTCGCAGCGGGTCGCCTAGCTGCTTGATCACTTCGGCGGTTTTCCGAAGGAGCGTCTGCACAACCGAGACCGGCAGTTCGGAACCCATCGCGTTCGACACCATCCGCGCGAATGAAGAGAGCGAGAGCTGCGCTTGTTGGACCATGTCGATTGCTGTAGCCCAGCACACTGCGCGCGCCAGTGGGTCCGTGAACTCCCCGATGGAACGGATTACGGTATCCAGCGACCGAAGATCGAATCGGACGATCGCGTAGCCGGAATCGTCGTCGTTGAGCAGGATCAGGTCGGGCTGTGGCACACCAACGAGCTCAGGGACGGCGGCAAGTGCACCAACAATTTCCACCCCAACTCGGCGAGTACGAATCAAGGCGCCGTCTTCTAGGTTGTACAAGCCCACCGTTATTCGTTGTGGTCGCATCACTGGGTGGACTTTGGGGCCATCCTGGAGCACCGCGAAGGAGGTGAACGCTCCTTGTCCGTCGACCTTGAATTCACTATGCAGCGTGTTCGGGCCCGCAGTTTCCAGCCACGCCTTCGACCACGACGACAGGCTCTTGTCCGAGCGAGCCTCTAACGCGTGTAGGAGGTCAGCGAGCGTTGCGTTACCCCAGGCATAACGTGCGAGGTAGTCCTTGATCGCAGTGAAAAAGTTGTCCCTGCCAACGTACGCCACTAGCTGCTTCAGGACAGACGCGCCCTTTGCATAGCTGATGCCGTCAAAGTTCGCCTCCGCCTCAGTCACCGTCTGGACATTGGCAGCGATCGGATGCGTCGACGGTAACTGGTCTTGCGTGTAGCCCCACGTCTTTCGGGAGTAGGAGAATGTCGCCCATGCGTCACGAAACCGGGTCGCCTCTGCGCTCGCCAGAGTCCCGCAGAACTCGGCGAACGACTCATTGAGCCATAGGTCGTCCCACCACTGCATCGTCACGAGGTCACCGAACCACATGTGAGCCATCTCGTGCAGGAGGGTCCTCGCACGAAGCTCGTACATCATGTCAGTGACTCTGGAGCGGAAAAGTAACTCCTCGGTAATGACGACGCAGCCAACGTTCTCCACTGCGCTATCGAATTCCGCCACGAAGACCTGGTCGTACTTGGCGAACGGGTAGTTGGTCCCGAAGAGTTGAGTAAAAAAGGCGAAGCCGCGCTTCGTAATCTCGAACACGACATTTGCGTCAAGGTACTCAGCGAA
>Ga0209415_10000478_pt1 | contig 74332 bp, 73 predicted proteins | sample PeaSoiSIISIP2007_FD_187696 | JGI IMG/M metagenome (GOLD analysis project Ga0209415, IMG submission 187696) | Peat soil microbial communities from Weissenstadt, Germany - SII-SIP-2007 (SPAdes) (version 2) | ecosystem: Environmental > Terrestrial > Soil > Wetlands > Peat | place: Germany...
GCGGGAGCCGCAGAATCGCTATTCGACAGCCAATGAATTCGCCTGGGACTTGGAGCACCTGGATCAGGTCGGTGTCGCCGACCGGGCCGAGTTGCGCGATTGGAAGGTTCGCAAGACTCCGCTGATGAAACAGATCCTGTTCTACGTCGCGATGGCGCTCATTCCGGTGGTGATCTTCGGATTGCTGCTACTCATCGCGAAACGCTAACGACGATCTGGTTGGCCGATACCGGCTTCACACAAACCGCGACCACACTCTCTCGTATCGGCGTTCCGTTTGCCTGCAACGCCGTCAGCGTTACGCCTGGAGTCGGCGCCTGGGAGTCAACTGGGGGGATTGGAAAACTCACCGGCAGCGCTCCTTCATTCGATCCCGGCACCACTGTGAATGTCACGGCATGATCGTTCGCCAATCCCGTTATCGTGAGCGAGTCCCACCGGCTCAGGTCCACGCCGTTCAAGAAGATGGTCACCATGGAGCCTGCGGCCGCGGGATTATCCAACGAATTGCGCGAGCCATCCGCGTTCAGCGCCACTGCGGCCGGTGCTGATCCGTCGGGGCCGAAACAAGACGACGTGCTTCCCGCCAGCGCCTCGGGAGTAAGAAACACGCTCGGCTGCTGGAGCACAACCACCAACGTGCGGGTTACATCGAGCGCGGGTGTGGTGGTCTTATTGGTTGCTTCCATCTGGGCCGTCGTCTCGCCGGCGATCTGGGTCGGGACTTGCACGTTCACCTGGTCATCCGACGCGTAGAGAAGTAGCGCCGCCGTGCCGTTCAAGGTCACGTTGAGTCCATCGGAAGTTGGGACAAGAACTCCGCTCAGTGCCCCGGTCGAGGGCGCCAGCATCGTTCCAAACAACGTAAGATCTTGGCCCGGCGCGACGCTCGAAAGCTGAGCGTTGTCCGCCGGATCGGTCACACAAGCCAGCCTGTACGGAGCAAACAGATTCGCGGCGGTAATGAGTCCTGTCTTCTCGATCCCCACAACAGCACCCACCGCCGAACTCGCAACGGCGACCGGTCCGGTTGCGTTGGACGCGCCGTAGCGATACGTAGGCGCTCCATAAAACAGTTGAGCAGGCGACGCGCTCATTGCATCGGGCGTGAGCCGCACGGCAAACGACAGTTTCTGAATCAACGACGGCCGGCATCCCGCTGGTGCGTCCGTTAGGCCGGGAAGATCGCTCGATCCCGCCTGTCCCGCGAGCACAATTCCTCCCTCTGAATCCACACCCATCGACGTGATGGAATCGCTCACAGAACCGCCAAAGAACGTCGACCACACCAACGCCGAGCCCGTGGCGTTCAGCTTCGCGACGAAGCCCGTGGCGGGCGGCGGAAAATAATGAGAACCCGGATATACAAATGGCCGCGTCGGAGGAATAATCGGCGCGTAGAGGCTCTCGAAGGCATCCGGCGTCACGGGAAAATCCGGAGAATAGGTGGTGCCGGCCACGATCGCATTGCCGTCCGCATCCACCGCGATGCCCGCCGGGGTCGCGCCGTAGGTCCCGTTGAGACCGGTCAGATAGATCAAACGGGCGCCCGTCGGGTCAACCTTGGCAACATACTCGTAAGGACAGGCAATGGCGACAAAATCCCCACCGCAGATCCCATTGGGTTCGGAAGTCTCGAAGGCTCCCGGTGTGAACGTAGGCGCAGTGAGAGGCGGAGGCAAAGGCGGAGTCACCAAACCGGCGAGATACACATTCCCTGCCCCATCCACGGCGATGTACCCGCCTCCCAGCCCGGCAAAACCCAGCAGCACCTTGCTTCCCGTCGGATCGAGTTTGATGACGAAGCCGCCTAAGGTGGCTGCATCACCGCCGGGGATCGGCGCCACGCCGGTTGGATCGCCCACCCCCAATACGAACGCCTCGCCGGCACCATCGACCGCGATCCCCGCGCCGGCCGTATCGGCTTTTCCGCCGATATAGGTCGCATACTTCGGCGTCCCGCTCGGATCCAACTTCGCGGCAAATGCCTGCTGCATCTGTCCACCATAGATTGTCTGAAGGGCTCCGGGCGTCACCGGAAAGTCGATGGAACTGGTCGTTCCCGTCACATACACCGAGTCATCGGAACCCAACGCCAGTGCAGTGGCCGCATCAGCGCCCGATCCACCGAGCACGGTGAAGTAGGAAACCTTCGACCCGTCAGCCGAGAGCTTCGCCACAAAAGCGTCGGCCGTGTCAGCAGTAGATTTCTGGTTCTTCGGTGGCAGCCATCCAGCCACGTAGATGTTGCCCGCCGCATCTACCTGCACAGCCTGAGCGACGGCTCCGTTGGGCAAAGCCGGAAGCTGCTGGACGGTTCCACCGAACAACGAAATCGCCCCAATCCCGAAGGAAAACAGGAGTCCGTAAAGAGCATTCATTGATTTCCCCTATCTGGTAATCTCTGACTATGGGGTTCGGAGTTATCTCTTCGTCTCCGCAAGTATCCGGCCACGCTCCAAACCGCTTTTCCACAAGCCGAGCCGCTTCTAGGGAACTCGCGCACAACGGACTCGCCTCAGGGGCGACATTGCGGAGTTCCCCTTGGTTTGGCGCCGCCACTCGGCGGCCTGTGCGCTTTTGAGGAGCATTAGCATCGATGTTCATTGCCAAAAAGCACCTCTCGCGCCGAACGTTGCTTCGCGGAATGGGTGCCAGCCTGGCACTCCCGCTCTTGGATTCGATGGTGCCCGCGCAAACGCCCCTGCGCCAAACATCCGCCTCACCCCGCAGCCGGCTGGCGTGTATTGAAATGGTGCATGGCGCGGCCGGCAGCACCGACGAAGGCAGCCGAAAGCACTACTGGAGCCCGGAGAAAGAAGGCGCCGATTTCGATTTCTCCTATTCGCTGGAGCCGCTGGCGCCGTTTCGCGAGTACGTCACCATCGTCAGCGGGACGGATGCCCGTCCAGCCGAGGCCGTTACGCCTTCCGAAGGCGGCGCCGATCATTTCCGGTCGAGTGCGGTGTTCCTCACCGCGGCGCATGCCAAACAAACCCCCGGCCCCGATGTTTTCAACGGCATTTCCATCGATCAGCTCTACGCACAACAGTTCGGGCACGAAACGCCGCTGCCTTCCATTCAGCTCTGCATCGAAAACATCGCGTTGAGCGGCTCCTGCGCGTACAACTATAATTGCGTTTATTCGGAAACCATCAGTTGGGCCTCGCCAACCACGCCCTTGCCGATGACCGTCAATCCGCGCGTGGCGTTTGAGGAGCTGTTTGCGAATGCCGAGTTGTTTGCGAATGCCCGCACGACCACCCGGCGCACTGCGAAAGGCAGCATTCTCGACGGAATCGGAGCCGATGTCAGCCGATTGCAAATGAACCTCGGCGCAACCGACCGCGGCCGGCTCAACGCATATCTCGAAGACGTTCGCGGGATCGAGCGGCGGATCCAGACCATCGAGAGGCACAACGCGATCGCAGCCCGCCGGGAACTACCCGCGGCTCCGCTGGGCGTACCGGACTCCTGGGAGGAGCAGGTGAAGCTGATGTTCGATCTGCAAGCGCTGGCGTTCGCAACCGAGACTACGCGCGTATCCGCATTCAAGATGAGCCGCGACACCAGCACCCGGATTTTCCCGGAAAGTGGCGTGAAGCAGCCATTCCACACCCTGTCGCACCACAGCAATAATCCCGCGCTCATCGCGGAGTTCGCGAAACTCAATCGGTATCACGTCAGCCTGCTTCCCTACTTTCTGCGAAAACTCAAAGAGACGCCGGACGGCGACGGTAATCTTCTGGATCATTCCCTGGTTCTCTACGGCAGTCCGATGGGCGATTCCAACGCTCACAACCACAGGCGCGTTCCGCTGCTGATGGCCGGCCTCGCCGGCGGCCAACTCAACGGCAATCTGCATCGCATATGCCCGACTGGAACTCCGCAGGCCAATTGCCTTTTGACCATCCTGCACAAGCTGGGCGTCGATATCGCGAGCATTGGCGACAGCACCGGAGAGATCGCAATCTAACGGAGATTTTATCTAACGGTTGACGGAGCGGTTCAAAGGGGTCGGCAACGTCTCCTCACTCACCGAGTAAGTAACAGGACGCGCTCGCAGCGCCTCGCGCACGCGCCGCAGCACCGATCCCCGGGCCATCGTCTTCGTCACAACTGCCTGCGCTCCCAGCAAGTCGGCGGCTTTGAGCGTAGCAGGGCCGAGTGTTCCGGCTATCGCAATCATTTTGAGCTGGGGCCGTTGCGCTTCGATCGCGTGGATTGCTTCCAGCCTCTCCTCGGCGGGCATCGCGAGACTCCAGATAACCAGATCGATGGGATGTCGATCCGCTTGCCGCAGGGCTTCCCGGCCGGAACGCGCAGTAGACACCGCGTAACCCGCGCCCGCCAGCACACCGTCGAGCCATTTGCGTAGACCGGGCTGCCCATCCACCACCAGAACTCGTTGCACAGCCGACCGCACCGCGATCGTGATTCCATCCGCGCTGCGCGAGTTTCCAATCTTCAGAACAAGCGGAACCGCGTCGCCGAGCGGCGCGCGTCGCGGCACGCGGAAGTTCACCTGCAACAATCCGGCGACGGCGTGCGGGGCTTCACCGGCATAAGTAATCTCAGCGGGCATTCCGCCAACCGTTACAGTCACCGGCAATCGCGGCACCGGATAATCGGCAATTCTGGGATATGCAGAGACATTTCCGCTAATTCCCGGCGGCCGCGTCTGCCCTTCCCCCGTCGCATAGAGAGTCGCGATTGTCCCGCGCGTGGCCGGATTGCGCGCCGAGTTACAACAGCCTGTCTGATTGAGCAGTGCGGCCTGTCCTTTCCCGGACAAATCCAACGTGAACACCGCGGGGACGCTATCCACCACCCTGAGAGTCACCGGAGGCGAACGCACGCCTTCATACTCCACTACGATGTCGGTCGTCTTCCTGTTCGCGATTTCGTACGGCACCACTGCCGCCACCTGCCCTTTCACCGAATAAGCCATGGGCGCCGCGATGCCGTCGAATAAAACGCGAGTGTCTCCGAGCGACGTCGGTACTCTTCCCTCGCTGTTCGCGGTAGCTCCGGCTTGCTTCGCGGGTCCTGCGTTGGATGGAAACAGCACGACGATCTCACCGGGCGCCACTTTGCCGCTGGAGTGGTCGGCTGCGTTTACGACATCGCGTTCTGTGAAGGTTGGCTGCTCGGGAGCCGCTTTCAAAGCGACGTACAAGCATAACCAGGGCGCGGCACGCCAGGCCATCGCGAATGCACGCGGCATCATCTGCTCCCGCAGTGTTCATTCTATCAACGGCTTGCTTACTCGGCCCGCAGCGCCTCCGTCGGATCCACCGCTGCTGCTCGCCGCGCGGGAAGGTAACTAGCCAGCACCGTTGCCGCCACCAACACCACTGGCACCGCGGCATAGGTCAACGGGTCCAGCGGACTAATCCCGAACAGCAGCGCCTTCATCAGCCGCGTTAGCCCGACCGCTGCCCCTAGCCCGATCGCTACGCCGATGCATGCCAGCGTCAAACCGTGACGCACGAACATTCGCCTCAACTCGCGCGGCTCTGCCCCCAGCGCCAGCCGGATTCCGATCTCGCGCCGCCGCTTCGACACACCATAGGCGATCACACCGTAGATGCCGATGATCCCGAGCACCAACGCCATGGCACCCGCGATTGCCAGCATTACTAGCGTGAAGGAAGTTCGTGCCAGCGATTCATCATAAATATCCTGCATGGTCCGAACCGACGCCACCGGCAGGCTCGCATTTGCCGACCAAACCGCTTGCCGCACCTGGTTGAGGAAGACTGCCGTGCCCGTGCGATCGCTTCGAACGACGAACGTCACTGTCCGCCAGGCAAACTTTCCTGTGCCGCTTCCAAGGAAACCGTCCGCCAACGGTGGCCAATACACGATCTCGGGCGCCTTCTCGTGCACGCCATTCTCAGAAACATCCTGGACTACGCCGATCACCTCGCTCCACGGCCTCCCGGAAGACTCGCGAATGTGCTTCCCGATCGCAGCCGACGGCGAACCCCACATCTCGCGCGCCAGGTTTTCCGAAAGCAGCACCACAGGCCTGAAACCGTATACTTCGGTCCACGTGAGATCGCGCCCGGCGACCATTCGCGTGCCCGCCGCGTGAAAGAATCCGGGAGAAACATACTTGTAGAAACGCAGGGGCGGAATCTCATTGGCCGGATAGTTCTTGTCCTCGGCGACGATCACGTCCCAGTTGGAGCCAAATCCTTCCATGGGCATTTCGCTGGCGAAGCCAACCGAGGTCACGCCCGCAATCGAGCCCAGCTTGTCCCGAATGTCGTTCTGAGTTCGCGTCACTCGTTCCGGGTCCTGGATCAACGAGTCCGGAATCGAGATCCGCATGGTCTCCAGATGCTCCGCCTCAGTGAATCCCGGCTCGACGGTTCGCAACGCTTGGAAAGTCCGAATCATCAAGCCGGCGCTGACTAACAGCACCAAGGCCAGGGCCACCTGAGCCACGACCAGAACATTGCGAGTGCGATGGCGCTCCCGGCTCACACTGGATGTCCGGCCCGCGCTCCCCAGAGCCACCGAGATTCGCGGCCCGGAATACTTCAAAGCAGGGATCAACCCGAAGAGCAAACCTGACAGCACCGAAAGAACCAAAGTGAATCCGAGCGCCCGTGCGTCCAGCGAGACTTCACTCAGCCGAGGCAGATTCGCCGGGCCAATGGCCTCCAGAAGACCCAAGCCGGCATCCGCGAGCCCGATTCCCAGCGCACCGCCTCCAAGGCCCAGCATCAAGCTTTCCACCAGCAGTCCGCGCACAATTCGTCCCCAGCCCGCGCCGAGCGCCGCACGAACCGCGAGTTCCTGCTGCCGCGCCTCGGCTCTCACCAGGAGCAAGTTTGTTACGTTCGCGCAGGCGATCAACATCACCAGGCCAATCGTCCCCATCACCACCCACAGAACGCTCTCCACACTCCCGACCACGTCTTGCTTTAAAGGACGAATGGCCGGTGTAATCTTCCAGGTTTCGTAAATCCGCGGATTAGTGCCGGGCCCGTTCGACCAGGAGTCCATCCAAAGCTTCACCAGGCGCGCCAAATCCGCATTCGCCTGCGCAATCGTGATGCCAGGCCTCAGTCGCGCGATTCCCTGAAATCCGAAACCGGCCAGGATCAGTTTAGAGCGGTCGAAGGACACCGGCATCATGAGATCGTAGTCTTCATTGACTACCTGGAACCCCCGGGGCATCACTCCAACGATTTCCCGAGCCCGCGAGTCCACCGTAATGTTGCGCCCAATCACCGAGCGGTCTCGTCCGAAGCGCCGCTGCCAATACCCGTAGCTAAGCATCACCGTCGTGGAACGCCCCACGAAGCCGCCGGGTTCCGATCCGCGCGGAATCTGGTCGGCAGCCGTAAGCCAGCGCCCCAAAGCGGGTGGCACATCGAGCGCCTGAAGAACGCCATCGCTGACATAAACTGTGCGGACTTGTTCCGGCTCGGCCAGGCCCGTGACGTTCGCCGTGGCCGTCACCCACACGCCCAGCGATTGGAAGGTGCGGTTGTGTTCGGCATAAGTGAAGTACATCGATGGAGACAGCAGCAATCCGTCGGCGAAGCTCGCCAGTCCCGCGGCGCCGGGAGCCACCTGCCGCAGCGCCACCAATTGCTCGGATTTAGGGTAATGCAACGGCCTGAGCAGCACGCTGTTGACCACGCTGAATACCGCTGTGTTGGCGCCAATCCCAATCGCGATCGTCAACAACGCCACCACCGTGAACACCGGATTGTGACGCAGCGCCCGCAGCCCGTAGCGCACGTCGCGGCTCAGCGTATCGAAGAACGTGATGGTGTTCATGCAGTAAATCTCCTCTCGTATTAAGGTGCTGTTGCCTAGTTTGCGATGGGCCGCCCGGCGAGCCGCCTCTGGTGGCATCCCGCGCTCGACGTTTTCCGCGGTCTCCGCCTGCAAATAGAATTCGATCTCTTCGCTCCGCTCTCGATCCCATTTCGCCCGTCGAAAGAAACGTCCCCAGCCCATCGTGTTCACTCCGATACCGGCTTCAGAATGCGACCGATCGCCCGAACCACCTGCTCCCAACGATTCGTCTGAGCGATCAATTGCTTTCGCCCCGTCGGCGTCAGCCGGTAGTACTTCGCCTTGCGATTGTTCTCCGACGTCCCCCAGAACGATGCGATCCAGCCGCGATCCTCCAGCCGATGCAGGGCTGGGTACAAAGACCCGTGTTCAATCTGGAGGACTTCCTGGGAACCGTGCTCAATGGCGTGCGCGATGGTGTGACCGTGCGCCGGGCCCAGTACGAGCGTCTGAAGCACCAGCATATCGAGAGTTCCTTGGAGCATCTCACTTTGAAGAGGGGATTCGCGCCTGGACATGGTCCTCAGTATACTCCACTCGACGATCTACCTGAGAGCACAATAGCTATACGCTTGAAATGGAATTTGGTTCGGAAATAGTTCATTAGATTGTCTAGTGGAGGATAGGGTGCCTCGCCCCGTGGCCCTTCTCAGTGTCAAGGCGGGCGTTCGATGGAGACTCTGAACGGTCTTCAGTGGGCGTTCATTTGCCCCTCAATTCCCCTCCAATTTGGCCGAAAAGACCAACGGGGGTGTTACATTTCCGAGAAAACCCAACTCGACGTCACCAGCAACCTGACCAGGCGGGAGAAGCTGGAGATCTGTGTCAACCGAATCGCCCGCAGCGAGGGAGTGCCACCGTTCAGCGATCACGCCAGCGAGATACTGGTCCGAACACTCGATCTGGACGGGGGGAGTTCCAAGAAATTAGTAAATGTGATCTTGCAGGATGTCGGCCTGGCCTCGCAGGTGCTGCGGTTGGCGAACTCGGCGCTCAACAACCATTCGGGCCGTCCCATTATGAGCGTTGCCCACGCCACTGCGGTGCTGGGCTGGCTGGAAGTCCGCAGTCTGGCGAGCGCGGTGCATTATATCGAACATTTTGCAAATCGCTCCCCGGGCTTGCGCGAACTTGTGGCCACGTCCGTACTCACCGCGGTGCAGAGCCGCGAAGTTGCCGCTCTGCTGGGCTATCCGCAGCCGGAGGAGGCGTATATTTGCGGTCTGTTCCGGAATCTGGGCGAAGTCCTGATCGCCTGCCATTATCCCGAGGAGCACTCGCAGATCCTCTTAATCCTGGCCGAGGAGAACATCCCGGAGCGCGCCGCCTGTTTGCGGGTTCTCGATTTCTTCTGGGACGATGTCGGTATATGTGTGGCCGACCGCTGGCATATGCCCCCGGCGGTACGCGTCAGCATGGACGCGGCTTTGGCCGCCGCCGGATCGCCGCTCGATCAGTGCCTTGCCTCCATCACCGATTACAGCCACAGCTTGACCCGGGCACTGTACGGCAACGGTGCGCGGATCGACTCGATCCATCTGGCAAGCGTGCTTAACCCCGCGGGACAAGCGGCCCTGGTCTCGCTGCGAGATTTGCACGCGATTGTCGACCGTGCCATGTCGGAGACTCACGAAATGCTTTCGACACTCCACATCCCTACCGAAACCCTCCGCATCTCCCAGTTGGCCGAGCAAGCCCGCAAGGTTCTCGGATCGAATTCGACTTCCGATGGCCGCCGCGGACCATCCAGGTAACAGGACATAGTCGCGAACTACGCCGAGTCAAATTACCGTTCCAGTTACTCTAATAAGAGCGATGCTTCCTATCCTCCAAGAGAAGCCGGCTGGAGTGCGCGATCCGGTATGCGGCATGGCGGTGGATCCTCAGCGGGCGGCGCGCTCGGTTGAGTATCAAGGTCGGATGTACTATTTCTGCTCCACTGGTTGCGCGGCTAAGTTTCAGGCTGATCCCCAGAAATATTTGCAGCCGGCGGTGGCGCCGGAGCCCATGAAGCCGGAAACTGGCGGCATCGAGTATACGTGCCCCATGCATCCACAGGTCCGGCAAGTCGGACCGGGCTCGTGCCCTATATGCGGCATGGCGCTGGAGCCTGTCAGCTTTACTCGAGAATCGGCGGACGAAGTAAATCCTGAATACACGAACATGCTGCGCCGCTTTTGGTTGAGCGTGCCGCCGTCGGCGTTGCTGCTCGGGCTGATGTTTGCAGGCGTGCACTGGCGGTGGGTGGAATTGGTGCTGGCGAGTCCTGTGGTGCTGTGGGCAGGGTGGCCGATCTTCGAACGCGCTTGGGCATCCATCGTGAATCGCAGCTTGAACATGTTCACGCTGATCGGCGCGGGCGCGGGCGCGGCGTACCTCTACAGCTTGATCGCGACGGTGGCGCCGGGCATTTTCCCTGAATCGCTTCGCCATCACGTGGGCGAATTGGCCCTGTACTTTGAGCCGGCGGCGGTGATCGTCTGTCTGGTACTGCTGGGACAAGTGCTGGAACTGCGTGCGCGAAGCCAGACCAGCAGCGCGATTAAGGGTCTCCTCAGGCTGGCGCCTGACACCGCGCGGCGGCTCCGGTCAAACGGCACAGAAGAAGATGTGGCGCTCAACCAGGTGCATCCGGGCGACCTGTTGCGAGTCCGTCCGGGCGAACGGGTTCCCGTGGATGGCGTAGTGGTAGAAGGATCAAGTTTTATCGACGAGTCGATGATCACCGGTGAGCCTGTGCCGGTCGAAAAAGCGACGGGGAGCCGTGCCACCGGAGGAACCGTGAACGGCAACGGCGCGTTCGTCATGAAAGCCGAGCACGTCGGAGCGGACACGCTGCTGGCGCGGATCGTTAAGATGGTGAGCGAAGCGCAGCGCTCGCGAGCGCCGATTCAGCGGCTGGCCGATCGCGTCTCGGCGGTGTTCGTGCCCACGGTGATGGCCGTCGCGGCGGTGACGTTCGTCATCTGGTCACTAGCGGGTCCGCAGCCCCGATTAGCGTACGCGCTGGTGAACGCGGTCGCTGTCTTGATCATTGCGTGCCCGTGCGCGCTCGGGCTGGCCACGCCGATGTCGATCATGGTGGCGACGGGGCGCGGTGCGACGGCAGGCGTGCTCATCCGCAACGCCGAGGCGTTGGAAGGCCTGGAAAAAGTAGACACATTGGTGGTGGACAAGACCGGGACGTTGACCGAAGGCAAGCCGAAGCTCCTCTCGGCCCCGGATGCCGAGGTGTTGCGATTGGCAGCGAGCGTTGAAGCGCTGAGCGAACATCCGCTGGCTGCGGCGATTGTCGCGGGCGCGCTGGAGCGGAAGCTCGTGCTGTCGAAGGCCGAGCAGTTTGGATCAGTCCCTGGCCAAGGCGTCACTGCCATTGTGGATGGCCACCGTGTGTCGGTAGGAAAGCCCGCAACGCCTGAAGAAGAACCCAATGATGCCGGCCAGACCATCGTACACGTCACCATGGACGGCGTACCTGCCGGAACGCTCGGACTGGCCGATCCCATCAAGCCGTCGGCGCGGGATGCGATCGAGAGTTTGCATCGCGACGGACTTCGCATCGTGATGCTCACGGGCGATAATCGCTCGGCCGCGGAAGCGGTGGCGCGCACGCTGGGCATCGACGAAGTACAAGCCAATGTGCTGCCCGGTGAAAAAGCGGATGCGGTGGCGAAATTGCAGGCGCAAGGCCGCATAGTCGCGATGGCGGGCGACGGCATCAACGACGCCCCGGCACTGGCGCGGGCACAGGTGGGAATTGCGATGGGTTCGGGAACCGACGTGGCCATGGAAAGCGCCACCATTACACTGGTGAAGGGAGATCTGCGAGGGATTGTTCGGGCCCGCGCGCTTAGTAAGGCTACTATGCGCAATATTCGGCAGAATCTGTTCTTTGCCTTCGTCTATAACGCGATCGGCGTACCACTGGCCGCCGGCGTCCTGTATCCTTTCTTCGGGCTGCTGCTCAGTCCCATCATCGCCAGTGCCGCGATGACGTTTAGCTCCGTCTCGGTAATCGGCAATGCGCTACGGCTGAGAAAGCTAGCGCTGTGATCGATCTTCACAGTCATACCAACGAATCGGATGGAACCCTCACTCCCTTGGAGCTGGTGGATCTGGCGACGGAGAGCGGCATCGAAGCCCTCGCCATTTCCGATCACGATACATTCGCGGGTTTCGATCAAGCCTTGCCGGTGGCGCGGGCGCGCGGCCTGGATCTGGTTTGCGGAATCGAATTGAGCACGCGCGTGCCGGGAACCAAGAGTGGGCCGGGAAGCAGGGTGCGGACCGTTCATCTGCTCGGATATTTCCTCCACGATCCGCCTTCGGCAGACTTTCGCGAGTGGCTGGACGAGTTGATCGAGGGACGCCGGGATCGCAATCGCCGACTGATTGCCAGTTTGCATCAACATGGCATCGATATCGATTTGCGCGACGTCGAAAAGCTAGGACGGACCTTGACCGGCCGTCCGCATTTCGCCCGTTTGTTAATCCAAAGAGGTTATGTGAATAGCTTCGATGAAGCGTTCCGGCGTTACCTGGGCGAAGCGGCGCCGAGTTACGTGGAGCGATACGCGCCGTATGTCGTGGTGGCCATCCAACGCGTGATCGATGCCGGAGGGTTGCCGGTCTTGGCGCATCCGATTCGGATGGGCTTCCGGGAGCCCGCAGCCGAAGAGAAGTTTATCGGCGAGTTGCGCGACGGTGGGCTGCGCGGCATCGAGGTGTTCCATTCCGATCATGGTCCTCGGGACTCAGAGCGCTATGCTGCGATCGCGCGCAAATACAATCTTGCGGTATCGGGCGGCTCGGATTTTCACGGCGATGTGAAGCCGCAGATCTTGCTCGGCACCGGCTACGACGGGAACCTGAATATCCCGAAGTCCGTCCTGGAGCGCCTTCGCGCGATATCCGGATGAGCTCGTTCGATGCAGTCGTGGTTGGCGCGGGCGCTTTCGGTTCTTGGACCGCACTCCATTTGCGACGCACGGGCCGAACCGTCGCGCTGCTGGACGCCTATGGCGCTGGCAACAACCGCTCGAGCTCGGGCGGCGAGTCGCGCATCATTCGCATGGGCTACGGAGCCGATGAAATCTACACGCGCTGGGCCATGCGTTCGCTCGAATTGTGGACGGAGCTTTTCCAGCAAATCGGTAGGCCTGAGCTTTTCCAAAAAACCGGCGTTTTATTTACGCCTCGTCCCAACGATCCCCGCGCCGCTGATACGCAACGAGTCTTTGGGAAATGCGGCGTGACGTTTCATCGACTGACGCCGGCGGATTTGACGCGATCTTTCCCTCAGTTGCGATTTCGGGAGGAACGAATGGGCCTGTTCGAGCCCGGGTCCGGGGTGCTGCTGGCACGGCGAGCGGTCCAGGCAGTGGTGGAACAGGCGGTTCGCGAAGGAGTGGAGTATCGCCAGGAGGCCGCTTCCGAACCACCCCGCGCGGGGACGGTCGTCTATGCTTGCGGGCCTTGGCTACCCAAGATCTTTCCCGAAGTGCTGGGCGGACGCATTCGAGTGACACGTCAGGAAGTGTTCTTTTTCGGTACGCCCAACCGCAGCTTTGCGCCGCCGTACATGCCCGCATGGGCCGACATCACCGATGAGCATAGCGCCTATACGATTCCGGAGATCGAGAACCGCGGTTTCAAATTGGCCTTCGACCGGCACGGCCCGGAGTTCGATCCTGACACTGGCGACCGAGTTGTTTTCGGGCTGGACGCCGCGCGGGCATTTCTGGCGGAACGTTTTCCCGGACTGGCCGGGGCGCCGCTGGTGGAATCGCGCGTCTGCCAATACGAGAACACGTCGACGGGAGATTTCCTGCTCGACCGGCATCCCGATTTCGAAGACGTCTGGCTGGTGGGAGGCGGATCAGGCCACGGATTCAAACACGGTCCAGCAGTGGGTGAACACGTTTGCGCGCTGGTCGAGGGCAAGGGGTCGGTGGAGCCGCGATTTTCGTTGGAAACTAAGTCGCGGGAACCACGGCGTTCGGTGTTTTGATTAGCTCGCTCTTGATACACTTGGTTTCGGTCGATACTGGTAACTGAGGGAGAGCGTCATGGAATCCTATTATGCGAATCTTCTCGCGTATCGAGTGTCGGCCCACGAGTTCGTATTGGAATTCGGGAATTTTTTCGCGGGCCAAGAGGATCGCTCGAAAGCCGATTTTCAGGACTTTGATATTCGTGTAGTCATGGTGCCGGATCTTATCGAGCCGTTGATGAATCTGTTGGAGCAAGCGAAGGCAGCGAGAGACCAGCAGCGAAATCTTTTCGATCAAGCCAAAAAAGAGGTGGACAGTGCTCGCGCTCAATAGCCCGGTGATTCGGCAGGGTTTTTTTTACGCCGGCAACGGTTCGGCACACGGGGAGTTTCGTGCTTCGTGTGCCATTAAGGGCGGCGCAGCCATCGGGCCGGACTCCTTAATTCGCACAATACGAGAAATTGAAGAGTTGAGCGCCAAGGGCTTGCAGCGCGGGGACACACCAACGCCGGAGGCCGAAGAGAGCGCGAAAAGGCTGCTTACCAAAGCCCAGTTACGTGGTCCAATCTATGTCATTCCTTCCGCGGTTGAAGCGTCAGAAGGCGATCTTCTGATCCATTGGGACACTGTTATAAAGAGCGTCGTGCTAGTTTGTCCCGCCTCTCCTGTCAAGCCTGCCCAAATTTACAAGGAGGTTCTCGACGGAAAGCGGGCGGTCCAGTCAGAGATGGTGGGGGCATCCCCGGAAACGCTCTCGGACGCTCTCGCATGGGTACTCCGGGTCAGATAGTATATCCGGAACTCGAACCCAGCGCGGAAGTCTATCGCGCGTACCCTTTTCCAGACTCTTTTAACAGCCGCACTGGCAAACCCATGGCTAAGCTCTTCTACAGGAAGGCCAACGAAACTGGATTATCAGTCGGGCTCTCTCCGACGGGAACACTGTTGAGGTATCCAGGGGCAGTTGGAATGTGTCGCCTGATCGTTGGCGACATTATCGACTCCCCTGATCCGCTTCGCGTTGTGCAAGACACCGTTGACCACGCCGAGATCAGGGGAGTACCAACGAGAGCTGAGGACCAAGAAAAGGCGCTTCGAATCGCCAAATACTTGGCGAGAATCGCGTACGATTGGCGTGATACTTCTTTAGGGACCTAACTGTGCCTCACTTACGATGCCGACTGGGGAGCGAGAGGGTTGCGTATCGCTCAGCTTCGTGCGCCGCACTTATAGGGCATTGCGCTATCATGAACTTAGTTGCTACCCCTGTCGCGGTGGAAGGGAATTACCATTCAAGAAAACGAGCTCAAACCCGGCCAAAGGACGCCTATGGAAAAGCTGGCTCAAAACATCCAGGAAGCTTTTCTAAATAATGCGCGGAAGGATAAGACCTTCTTGACGATCTATTTAATGAGCGGCGTGAAGCTTTCCGGCCGCATCAAGAGTTTCGATAAGTATTCGGTGGTGCTAGAGACCAACAATCAGGAGCAGCTTATTTTTAAGCACGCGATCTCCACGGTGGTGGTTTCGAAGCCGTTCCATGCATCGACGGGCGGACATTCCTCAGGACCTTCCGCGGGAACGGTCACGGCCACTCATCCTGTGCCCGCGGAACCCATCGAGGACTAACAAGCAGCTTGGCAGTAACCAGCGAGGAGCGCGCCATACTGGTCGGGTTGGATTTGAAATCCCGCTCGCACCGCGGCTCCCAACAGCGAAGTAGTGCCGATCCCCGCGCCGGCGACGTCGAAGAATCGCTCGAAGAGATGAAGTCGCTCGCCGACACCGCCGGGGCGCACGTGGAAGACACGATCATCCAAGCCCGGCAAGCGCCCGATTCTGCGACGCTCATCGGCTCAGGAAAACTGGATGAACTGCGCCGCCTGGTACAGTTCCACGAAGCGGACATGGTGTTGTTCGACGCCGAACTCACGCCCACCCAGCTTCGGAACCTGGAGCGCGCGCTGGACTGCAAGATTCTGGATCGGACTCAACTAATCCTGGATATTTTCGCTCGCCGCGCGCGGACCCGCGAAGGGCAGCTGCAAGTGGAACTGGCGCAATTGAATTACTTGCTACCGCGCCTGGCTGGGCGAGGGACCGAGATGTCCCGGTTGGGCGGCGGCATTGGCACGCGCGGCCCTGGCGAAACGCAACTGGAAACAGACCGCCGCGGAATCTATCGCCGCATCAAAAAACTGAACAACCAGTTGGAAAGCGTGCGAGGTGGACGGGGCACGCAGCGCCGCCAGCGGCAATCCGTTCCGCTGGCTACTATCGCGCTCGTCGGCTACACGAATGCCGGAAAATCCACGCTATTTAACCGGCTCACGGGCGCCGATGTGACCGCCGACGCACGCCTGTTCGCGACCCTCGATCCCACCGTCCGTCATTTGACTCTACCGTCGCGGCGCAAAGTGTTGGCGAGCGATACCGTCGGATTTATTCGCAACCTGCCCACCACCCTGGTAAAGGCTTTCCGCGCCACGCTCGAAGAGGTCACCGAAGCCACTTTGCTTTTGCACGTCGTGGACGCGTCGTCGCCCAGCGCGCCCCAGCATACCGCGCATGTCTTTGAGGTGCTGGCCGAGATCGGCGCCGATCAGACGCGGCAGATTCTGGTGCTCAATAAGATGGATCAGACGGAGACCGCCGCCGGTGACACGGAAAGCCTGGTGCAGCGAATCATGGGCGAAGTGAAAGCCGGTGCTCGCACCGTCGCAATCCCCTTGTCGGCCCGCACCGGCGCGGGTTTTGGCGACTTGCTCGAAGCCATCGACAGTGCCCTGGCCCTGGACCCGGTGTCGCGCCAGCGGTTCCGTATCCCAGCCGGCGAAGGCTCGCTGATCCACTTACTCCACGAGCACGCCAAAGTGCTCTCCAGCCGGTATCAGGGCGAGGTTCTCGAAGTGGAGGCCGAGGTGCCGGAGTCGGTGAAACGCCGGCTCTCGGGATACCTTGCCGAATGATATTCTTGTCATCAGGAAGCCACATACAAATAGGCGCGGCCCCGACATGAATCTGCCCAATGCGCTGACCATTCTCCGCATCTTTTTTGTGCCGTTTCTAGTCGCGGCTTTGGTGGAGCAGGATCTTCGCATCGAATGGCGCGGCGCGATCCTGGTGACCAATGCATTCCTGGCGCTGGGCATTTTTCTGGCCGCCGCGGGGACCGATCTGCTGGATGGATATCTTGCCCGGCGCTGGAAACAAACCACCACGGTCGGGACGCTGCTCGATCCCATCGCCGACAAACTGCTGATCTCGGCGGCGCTGGTTTCTCTGGTGCAGATCCGGCGAGTTCCCGCCTGGATGGTGGTGCTGATCATCGGCCGCGAGTTCGCCGTCTCCGGGCTGCGCAGCATCGCCGCCGCCGAAGGCTACACGATACAGGCCAGCGACTTGGGCAAGACGAAGATGATCACGCAGGTGATTGCGATTTCCATGGTGCTGTTGAGCATCCGATGGCCGGCGCTGAACGGCTTCGCGATGCTGTGGATGTGGGGCGTGGTGATTTTCAGCATGAGCTCAGCCATCCAGTACTTCTGCAAGTTTTGGGGCAAGGTGGACAGTTCCATCAAACATCGCCGGCGCCAGCAACTCTTGCGCATCGAGCGTCAACGCAAACGCATGATGCGCACGCAAGCCGAGGCCGAGAGGATGGGGCAGGCGCAATAGCGTGATTTCGGTATTGGAAGCGGATTGTCAACGCTCCGAGCCCGCCTCTCCCGCACAGCGCTTTCGATGAAAAAGAAAGATCGAATCGATCGGCACAATCTGATTCAACTACAGTTTTGTGGGCTTCGTGTTCAAGCCACAATTTAGGCGAGAGCTTGGAAGCGGTGTCGCTATTGATTTCGTGAGACTAAGCGCCGACGAAGGCGGCAGCGCCGTAATTCATTCCATTTTGGTGTCGAGATGAGTCTCGATACAGCACGCACGAGTGCGGGCGCCACATTAGTCGCTTTCTTTGGGCGGGGCGAAAATCTGGAAATTATCGGGCGTAAACAGCACGACCAACACCTGCCCGCGCGCCCCCAGCGGTCCGAGCAGTCTTCCATTTAATCGCACGTCGAGGCCGGCGGCGTTGCCAACGCGCATCTTGGCGAATTGTTTTCCGCCCACCGTCTTGGTCTGGTTCGGCTGCAGAATGCCGGAAAACACAGGCTTGCCATCGGATGACACTGATAGCCAAGTCGCTTCACGCGCCATCAGATCCAACATCACCTTGTAGTCGGAAGTCGCCACTGGCGCTGGCTGCGCGAGTTCCTTCCCAGGAGCGCTTTGCGGCGGAGCGCTGTCGGCAACACGTCTTGGAGCGGGCCGGTCGACCTTTGCAGTCGCGGCGACGGTCCTTGACTTTGCGAATGCCCGCATGTTGTTGATCATGGTGCTGAGCGCGTTGCGGCCGAGATCTCTTGCGTCGTGCCACAACGCATAGACGCCCGAGCAACCGGCAACCACCAGCAGCAAGCTGGCTGCCGACGCGTACAGACGCCGTGTGTGATAGCGGCGTTTGAACGTAACAGGCGGAACATTCCGCGCCACGACACTTTCGACACCGGGCAATGGCAGAGGTTCATCCGCGCTTAACACGCGGTCGACTTCGGCCTCGATCGCTCGCGTGTCCAACGACAAAGATTTGGCGTACTGTTCGACAAAGCTCTTATAGAAGAAGCCACTCGGCAGCATCTTGCGATCATCGGACTCGATCGCTTCCAAATATTTGGCGCTAATCTTCGTTTGCGCTGCAACAGCACACAAGTCGAGCCCCTGTTCCAGGCGCGCACGTTTCAGTGTCTCACCGACGGAAAGCATTCAAGTTGCCTGCTAGCTTACGGTTATAATACTACAGTCGGTGCGACGATACCGCTTAAAGGCCATTTCGGTGGTGGTGGTGACCTGGAATCGCCGCGACCTGTTGAGATCGTGCTTGCAATCACTTACCCGACAAGATGTCAACCAACCGTTTGAAGTGGTGGTTATCGACAACGGATCAGATGACGGTTCGCCCGACATGCTATTAGAGGAGTACGGAAACACCACTAGATTCTCACTAAGACTCATCAGGAATCCGGAGAACCGCGGCTTCTGCGCTGCCAACAACCAAGGCTTCGCGGCCTCCGATTCGGAGTTCGTCGCACTGCTCAACAACGATGCGGAAGCGGAACCCTCTTGGCTGAAGAAGCTGGCGACTGCCTTCGACGGCCGGCCCGACGTGGGTATGGCGGCTTCGAAGATTTTGGTGCAGGAGGATCCGCGCCGAATCGATAAAGCAGGCCACTTGATTTATCCCGATGGCCAGAACCGCGGGCGCGGCAGCGGTGAGTTGGACGAAGGGCAATATGATCGTGTCGAAGAGATCCTGTGGCCCGACGGATGCGCGGCCATGTACCGGCGCGCGATGCTCGATCAGATCGGGGGGTTCGACGAGGATTTTTTTGCGTATGCCGATGACGCGGAGTTGGGACTGCGCGCGCAGATTGCCGGATGGAAATGCCTGTACATCCCAGACGCGGTGGCGCGGCATCATCGTGGCGCCACGTTGGGCTTACGATCTTCGCGGCGCCTGGAATTGATTGAACGGAATCGCGTGCTGTTGGCGGCCAAGCTGTTTCCGTGGAGCTTGCTGTGGTGGAATGGCATCTACTATGCAATGCGGCTGGGCGCGGGAGTTTGGGCCGCGATTACGGGCCAAGGGGAAGTGGGCCGGTATCCCGGAGTTCGCGGAAAGCTGCGTGCCGCGCTCGCTTTGTTGAAAGGCGATTGGCAGGCGTTGGCGCTCCTTCCGCGCATGCTGGCAAAACGCCGCGAAGTGGAGCGCATTAGAAAACTGTCGCCGCGCGAAGTTCGGAAGCTGATTCTGGAGCATCGGATTTCGTTGAAGCAACTCATGCGCCAAGCCGTCTGAACCCAAGCTGTCGAAGCTAAGCTGCCAAACCTCATGATGCGTGTTTATGTAATCGCCACCGGCGGGACCATCGAGAAAGTCTATTCCGAGCAGACCGGCAACGTGCAGAACCTCGACAGCAAGATCGAACGCTATTTCCGCTTGTTGCGGCTGCCGGACGCCGAGATCGCGGTCACGCACTTGATGAACAAAGACAGCCTGGAGATGACAGACGCGGATCGCGAACGAGTGTTAGCTACAGTGCGTGAAAAGCTGGAGGCGGAGCCTGGGCCGGTGGTTGTCACGCACGGCACCGACACCATGGTCGAAACCGGGCTGCTGCTTCAAAAGAATTTGCGGGATCTGCGTTATCCCATCGTATTGACGGGTGCGATGACGCCGCTGGGATTCGAGGGAAGCGACGGATTGCAGAACCTGACCGAGAGCCTGCTCGCGGCGCGCGTTTTGCCCGCGGGCGTGTACGTGGTGATGCACAACCAAGTTTTCCCGGTTGACCGGGTGCGCAAGGATCGCGAGCTGGCGCGGTTTGTGTGGAAGTAGGCTTGCGATCGGATCAGGGCCAGTCTGCGTTCCCGGTTCTCGATTTCGGCGAGCATTCATTTCGACATCAGGAACAGGAGCGGGCTCAGCAATACGCCGTCTACCAACGCACGCCGCGCGTCGAGCGAGAGACGCCGGCCACCCCAGAACAGCAACGCACAGGCGCCCGCGCTTATAGCAATGGACGCGTACCACGGGTTGTGTCCTAGCAGAGAGCACACGATCACCGTCACGGCCACCCAATACAAATATGTCCGTGCCAGCCAGCGCGTGCAGGGATGCGGCTCGGCGGAGGGAAGTTCCCGCCATTCCCAGGCCTCGATCGCGATGATGTTCGCCAGGCACAGGACGAAAAATGCCAGCGCGGCCCAGGCCAGTCCGAAGCACGGAAGGGTGGCCCAAGCTGCTAAAAAGGTTCCCGCCGTAAACAGCATTGCCGCGGCGACTTCCTTTGGAACTTTTGCGGATTGGCCGGCAATGTGAAACGTTGCCAAGTAAACCAGGACGCCCGCGAGTGGAACCAATCCGTCGCGCAGAATCGTGGAGCGCAGCCAAAGGATCGCGATCCATGTATCGGCCGCAAGCACCAGCGCCAACAGCGCCGCCATCACCTTCCAACGCCGGCGATAGTAACGATGACGGAAGGGTTCGTCGACAACCGGCGGCCTTCGAGCATCCATCAACCGGTCAAACAAATAGATTGCCCAAACGGTCAGGCCCAGCGCGACTCGCGCGGCCGGCGATAACGGAAGCGAAAACCGGTGGGCCAGGAAGCCCTGCCAGAGCACAGCTACCAGCGGCGCATCCAGACTCAGCAAGTTGGGCCACAGCCATAACGGCGCGGAGTCTTCCTCAAGTTTCGAGGGCATCCATTCCACGGTAGGGTTATCTGGTCGGGCCGCCGGTATTTGAACCCGGGACCTCCTGCACCCCAAGCAAGAAATATCAATCACTTACGAGGTACGCCCAATGATAACACGGGACTTCCAGCGGACCATTTGGACGCCAAATGGACGCCAAAACGTGGGTTGGGGTCGTTTGGACTCCACGCGGACTCCACAATCTGGCGCCTCGCGCGCCGTTGCCAACAATTTTCTTGATTCGCTGGAGGAGACGACATCAGAAGTTCTTCCTATAAGGACGATGCCCTGGAATCGCGCCCAGCCGTCTGTGGACCGGCTACGTGACTTTGACGTGCCCCGATTGTGAAACGCGGGCGACAAACGGTCCCGGTAAGGAATTCAGGACTTGGCAGATCTGCGGCAGCGCGGTCAGGAAAACCGCCGCGATTTCGGTGCCCCTGAGATTCCCCGCCGTCAGGACGAACACTCTGGCTTTGCTTGCCCTCAGCGCGGCGATCTCAAGCGGGCGATATCGCAGCCGTTGATCCTTGGTAAGCACGACCCAGCCATGCTCGCCGACCGTCCGAAGCCAAACGCGATCCTCCGCATCACGCGCGAAATGGTCGTCGTGGATCTCGACGATGAGATCAGCATTGACAAGTTCCGTTCGGATTGGTTCTATTCCCAGCGACCGGTCGATGAAGAATACCGTTCCATCAGGCGGCTTCGCAGCGAATTGCTTCTTCGATTGCACCGGTCTCCAGGTTGAAGTCCTGCGCGAGATTCGCGACCGAATCGCCAGCCTTGTATCGCTCGTAGATGGATGAAACAGGTATGCCGGTCCCGGCGATCACCGGTCGGCCGAAAGAGACTGCCGGGTTCATGACCACGACCTTCGGGTCGGATTTGGGCGCCGCGCCCGATTCGGTGTCGCGAGTGAAGGGATAGAGCTTGATCGGAAGCCCCTTCGCGTCCCAGTCGACACGCTTGAGGTACACGCCGATGATTTCCTTCATTGCGTGCTGGCCTTCCCGTGAGGCGCTGATCAGTTGCCCGTAGCGCTCTACGAACAGATCCAGTCCGTCCGTTTGAAATGCCTGATTGATGAGAGGATGCTCGACTCGAAACTGACGCTGGACGTAATCAAGTGCTCGGCGAACTTTCGGGAGCCTAACCTCATGGCGGCGGCGAATCGCTGCCAGGACGTGTGCCTCCACGAGGTTGATAAAGGACAGATACTGCTTCTTGGGATCGTCCAGATGGATCAGAGGACGAGACCGCTTCGATGTCCCCGCCACTGGGTACAGTCTGCCAACGACCCAACTGCGCAGGGTTCCTTCCGGCATGCGCAAGTAGTGGGCCGCCTCAGCCACCGAGTAGGCTGGCAGCAAGCGCGGGTCGCTAGTCTCGTAGCGAGTTTCAATCGTCTTTAACGCCATGCCCCCTCTCAAACATTATCAGTCTACCGTGTTGCTCGCGACAAGACCGCCGGGCGGCGGCTGTAGATGCTCCAAAATAATGTCACCCCATAACTGCAACGATAATCTGTCACCCCTGGCGATGGGAGGTGATGGAGTTGAGTCAGAACGAACTGCAAAGGGTGAAGGTAATCGAGAACGCAGTACAGGGTCGAATCACGGTGCATGAAGCGAGCGGATTGCTGCAACTGAGCCGACGGCAGGTGAAGCGATTGAAAGCTCGTTATGATCCAGACCGGGTGGACTGGGTGCGGCACGGTAATCGTGGACGGCCTAAGCCGTGGGGGGTGAGCGAGGCGATCAAGAAGCGGATCGTCGAGCTGGCGGGGAACCAAGTACGCTGGCTTCAACGATAGCCATCTGACCGAGAAGCTGGTGGAAGTCGAGAAGATCGTGGTGAGCCGCGAGACCGTACGACGGCTATTGCGGCAAGCTAAGCTGCGGAGTCCGCACAAACGGCGAGCGCGCAGGTATCGCGCGCGGCGAGAACGCAAGCCGCGGCTGGGCATGATGGTGCTAACGGATGCGAGCCGAGAAGATTGGCTGGAGGGTCGTGGACCGGCGTTGACGTTGATTGGTTACCAAGACGACGCAACCGGACAGGTGCTGGCGTGTGCCTTTCAGTTGGAGCATGAGGACACGCGGGGATACCTGCGGCAACTGCGTGCACTGGTGGAGCGGCATGGAGTGCCGCTGAGTCTGTACCGGGATCAACACGGGACGTTTCAGCGCAATGATAAACACTGGACGATCGAAGAGCAAATGGCCGGGCGGCAAGCGCCGACGCAGTTGGGTCGCGTGCTGGAAGAGTTGGGAATCCAATCGATTCGAGCGTTGAGCCCGCAGGCCAAGGGACGAATCGAGCGGCTATGGAAGACGTTTCAGGATCGCTTGAAAAGCGAACTGCGACTGGCCGGAGCGGGCACGCTGGAACAGGCCAATAGCGTGTTGGAGGGATTCCGGCAGGACTACAATCGGCGCTTCGCGGTTCAGGCGCGCGAGGCGGCCAACGATTTCCGGCCGTTGAGCAAGAAGCTGAACTGGGACCGGCTGTTCAGCCTGCGCTATGAGCGTGTGGTGGGCCAGGATCACGTGATCGAGTTCGGAGCCCGATCCATCCAGTTGCCGGCGCGGATGGGACAGCAGGGTTATGCCGGAGCACGGGTGGAACTGTCGCATCAACTGAACGGAGAACTACACGTTTGGTACGGTCAGCAGGATCTATTTTCTATGCCGCTGCCGCTGGACTATGCGCCAGGCTTGGCGCCGCGCCAACCGGCGCAGCGCAGCCAGAAGCGGCCACGGATTTACGTTTACGCTGGGAGGCCAGCGACGGCGGCTCGATGAAACCACGACGTGCCCTCGAAGACCAGCACGGGGGGATGCGCAAGGGGGGCTGGGCCCCTCTTGCGGGGGGAGCCGGCCGCACGGCCAGTGCCAGCGCATTTTGCTGGCGCGCGGCGTGCCCTCCGGCGTGGGGGGAACCCGCCCGCCCCGGCTTGCCCCCGGAGGGGGAAACGGGAAAGGGGAAGATCAAAAATCTTCCTCGCTGCCGCAGGCTTATCAATCTTTGGGGGGTGACAGAACATCGTTGCAGTTAGAGGGACATTTTATCGTTGCAACAACAGACCGCCGGGCGGCGGCGCGGGTACGGGCGCGAACCCACCGGTTTCAACCATCGTTTAGCAAGACCTCACGAAGCTCGGTGAAATCATTTGGTCCGATAGCGGTTAAGAGAAAATTGATCTGATGCCGCAGGACATCGGCCACGTCGTCAGCCAAACAGAACTGCGTAGCTTGGAGATGTGGAACGAAAACTGATTGTGCCTCATCCAGGCGCAGCAGACTGTCCACGTCGAAAACCCCAGCCTGCTGAGGCAGAAACATCAACTGCGGGAACTCCATCTTTCTGACCCTGTCGACAAATAGCGGATTGAATTCTGGTGCTCCAGTCTTCGCATCCGCCAGTCCGAAGACCTGGGCCACAAGCGTCCTGCGCCGTTGAATCCGCCCGCGGAAGCCTCGATTATCCACACCGGCAAGGGGCAGTGACCGGTCTGATCTTAGCCCGGACGACGATAAACTCCTCGTTTGTTTCAAGCTTTGGCGCGTGCAGCGGCAGCCCGCGCTTGAATGCGTCCTGGCCGGCTGAAGTAATTCTGAATTGTGCGGCTATCGTCTTCGTTGGCTCAGCGGGATCAAGGATGGGACGCCAGAGTTCGAGGTTTTCATGAGGGTAGTAGGCGTGCGTCCAGAAGATCTGACCGAAGCAAAAGTTCGCCTCATTGTGATAGCCGAGCGGGAGCTTTTTATAATAGCCAGCGCCAAACCACTCGTCGATGAACATTGAGGCCTACGCTGTTTCAAGCTTGGCCATCGCATTGAGGTATTCGTCGTCGTACTTCGGAGGGGTGAACGCGAACGGCTGATTCTGGTTGGCCCGTCGCTGAGCCTGTTCCGCTTCGAACTTCGTCCGAAGTTTCTCAACCTCAGCCTTGGTCTTGCCTGATGAAGATCTTGAATACGCGGTGGGTTTTTCAGGCTGAATCACAGAAAAATCGAGGGGTGCGTTGCGAATTCCAGCCTCCATTGGTGCGGTTTGGAAGTACACATAATCGAGTATTTCACCCGTGCTTCGCGTGCCCCACAGTTTGAGGACGCCTCTCAGAATGTATTCATCCTTTACGTTGGAGAACGGCTCGCGGAGATCGATCCGCTCGGCGGATCGGTAGAACGCGGTCTCAAATTCGTTATTGGAGCGCTGCTGCAACAGCGTTCCCTTAATGACGAGTTCGTCGAGGGTGGGATCGAATTCCGCAGCCCACGGGCCAAGATGGAAGAACTTCCAGCCGAAGCCCGTGAATATCTGCCGATGCGCCCAGTAGTATTCGACGTCGAATAGGTACAGAAGCTTAAGCAGTTTCGTTTTCGTCACAAAGCTTCCCTCCCCGATAACCCACGTCACGATCGCGGCTATTAGCTTCTCGATGTTTAGGGCCTCCATGACGCCATCCCCTTACCAACACGTCTCGCGTTTGGTTTGGGCTTCAAGCGGCCTAACCCGCCCACACTTCTCTTCGGCGCCTGAATCATAACACTTTAACAAGAGATAAGGGGGCATTACCCAGCCCGCTCGTTTCCGATGCCAAATGGAGTGGCCTGGCGCCTACTGAAGGATTGACGTCACCGGCTTCGTCTCAGCGAGGTTTGGAGGGATGTCAGGCGCACATGGTGCAGCCTGCGCCGCTGGCTCCGACTTGCCGTTGCTTTTACTAGCGGCCTCCGCAAGTTTCTCCTGAATGCGCAGCGTCAACTCGTTTTGCCGTTCCGGCGCTACGAAGGTGTACTCGCCCGTCGTTTCCAGATCACTGTGGCCGGCGATTTTGGAGGCCTCGATTGCGCTGCCACCGACCTGTTGCCGCCACGTAATGTTGGCTCTGCGGAAAGAGTGCGGCCCAAGGCCGGGGAAGTCACAGCCCTCGGCTTCGGCAGTCTGGGGCAGTGCGTCGCGGATGCCTGAGTCCCAAAGCGGTTCCTCCGGCGCGCGCTTCTGGTAGAACACCCACGCCTCGGACTTAGCGACGTCATTGGCAGCTTTCTCCCGGAAGCGAGGGGCCAGATTTCCAATGCCCAGGACGCGGCGGCTGTCCTCGCTCTTGGGGCGGCCGACGTCCTGGTGCCAAACACGCTGCTCGATCTTGATCGTGGCGGCATCGAGGTTGACGTGCTTCCATTTGAGGCCAAGCACCTCGGAGATCCGTGCGCCTGTCGCGATGCAGGTCTCGATGACCAAGAGGTTCGGCTCTTCCAGCCGAGCCAGCACGCGCGCTGTCTCGTCAAAGGAGAGTATTCGCCGCTCGTATTTGTGATGCTTCTTGCCGAGCTTCGCCTTGCTGGCTGGACTGCGTTTCCCTTCCTCCCATAGCCCGTGTCCCTCGGAGTAGTAGAAGATGCGGCTCATGATCGCGCGAACGCCGTGCATGGTCCACCACGAATCGAAGGTGGTGTGCAGCCAGTCTTCAACTGCCTTTGGCTGAATCTGGTTCAGGCGAAGGCCGCCCCACCGCGGGACGATGTACCGCGTCAGAAAGAACGTCTCTTTCTCGCGCGTCGGCTTCGCGATTTGGTTTTCCCGACCCAGGTAGCCTTCCTCATACATCTTGGCGACTTCGCCAAACTGCACCACGCCAGTGGTCGCCACCTTTTCGATCGCCGCCTCGACCGTCGGCGCGTTCAGTTTCGCGAGCACCTTGTCGCGCTCGATTTCCGCCTGCTTCTTAGTCAGGGCCTCGGCGCCCTTGCTCGGCCCGACTTCCCGATACTTGCGCAGCGTCTTCATGGAACCGTCCGGCTGGACCTCGTCGTGCCAGTATCGGAATACCCACGGCCAGCCTTCTCGATCTTTCCGTGGCTTCACTTGCGGATGTTGAACTCGTGCCTTCACACGCAGGCCCCCGGCCAGCGTCAGCACATTACCTCCATGCCCGAACATCATTCAAGTCCAACTGGCTCCGATGCTTGCCTCAGATTGCCACCGCCATTGAGGATTCCCGTTGACAGATGTAAAGCGTCTTCCGGGCACGCGTCACGCCCACATAAAACAGCCTGATCACAGAGTCCCGATCTGGTCCGTGCCGCTGCGTTTGCGCGAAGGAGAGATTGCCAACGGTGCGCGAGACCTCCGGCGTTAAGGCGTTCCTCGTCCGACTCGAAGAGCAGCGGCTCCCGAAAAAGCCACCAGGCGTGTGCGCCGTTGCCTGTGCGGATGACGAAGGTTGGCGGCAGTTGTTCGGGCAGGATCTTCAGCGCATCCTCTACGCTCGCTGGGAGCGCCACCTTTGAATGGGCTTCTGACCGAAGGTCGAGATCAGCCCACAAACCAACAATGCCAGCTATTTCATGCGAAGGACAACGTCGAGTGGCGCCGTGGTCTTTGCTGGCGAAACCTGCGCCGACATAAAGATCCCGCTCGCGCAGTGATTCCGCGAACTTCATTGCGCCTTCGATGTCCCGGAACCAGTGCGATTGCTTCTCTGGAAGCGTCCAGAGCAGGAGGTACAGTTCATCTGGCTTGCCGGCGAACAACGCTTTGAGAAAGATGCGTGCTTCAGACGGCATCGGCGCTGCATCCATGACGCTCACGGCTCAAGCCTCAATTCCGATTGCACGCGCGACAGCGTAAGTCACTGCGGCGGGCATGGATGTTCCCCGTGCTTCACCCGCAGCGCCATTGATAAGGGCCCGGACGCGGATATTGCCCCTGTTGTCGCCGCAGATGCTGTACTCCTGCGGCGCAGCCTCCTCCAGGAGCCGAAAGGCGTCTTCGAGTTTCTCCGCGGGCTGAAACCGCCAGCGTGGTACCCAGCGCCGGCGGCCCATCATGAATCGCTCGGGGCTGACGGTCCAGCCCATGATGCGCTCGGCCAAGATCGCCGTGAGCTGGTCATTGGTCACGCCGCACTCCAGCAGGCCAGCCCACCGAAGCCGCAACCCGGTCAAGAAAGGATTTGGCGTCGATACGCTCGTCCAGTGCGGCTGCTATACGTGTGAGTTCCTCAGGTGAAGGCGTGACATATCCACGCTCGATATCACTAAGGCGACTGCGAGCCATGCTGATCTTTTTGCAGATGATGTTCCCGGCGATACCGGCTGCGGTGCGTTTCGCTTTGATTGTTGCGACATCGATCATCTCGAAATTTCTTCTTCCGAGATCATCTTGCCCTCTCCTTATCGAGAGGTCCATTTGAGAGTTTTTCAGGAAGTTTCAGGACATTTCAGATCTTCCTGCAAGTTATTGACAATTCGTGGATTACTTGCCCTTGGAAAACTACGCCGGAACCGCTGTAATGTCACATTTGAAAGCGTTGGCAAGCTGCCGTCGAACGTATAGGTCGCGCGTACTCCGCGCGCCACTGCGGAAACGGCGCCAGGCAGGAGATCGCTGCGCATTATGACGTGAAGGGTCAGAACAGGGTGGGATTCGAGGTAGCCGATTATGATTTACGGAGGCCGCTCTTCATCGATCCGTTAGTTTACTCCACCCTATCTCGGGGGCAGTGCGGACGACTGGGGCTACGGCATCGCTGTGGACGGCTCGGGCAACGCCTACGTCACGGGGTGGACCGACTCAAGCGATTTTCCCACAACGAATCCCTTGCAGCCAGCCAACGGCGGCGGCGACGGCGATGCCTTCGTGGCCAAGCTGAACCCCGTGGGCTCGGCTCTGGTCTACTCCACCTATCTTGGTGGTAGCGGGTATGATTTTGGGTTCGGCATCGCTGTGGACAGCTCGGGCAACGCGTACGTCACGGGGTGGACCAACTCAAGCGATTTTCCAACAGCGAATCCCTTACAGCCAATCTACGGCGGCGGCGGGTACGACGCCTTCGTGGCCAAGCTCAACCCCACGGGATCGGCTCTGGTGTGCTCAACCTATCTTGGTGGTATGAGGCTCCGGAGTGTTTGTGACTTGCCAGTCTTGACCTCAGTTCATCATAGGTCGATGCGGCAGCGGCCATTCCGGAATCGGGAAGGTCAATGAGAGCGCAACCGCTCTGAGGAAGTGATCCCAGGTTCAAGTCGGCCCACCGATGGAGTTCGTCCAGTGCAAAATCGTGACGATCTCTTGCGAACTGACGGCAGCCCCACTCGTTCAGCCATCGCATCAACGCGTGTCCGTGGTCGCGATCCGACACTGCAAAGCTCGGAAGGGTACTTCGTCGGAAAAGTCTCGTGGCTGCATCAAACCTGGTTCCCAAGGTTGAATAAAGCCGACAGGCGAATGCCAATTGGTAAAGCTGCATTAGTCAAGGGTATAATAGGGCGCCGAATACGGTGTGCGAGGCCCGGCAATTGTGTGAAAGAATGTGGTCATGAAGCGACCGTTCTCCGCTACTGTGTGGCGCGAAGGAAACTGGTATGTTTCTCAATGCCTCGAAGTCGATGTCGCGAGCCAGGGGGAAACCGAAGAAGAAGCTCTTGCCAATCTAAAAGAGGCCCTCGAGCTCCACTTCGAAGCGCCCCATGCCACGCGACCTCCAAGAGTTCGCACCATCGAGGTTGAGGTTGGGGCGGCTTAAGCCGCAGCCCTTCCGCGAGATCAAGCGCCGACTGGAAGAGGCCGGTTTCGTTGAAATCAGCCAGAAGGGCAGTCACGTTAAGTTTGTGCGACGCTCCGGCGAAGTTGTCGATACTGCCATCGTGCCGAATAGGCGCGAGGTTCCCGTCGGCACGCTGCGCAGTATTCTCAGCCAAGCCCATATTGATCTTGCTGAATGGGACAAGCTCAACTAGTTACTTAACTGGCACGAACCGATCGCGGAGGGGAAAGCAAACATCCGGGTTCAATTATACCAGAGCCCACCGTTCCCGTGCTCCTGCCCGTACCTGAACTTGCGCGGCGCAGAAAACGATGCGATACACCTCTCGTTTTCAAACGCCTGCCACTCGATCCCATTGCAACCGCTGATCCCCATCCTCTGCACGATGGAATCCAAAGCGTCCAAGCCGAAGATCCTAGAAGACCCCTCGTCTGCCTCGTTACCGGCTGCGAGACAATGGATTATGACCATTGTGCTTAAGCCAGATCAGGAGAAAGCCATACAGGAAGCTATTGACGCGGGCCTAATCCGATCGGTTCACGAACTCATCGACAGCGCCATCGAAGCGCTCCCACGCAACGGCGGACGGACGCCTTCGCGCGCCGACGCCATCCGGCGCATGAGAGAGTTCGGAGAAACACACAAACTCAATCTCGGAGAGCGCATTTCACGGAAGCTCTTGCACGAAGGGCATCGCTTTTGATGCCGGCATTCGTCGTTGACGCGTCCATAGCTGTTTCCTGGTGCTTCCCGGGCGACCCCGACGAAGATACCCGCTACAGCCGCCAAGTCCTCGCGTTGCTTGCTACCAGCGATGCTATCGTGCCCGAGATCTGGGCCTTCGAGGTGGCAAACAGTATTTTCGTTTCGTTCAAAAAGCGTAAAAGAATTACCGAGCGGCAGATCGAGGAATACCTTGAGCGCTTGAAGCAGCTACCGATCAGCGTGGAGCCGCGAGGTATATGGTCCAACGTCGAGCTTGAGGCTCCGGCGCGAAGATGGAATCTAAGCGCGTACGATGCCGCTTATCTTGATCCCGCCCTTCGCAAAGGTATGCCGCTGGCCACGATCGATCACGATCTGAAGAAGGCCGCATCCGCTGAAGGGATCGAAGTGTTGAGTTGATCGGGCTCCACTTCGACGCGCCCGCAGCCACGCCGTCCCTCAAGCTCCGCTAATCGATTGCCGTTTCTGCTGACCGCATTGCGCGGCTTCCTCACTTCATCGGCAGGAACCTCTGCACCCGCTCCCCGGCCATCACCTCGCCCGTATAGATGTCACCTTTCGAGTCCACCGCGATCATGTGCAGCCCGAAGAACTGGCCTCCGTTTTCGCCCATGCTTCCCATCTGGCCCACCACCTTGCCGTCCTCGCGGTTGAGGAACCAGATGTGGTTATTCGTGAGATCGGAAATGTACAAGAACCGCTGCGCTTTGTCCGGCGAGAACATCACGCCGCCGGTGGAACCGCCCACGCCGGTCATCGGAGCGAGCACGAATTCCCTCAGATACTTGCCATCCTTGGTGAAGACCTGAATGCGGTTGGCCATGCGATCGGCGGCGTAAACCAAGCCATCGTGGGAAAAGTTCAACGTAAGATGCCCGCGGAACTCCTTCGGCTCCGGACCTCCCGGCGTGTACGCGCGGTCTTTATCATCGGTGCTCATTTCCGACAGCTTGTGTCCGTAGGCGCCCCAGCCGCGCTTGAACTGCAGCGTATCCAGGTCGAACACCATCACGCGCCCGCCCAGGTAATTGTCGGCGGCGTACATTTCGTGAGCGGGCTCATCGAGCCGGATCTCTTCCAGTCCTCCCACGATCATCGGTGTGGTCGGGGGGTACTTTTCTCGAAAAGCCTTGATCGCCGCCTGGCGAGCGGACTGCGCCGCGGGATCAAGTTGGGGACGCCCGCCAACAGGGGGTAGGAATCCGACCACCGGCCCGCGGCTGCCATGGCCAGGAACATGTTCCGAGGTCGGAGGAGCGCCATCGCCTCCACCGGCTCCTGGCTGCTTCTCCGGCGTCCGAGGCACCTCGCCGACCAGCTTGCCGGTTTTCTCATCATATTTCCGCACCGTGTCCTGCCCGAGGTACGCGAATCCTTTGGTGTCCACAGCCATGCCATGCCCTTGCGGCGCATCGAACGAACCGATCACGATGCCGCTCTTGTCGATGTGGATCATGGAGGGAGGGCGCACGCAGCAATCGGCGAGCGGAGGAGTCAGCTCGGCTTCGAGCTCGATGTCGGTCAGATCGTTCGGCCGGTCGTACACCCAGACGTTGTCGTCTTTATCCACTGCCAATCCGGTGACGCCGCCCATCTTCCACTTGTTCGGCAAGGGCTTGGGCCAGTCCGGATCGAATTTGAACTTGGGCGCGGTTAGCTCCTGCGCTCCGAGCGAAATACACAAGGCCAAGAGGCCGAGACCGGCTAGAACGGCAAATGCCCGGCTCCATATTTTCTTGTCGCTATTCATAAAACCCTCCTCACATCGGTGGCGGTGCCTTCCTAATGCCAACTGCGAGATTCTTTCACATTAGGACACGTATTACAACAGCTCCGAAGAGCTATAGCTCGGAAGAGCCAGGCGCCGCCCCCCGCAATAGCGCCAAATGAGAAACTGGAATGGCCGGCAATGATCTACCTGACGCATGTTCCCAGACCGCCCCTCTCCGAGTTCGTGCACTTGCTTTGGTTGTACGAAGGTTACAAGCAGCCGCACGCCAAGGAGCGGATTTTGCCAACCGGCGAGATGGAGATCGTGATCAATTTGGTGGAGGATCAGACCCGGCTCTACGACCGGGACAACACCGGCCTCTGTCAGACATTCGGCGGGTCGATGATTTCTGGCGCGCACTGTGAGTATCAGGTGATCGACACGGCTGAGCAGCGGTCGGTAATCGGAGTCCATTTCCGCCCCGGTGGTGCTTTCCCGTTCTTGCGAATGCCGGCCGGCGAATTGCGCGACATGACGGTGTCGCTCGACACGCTATGGGGAGCGGCGGCGGTGGATCTGCGGGATCGGCTGCTGGAGGCGTCCACGCACCAGGCCCGTTTCGAGATTCTGGAGCAGGTGTTGCTAGCGGAACTGGTACGCGGCCCAGCGAAGACCATCCAAGACCGGCACGCCGCCGTCCAATTCGCGCTGCGTTGGTTTGTGGCCAAGCCGCACATGACCACTATCGCCGGCGTGTTGGACCAGATCGGCCTAAGTCCCAAACGATTCATTCAAGTCTTTCGCGACGAGACCGGATTCACGCCCAAGGTGTTTTGCCGCATTCGCCGTTTTCAACGGGCGCTGGACCGTATGGAAGGGCGCAAAAGCGTCGAATGGCCTGGTGTGGCGCTGGATTGCGGCTACTTCGATCAGGCGCATTTCATCCATGATTTCCGGGCGTTTTCGGGCATCAATCCGTCGTCGTACCTTCTTCATCAGACGCCCCATCGCAATCACGTGCCGCTCGTTGAATAATCGCAGGTCCAAATTTTTACAATACGGACCTTAAGGGTTCGGTGCACAATAGCTGCATGACGACCACCGCTAAAGTGAAACCCGTTCCCGAGGGCTACCATACGGTAATTCCCTACATAGTGGTTCCCGGTATCGCGAAGCTGATCGATTTCGCGAAGCAGTCTTTCGGCGCCACTGAAGTTTTGGTGCACAAGCGGCCGGATGGAACCGTAATGCACGCCGAGATCAAAATCGGCGATTCCATCATCATGATGGGCGAGTGGCAGGGCGGTGGCAAAAACTTCCCGGCCATGCTGCACCTCTACATGGAGGACGTAGATGCCCTTTACCAGCGGGCGATTCAGGCGGGAGCAAAATCAATTCGCGAGCCTGCCGACCAGCCCTACGGCGATCGCTCCGGCGGCGTCGAGGATGCGTTCGGCAATCAGTGGTGGATCTCCACTCACATCGAGGATGTTAGCTCCGAAGAACTAGAGCGCCGCGCCAAAGCGCCGAAGGGCTAAGCTGGCGACGTTGGCAGGCCGGGTTTTACATAAGAGGACGTTCCACCGATATTGCTACGAATGCGCTGCGGATTCCTTGGCCAGGATTTGATCGATAATATCGTCCACACCGTACTTCAAGCGCCATTTCGGATAGTGTGACTTGAACTTCGTCAGATCGCTGATGTAACAGATATGATCGCCCAAACGGTTTTGATCCACATACTCGGTGGCGATGCGGCGGCCGATTCGCGCTTCTATCTTATCGATACATTCAAGCAGGGAGGCATTGCTCTCCCGGCCACCCCCGAGATTGTAGACCTCGCCCGGCCGAGGGGCTTCTATAAACTCCCGCATGGCGCTAATTACATCCTCGCTATGAATTTGATCCCGTACTTGTTTTCCTTTATAGCCGAAAATCCGGTACATCTTTCCTTCTACGGCGATTTTCACTAAATAGCTGAGAAAGCCGTGCAGTTCGACACCGCTGTGCTGGGGGCCCGTTAAGCATCCGCCTCGGAAACAGACTGTTGGCATATTGAAATAACGGCCGTATTCTTGGGTCATTACGTCGGCGGCAACCTTGGATGCGCCAAACAAGCTGTGCAGGCAGCGATCGATCCGGCAAGTTTCCCGGATGCCTTGGTAGTCCTCGCTATTGGCGTAGTCGTAGCGGCGGTCGAGTTCTTTTAAGGGCACTTCATTGGGAACATCGCCGTACACTTTATTGGTGCTCATGAATAGGAAAGGCGATTCCTTCGCAAACTGGCGAGCCGACTCGAGCAGGTTCAGCGTGCCCCCCGCATTGACATCAAAATCGTCGAAGGGGCGCTCCTGGGCCAAATCGTGCGACGGTTGCGCGGCGCAGTGGATGATCACTCCGGGCCGGTGCTGCTTGAAAAAGGCCAGCATCGCGGTACGATCGCGGATGTCCAAGTGAAAGTGTTCGAAGTTCTTGGTGATCGACTGTAGCCTTCGCAGGTTCCAACTGGTATCGCCCCTCGGACCGAAGAAATCCGCGCGCATGTTGTTGTCTATGCCCAGGACCCGGTATCCGAGTTGATCGAAGGAGAGAACGGCCTCCGACCCAATCAGACCACTCGAACCCGTTACCAGAACCGTACGGCCCATGAAATGAGAATCCTCCATTGACAGCGGCAAATCCCGGATCGCTAAACGCAGCTTATCAGGATATCGAATCGTAGAACGTAAACCCGGCGGGATGTTTCAGCACGGCCTGCGCTAACATGAGATATCTCCATGCCGCTCGACTGGTTTCCGTTGTGGCTCAGCTTGCGCGTGGCCGCCATTTCCACCGCGCTCGCGCTGGCCGTCGGGCTGTGGCTGGCATGGATTCTGGCGAACCGTCGATTTCGCGGTAAAGAATTCTTGGACGCCGCCGTAACGCTGCCGTTGGTGCTCCCGCCGACTGTTCTGGGCTACTACCTGCTCGTTCTGCTCGGGCGCGCCAGCCCGATCGGACAGCTCTACGAATGGATCTTCGGTGCCCCACTGGTCTTCACCTGGCAGGCGGCGGTGGTAGCCTCGCTATTTCATTCCGCACCCCTGCTGGTCAAGTCCGCGCGAGCCGCCTTCGAGAGCGTCGATCGATCGTATGAGCGCGCGGCGCGCACTCTTGGCGCCAGCGAACTGCGGTTGTTCTGGCGCGTCACGCTGCCGCTGGTGCGGCGTTCCATTCTGGCGGCCACCGCGCTCGCCTTTGCCCGGTCGCTCGGCGATTTCGGCGTCACGCTCATGATCGCGGGGAACATCCCGGGCCGCACCCAGACGGTCTCCATCGCCATCTACGACGCGGTGGAAGGAGGCAACGGCGCCGCCGCTCGCGTGCTGGTACTCATTGTCTCCGCCATTGCGCTGGCGATCCTGACGCTGGCCAATCGCCTCACTTCCAACCCTTTCGGACCGCGCCAAACAGCGTTATGATCCGGGCATCGTTATGATCCAGGCGAGGATTCGCAAGCAGTACGCGCCCGGACCGGATTCCGCCGGTTTTTCGCTGGATCTCGAGTTTCGCGCTGCCGCCGGAGTGACCGTCCTGTTTGGTTCCAGCGGCGCCGGCAAGACGCTGACCCTGGATTCCATCGCTGGATTCGTGCGCCCCGATCAAGGACGCATCCTGCTCGACGACCAAATACTGTTTGACGGGGCCGCGGGCGTGCATATCGAGCCGCGTGCGCGTCACTGCGGGTACGTATTCCAAAGTTATGCGTTGTTTCCACACATGACGCTCCGGCAAAACCTGGAGTTCGCGGTGGAGCGCGCGCCACGCCTGGGCCGGCACCGCAAAGTGGCGGAGATGCTGGAAAAGTTCCACCTGACCGAGGTAGCGGGGCGCCGTCCTTACCAGCTTTCCGGGGGCCAGAAGCAGCGCTGCTCCATCGCTCGCGCGTTGATCGGTGCGCCCCGCGTCTTGTTGCTCGATGAACCCGCGCAAGGTCTGGATGCTCTTCTGCGGGCAGAATTCTACTCGGTGCTCCGGCAAGTTCGGCAGGACTTTGGAACGCCCATCCTGCTGGTCACGCACGACACCGAAGAATGCTTCGCTTTGGCCGAAGAAATGGTTGTATTAAGGGAGGGCCGCGCGGTGCAGAGCGGAACGCCACGCAAGATTTTCGAGCAGCCGGCCAGCGTGGATGTGGCGCGATTGCTCGGCCTCTACAACCTTCTGCCGGTGGAGATCCGATCGCTAGATCCCGGCCGCAATGCCAGCCGCCTGCGCTATCAGGATTTCGAGCTGACTGGACCGTATTTCCCCGGCCGGTTGATCGGCGATCAAGCCTGGCTGTTTGTCCGGCCCGACCAGCTCTCGGTAGCGCCTCGCAACGGCCGCCCCGCTTTCAATCAGATTCCCGGCACGCTGCTTCGCACGGTGGAAAAACCCGAGCGCCTGCGACTCGAATTTTCCGGCGATATCGCCGTTGAAGTGCCCTCCGGCGCCATCGAGAAGTACAGTGGCGTGAAGGAATGGGTGGTCGAATTTCCCAGCAAAGACCTGCGGATCCTGTGACCCTGCGGCATGAAGCGCTACTGCATTACCGATTCGCTCGATGTCGCTGCGCGAGCCGCGCGTGACGGTGTGGACATGATCCAGATTCGCGCCAAGGAGCTTTCCGCTCGGACGCTGGCTGATCTGGTGCGCGGCGCCGTTCGGAGCGCGGGCCAAGGCAAGATCTTAGTGAACACGCGCACCGACGTCGCACTGGCCTGCGGCGCGCACGGTGTTCATCTGCCGGCTGGGTCGATGGCGCCATGTACGATTCGCCGCATCGTGCCCCAGGGGTTCCTGATCGGCGTCTCCTGCCACATCGTCGACGAGCTCCGGGCCGCCGAGCGCGAAGGCGCCGATTTCGCCGTATATGGGCCGGTATTCCCGAGCCTGACGAAAACGGCCACTCCCATAGGTCTCGAAGCTTTTCGGCAAGCCGCCGCGAGCGTTCGTCTGCCGGTGTATGCGCTTGGCGGAGTCACAGCGGAAAATGCGCCGCAGTGCATCGAAGCGGGCGCAGCCGGTGTCGCGGGGATCTCGCTGTTCACGTAACGCTTTTATTCAACTACCATGAGGGTTGTTGCCCTCGCCGCCAGCCTCAACCGCGGAACAGCGCAAGAAACTTCTCGGCGTACTCCTGCGCGTCGGTGTGTTCGCCCTCATCGCCGCTCTCGGTTACTACTTCGTTTTTCCACTCATCATCGCGTTTCTGGGCGCGCCCGTTTTCGTGATCTCCACCCTGGGTACGTTCGCCGCGGCGGCCGTCGCCAATACTCTGGCGTTGCGCATCTACGAACGCGGCAATCTGTCCGACGTCGGCCTGGGATGGACCGCCGCTTCGCGCCGCAATCTATCGTTCGGAGTGCTGGGTGGCATTGGCGCGGCGCTGGCAGTGGTTGTGGTTCCGCTGGTACTGCGTCTGGCCGATTTTGAGCCCGTTCCGAACGAGCGGCTCCGCTGGCCGTCTCTGCTCTTCGTTTCTATCCTGCTTCTGTTCGGCGCAGTCGGTGAGGAAATGCTGTTCCGCGGCTACGGGTTTCAAGTTCTGGTGAAGGGCATCGGCCCCTTCGCCACCGTTCTTCCCGTTTCTGTGCTCTTCGGCCTGGCGCACTCGCAAAACTTGAACTTCGGTCCGCTCGCGCTTTTCAACACCATCCTTTGGGGCGTGGTGCTCGGATACGCCTACCTTCGCAGCGGCGATCTCTGGCTACCCATCGGACTGCACTTTGGCTGGAACTGGGCCCTCCCTATGCTCGGCGCAAATCTCAGCGGGTTTACAATGGATGTTACTGGGTACGCGATGCACTGGAAGATCGGGGAACGCGTCAGCGGAGGCGCCTATGGCCCGGAAGGCGGTTTGCTGACCACCGCCGTCGCCATCGGCTTGTTCTTCTACCTTGGGAAAGCTCCGATCCAGCACCAGGAAGCCAGCCTCACGGAGGAAGCATGATTCGTAAGCCTCACTGTCTTGTGCCATGCGCCGCCTGTCTGCTGCTGCTCTGCGCTCTTGCGCCGCAGGCTGCGCGGGCCGACCAGAAGCTCTCCGAAGACGATCGCATCGAGATCTTGCGAGGATTGGTGTCCGAGTACGCCACAGTGAAGGCTTTTCTTCCGCGGTCCAAGAAGCCGCTCCCGTTGGATTCGAGCGGCGTCGTGGACAAGCCGGTGTGGGATCAGGCCGGCCGCGAATTCGGTCCAGCCGCGCGGGTTGGGGATTTGGTGCAGGTCACGCACGTCGATATCGAAGACAACCGGATCATACTCGAAATCAACAATGGCATGAGAGGCGCGAGGGGAAACTGGAAAGACCACGTGCAGATTGGCGTAGGTCCGACCACGCGGCCCATCAATACGCAGCAGAACTCCAACGCACCCGGGGGCACCTCACTCGTGCTACTGTTCGGTGGACCTGTTCCTTCGATGAAGGCAGACGAAATCAAGAAGATGATGGCGCCCGTCCTCGCCTTCGACGTGCAGACCGCAACCGAAAATTATGTGGATAAGCTGCCTGAGCCGATACAAAAGGCCATCAAGGCGAACAAGGTTATCGTGGGCATGGATCGCGACCAGGTTTTGCTCGCCGTCGGCCGGCCTCGCCACAAGGAACGCAACATCACGAACGACGGCGCGGAAACTGAGGATTGGATCTATGGCGATCCTCCCGGTAAGATTACTTTTGTGACCTTCGTTGGGTCCAAGGTATCCGGGGTCAAGGAAGCTTACGCCGACATCGGTGGGTCCACGGCGCCCCCGCTGGTTGCCAAATAGAGCCACCAAGTAGAGCCGCTTAAATACCGCCGCCAAGTAGAGCCGGCTACGCGGCGGGCCGAAAATTGCGTGCGACAAATTAAGCAAACCGACACTAAGTCCACTGGAGGGATATGTCCATCAAAGTAGGCATTAATGGTTTTGGCCGCATTGGCCGCAATGTGGTGCGCGCAGGCTTGCATCATCCCAATATCGAATTTGTTGCCGCGAACGATTTGACCGACACCAAAACGCTGGCGCATCTTCTCAAGTACGATTCCATTCTCGGCCCGCTCTGCGAAGAGGTGAAGGCCGAAGGCGATTCGATCAGCGTCGCCGGAAAGCGTATCAAGATTTTTGCGCTCAAGGACCCAGCCGAGCTGGATTGGAGTTCTCTCGGCGTGCAGGTGGTGGTGGAATCCACCGGCAAGTTCACCGACAGGAAGGATGCCGCGAAGCATCTGAAGGGCACGGTGAAGAAGGTCATCATCACGGCGCCCGCCAAGGGAGAGGACATCACCATCGTGCTCGGCGTCAACGAAAAGGCGTACGATCCCGCCCGCCACGACGTCATCTCGAATGCTTCCTGCACCACCAATTGCCTGGCGCCGGTGGTCAAAGTGCTGCACGAAAAGTTCGGCATCGAGAAGGGCTCGATGACCACCATCCACAGCTACACCAACGATCAGAACGTGCTCGATTTTCCGCACAAGGATCTGCGGCGCGCTCGTGCCGCGGCGCTGAACATGATCCCCACCACCACTGGCGCGGCCAAGGCCATCGCATTGGTGATGCCGGAACTAAAGGGCAAGTTGGATGGTTACGCCATGCGCGTTCCAACGCCCGATGTTTCCGTGGTGGATCTGGTGGTGCTGACGTCCAAGAACACCTCGGCCGAAGAAGTGAACAAGGCGCTGGAGGAGGCGGCGAACGGCCCGCTTAAGGGCATTCTGGCTTATACCGAGGACCCGGTGGTGTCTACCGACATGTTGCACAACCCCAACAGCTCGATCGTCGACGCCGGCCTGACCAAAGTGCTGGACGGGAATCTGGTCCATGTCATTTCCTGGTACGACAACGAGTGGGGCTACTCGATGCGCGTGGTGGATCTGGTCGATTTTCTCGGCCGAAAGGGCCTGAACTAACCCGCCGTGGCGCACGCACTCCTGCGTGCCGTGTCGCCACTCTTGGCGACACCTGGGTTTTGGGGCTTCAACGCGCTCGGCTATCAATCTTTCCGCACCACTCGGGTCGTCATCGAACGTTGGCTCTGCACGACGGTGGTCTTCAATGGGTCGGCCAATGCGATCGAAGAGGTAGATGTCGATCGGTCCGAATTGTTGCTGAAGATCGGACACGGAGTTCTTCCGACCCTACTTCCGCCAGCTAGAACTGCGCGCTGGTGAGCGCCTCGGCGACGTCCTTCAGAAACGCGGCCGCTTGCGCGCCATCCACCACGCGATGATCGCTCGATAACGTCATCGTCAGTATTGGACGGATGCCGATCAGTCCATTCACTGCTACAACACGGTCGGCAATGCGTCCGACGGCGAGCACGGCTGCTTGCGGCGGAGTGATGATGGCGCTAAACGCATCGACGCCGAACATCCCGAGATTGCTGATGGTGAACGTGCCGCCGGTTACATCGGGAGGGTGAAGGCGTCCCGCGCGAGCGCGCTCGGCCAAATCTTGCCGCTTCGAGCTGATCGCCGAGAGCGTTGCGGTATCGGCGTTGGGGATCACGGCGCCCACCACGCCATCCTTTACCGCGATCGCGATGCTGATGTTCACGTGGGGATTGAACTGGATCGCGCTGCCGGTCCAACTGGCATTCATCTTGGGGTGCTTCGCGAGTGCGCGAGCGACGATCGCGACGAGAAGGTCGGTATGAGTAATCGCCTTGCCATGTTTCTCGCGCGCGGCGATCAAGGCGCTGGCATCAATTTCGCGAACCAGGAAGAAGTGCGGCGCCGTGGTCCAGCTTTGGGTAGTGCGCTCGGCCATCAGGCGAGCGATGGAACTCAGCGCGGGCGCTCCTGTTGGCATCGGCGCGGCGGCCGGGGCTGCCGGTTTGGGCGCCGTTTTCTGCGCGTCACTTTTTTGCGACTCGGCGGCGCGCTGAACATCTTCGCCGCTGATTGTGCCGCCGGGACCGGTTCCAACCACCGTACTCAAATCGACGCCAAGTTCTTGCGCCATGCGGCGGGCCTTCGGCGAGACCTTCGCTTCCACCTTGGGCGCGGTAGCGGCAGGCGCTGCGGGCGATGCCGACCCCGCGGCCACGGCCTGCTTCGACTGTTCGGTCATGGTTCGCGCAACCGGAGTCGCGCTTTCGCCTTCCACCGGTGGTTTCTCGCCAGGCGCCACAATCCATGCAATGATTTTGCCCACCTGCACCACGTCACCGGCGGCTGCCTTCACCCCGGCGAGAACGCCGTCAGCCGTCGCTTCGAGCTCCAGAACCACTTTGTCGGTCTCGATTTCAGCGAGCGGCTCGCCCTTGGCAATCGAATCGCCTTCTTTCTTGAGCCAGGAGATGATCTTCCCTGTTTCCTGCGCCATCTCGAGCGCAGGCATGACGATGCTGACGGCCATCTAGCGGGAGACCACCTGTTCGATGCGCGCGCTGGCTTCCACCATTTCGACAATGCGTTCGCTCGGCGCGGGGTCGTGCTCGCGAGTGGTCGGCAGAGGCCCTTCGACGGTGAAGTAATGCGCTCCCGCGACCATCAGCTTCTCCGCTGGGAATCGCGTGATCACTTCGTGGCCTGTTTCGGTGACGACGATCTCTTCTTCGATGCGCGCGGCGCTCCAGCCGTCCTTGGAAGGCCAGAAGGTTTCCAGTGCGAACACCATTCCCGGTTTCAGCTCGTAAGAATGTTCCAGCGAGACCAGGCGGCTGATGACCGGTTTTTCCCAGATCGCGAGGCCGATTCCGTGGCCAAATTGCAGCGCGAAAGCGGCTTCTTCATTGGGGAAGCCGAACTCCTGCGCCTTGGGCCACACCGACGCGATTTCGCCCGTGGTGCGTCCAGGACGAATGAGCGAGATCGCCGCATCTAAATAATCGCGGCATCGTGAATAGGCATCGATCAGAGTGTGCGGGGCATATCCAATAGTGAAGGTGCGGTAGTAGCAAGTGCGGTAACCCATGTAGGAATGCAGAATGTCGTAATACACGGGGTCGCCCGGGCGCAGCACGCGATCGGAAAAAACGTGCGGGTGCGGATTGCAACGCTCGCCCGAGATGGCATTCACGCCTTCCACGTATTCCGAACCCAAGTCGTACAGGATCTTGTTCACCAACCCGACCGCCTGGTTCTCGCTCATTCCCGGCTTCATCGCGCAGTATAGATCGTGGTAGGCGGCGTCCACCATCATCGCGGAGGTGTTGAGCAAGGCCAGCTCATCTTGCGTTTTGATGATGCGCACGTTGGACATGAGCTGCTGTCCGTCGACGACGTTGATACCTTCGCGCTGCAAGGCAAATAGAATGGGCGGTTCCACGACGTCGATCCCCACGGGCTCTTTATGCAGTCCGCGCATTTCCAGTTCAATCTTGATCTTTTTGGCTACATCTTCGGCGCGGCCCATCTCGGGCGACATCGCGCCGCGCAACAAAGAAATGCCGGGACGCGAGCGCTCGCCGAGCCAAGGGCAATTCAGCTGGTGATGCCTGGCGGCGGAGCCGAAGTCCCACAGGATCGGTTCGTCATTCTGCGGCAGCAGCGTAAAGCGGCTGATCTTGTCTTGCGCCCACGTGCCGATGTGCGTCGCCGTGATGTAACGCACGTTGTTCATGTCGAAGCAGAGCAGCGCGCCGATCTCGGATTTTGCGAGCATATCCTTGACGCGCGCCAGGCGCTCCCGGCGCAAGCGATCCATATCGATGCGCTGCTCCCAATCCACCGCCATGCTTCCGTAAGTTTTCAGTGCCACAGTGTTCCTCCAGATTCCTTAACTTGTATGTGATCGCGCCGCCAATTCAACGGGTTTGCCGTGTGGCGTGTGCCGGTAGGCGTCAGCCCAAGCATGCTTGCAATCCAGAAGCGCCGCTTGGTCCGTTAAGCCCTTGGCCATTGCCAAGCGCTCCAGAGCTTTCAGCCAATACTCATAATATCGTGAGCCGTCGTCTTGCTCGCCACGTCTAGCCGCCGCCTGCAGCTCGTCAGCCAGCGCCGCGGTCCATTCTTTCCGGGTGAAATAACCTTGCTCAGATAGCTTCACTGCAAGAGCGAATGCTTGAGCCTGCCAGGGTTCCGCGAACACTGGACCCTCGGCATCGCGTGGCAGGCGCGGTAATGACAGTCGCTCGGTCTCGGATACGGAATCAGGCTTCGTCAAGGTAATCGTCCCAAAGATCGATGTAAATCGCATCGCGCGACGACGCTCGTTCTCCCCAAAGTTCGCGCGCGCTAAAACGAACCGAGTATACGTGCTGCGGATTTTCGCCAGCGCCATGAGCGATCGTGTCGGGATAAACATAGACTCCGTGATCGCGATCCACAGTCCCTTGCTTGCCGCGAGCGTAGCGCGGGAGGCGCGTGTGCCCCAGCGGGTTGAGATTGCGGGCCCTCACACGCTGTCCGGTATGGAAGCGCGGCGCTACGGCGACCGCGCGACTGGCGTTTGCGCCGCTACGCAACATCGAAGGCACTTGGTCCGCAGTGAGGGCCGGAACCATCTTGGCCGAACCGGCCGCGGGCTGGCCGCTTTCAATCTCAGACCGTGTGACCAGGCCGCTCCGTACCAGGCGTTCACTGAGGGCCACGAACCATTTCTCGTAGTAGCTCATGCGCAGATATTCGGCCGGAGGGATCTGTTCGATCTGGTGACGGAGCGCGTCCAGGCTCCACTTGCGCCAGGCGCTCGTCGCTTGATTCAGCGCAAACGTTCGAGCTTCCCAAGGCTGGTGAAACACTGGCTCGTTACGCTCACATTCAATGGGCCCCATGCCGTGCATCCCGCCCATGTCGTGCACGCCGTTCATAACGCCGCTCCGACTCGCACCGGCGCGACCTTCGCCACGCCGATCATGGCATCGCGCGTGACCAACGTTGCGAGCTCGGTTTCGTCCAGCGCCTCGCTACCCTCAGGACGCTCCGGCAGCACCAGATATCGCAGCTCCGCCGTGCTGTCCCATACGCGGACCTCCGTGTCGTCGGGAAGCTCCAGCCCGAATTCCCGCAGGACTCCGCGAGGATCGATCACCGCCCGCGAACGATAAGGCGCCGATTTGTACCACACCGGCGGCAGCCCCAGCACCGACCAAGGGTAGCAGGAGCACAGCGTGCAAACGATCACGTTGTGCACCTTCGGTGTGTTCTCCACCACCACCATGTGCTCACCCTTGGCCCCGCCATAGCCGAGTTCCGCGATGGCATTGGTGCCGTCGGCGAGCAAGCGCTGTTTGTAAGCTGCATCTACCCAGGCCCGGGCAACCACCCGCGCGCCGTTGCGCGGCCCAACCTTATTCTCATAAGTGTCGATCAGGGCATCCAGCGCCTTCGGGTCCACCAGGCCCTTCTCCGTCAGCAGCGACTCGAGCGCTTTCACGCGCAAGGCAACATCGGATGGGACAGCTTGATGGTCATGATCGTGATCATGACCGTAGGGAGACGCACTCATTTTCGGATCCTAGTTAGCTCCGCACATCTTCATTTAAGCTTCGCCAAGCATAGCCCGCGCGGCGTCCGCCACCGTCTTCTCGGTGGGAACGGTGACATCTTCGAGCGGCGGCGAGAACGGAATGGGAACGTGCATCGCGCCCATGCGTTTCACCGGTGCTTCCAGATCGAAGAAGCAATTTTCTTGAATCACCGAAGCCAGTTCGGCGGTGACGCCATAGCGTCCGTAGCCTTCGTCGATCACGATGACGCGAGAAGTCTTTTTCGCGGACTCGATCAGGGTCTTTTCATCCAACGGCCACAGCGTGCGCGGATCGACGACTTCGGCGCTGATGCCGCTTTCTTCGAGCAGGCTTGCCGCTCCCAGAGCCACCTGCACCATGCTGCTGGTCGCGATCAGGGTGATGTCGCTGCCTTCGCGCTTGATGTCGGCGACGCCCAGCGGGATGGTGTAATCTTCCTCCGGCACCGGGCCCTTGAGCCGGTACATCATCTTGTCTTCGAAAAACACCACTGGGTTGTCGTCGCGAATGGCCGACTTCAGCAGGCCCTTGGCGTCGTACGGGGTCGAAGGCAACACCACCTTCAGTCCAGGGATGTGGCAGAACCAGGCGTGCAGCGACTGCGAGTGCTGCGCGGCGGACCGGCGCGTGGCGCCTAATGTGGTCCGCATCACCAGTGGCGCCTTCCACTTCCCGCCCGACATGTAGTGGATCTTGGCGGCCTGATTCACCATCTGGTCCATGGTGAGTCCGATGAAGTCGCCGAACATGATGTCGATCACCGGACGCATGCCGGTCATTGCCGCGCCGACCCCGATTCCCGTGAAGCCTGCTTCCGAAATTGGTGTGTCGAGTACGCGCTTTGGGCCGAACTCGTCCACCAGTCCCGTGAGGACTTTGAACGGATGGCCCGCCTCCGCGATATCTTCGCCGAGAATAAAAACACGCGGGTCGCGGCGCATCTCCTCGGCGAGCGCTTCGCGGATGGCTTGCGCGAGGGTGATCTCGCGGACGGCAGTTTCAAGCCCGCCTTTAGTTTCGAGCCCGTCGTTCGTCTTAAGCGTAGACATCTTGATCCACCTTGTCGGGACTGGGATAAGGGGCGTCGAGAGCGAACTTCACCGCGCTGTCGATCTCGGCCTTCACCTCGCCGTAAATCTTGTCGAGCCCGGCGCGATCGGCCAAGCTTTGCGATATCAACCACTCGCCCATGATCCGGATGGGATCGCGCTCGGTTTTCCACTGCTGCTCTTCTTGCTTCGAGCGGTAATATTCGCGGCTGACGTCGCCGACATGGTGCCCATGATACCGATAGGTGTTCACCAGTAGGAACGACGGACCTTCGCCCGCGCGGGCGCGCTCCACTAGCTTCTTGGTCGCCTCGTAAACCACGCGTACATCCTGGCCGTCCACTTGTTCCGATTGCACTCCGAAAGCAGGACCACGTGCGAGAATATCGCCGGCCGTGGTTTCCGAATAATGCGTGTACTCGTTGTACATGTTGTTTTCGCAAACGTAGATCACGGGCAGCTTCCAGAGCGCCGCCATGTTCATCGCTTCGTAGAGCACGCCCTGGCCGAGCGCGCCCTCGCCGAAGAAACATACGGCCACTTGCCCCGTGCCCAGACGCTGCGCCGAAAGTGCCGCGCCCGTGGCGATGCCGATGCTCCCGCCCACGATGGCGTTGGCCCCGAGGTTGCCGGTAGCGGGATCGGCGATGTGCATGGAGCCGCCCTTGCCTTTGCAATAGCCCACTTCTTTTCCGAGCAGCTCGGCGAACATCAGGTCCGGGGACGCCCCCTTTGCCACACAATGGCCGTGGCCACGATGGGTGCTGGTGATGTAATCGTCCGGGCGCAACGCCTCGCAAACGCCCACGGCAACGGCTTCCTCCCCAATGTACAAATGGGCCAGCCCGGGCATCAGCGCGCGGGTGTACAGATCGTTGACCTGCTCTTCGAACAGGCGAATCATCATCATGCGCCGGTACATGTGCCGAAACATCTCTGCGCCGGTACGCGAATCGGGCCCCAAACTAGACTTAGACGGGTTGACGAGAGTGCTCATCGGGCGAACTCCAAACTTCGAACTCCAGACATTGTTGCCAGTACCTCAAATACTACTGCGAAATCCCGCTCCACGAGGCCCATGCCACGCGCGGCGGTGAGGAACTGGTTGGTGGTGGCGGTGGTGGGCAGGGGGACGTCGGTTTGACGGCCCAACTCCAGCGCGAGCAGCATATCCTTCTGCATCATGTTTACGTTGAACCAAGCCTCTTCAGGCATTTTAAGCACAAACGGACCGCGATATTGCACCATCGGCGATGCGATGGCGCTGTGGGTCAGGACGTCGACGGCCGTCTCGCGCTTGATCCCGCTCTTCTCGGCGAGCAAGACAGCTTCCGAGAACGCAAGCATCTGCACGGCGAGGTTGAGATTGGTGGCGATTTTCATCACCAGCGCCAGACCGTTCTCGCCGACGTGCGTGACTTTGGGTCCCAAGTCGAGCAGCACCGGTTTCGCCCTCTCGAAGGTTTCTGCGCGGCCTCCCACCATCACGGAAAGCTTTCCCTGTTCGAGAGTGATCACGCTTCCCGAGACCGGCGCATCCAGCATGTCAGCGCCTTTTTCTCGGACGCGAGTGGCCAGCGCTTTGCTGATCTCCGGACTCACCGTGCTCATTTCGATCCAGATTTTGCCGCTGCTTAGAGTGGCGATGATTCCGTTCCCTCCGTCGGCGATTTCCTGAAGCGCGGCGGAATTCGTCACCATGGAAAGCGTGAAGTCGGCCGTTGCAGCGACGTCGCGAGGCGAATCGGCCCACTTCATTCCCTTATCGATCAGCCACTGTGCTTTGGAACGAGTCCGGTTGTAGCCGGTTACCGTGTGCCCTTTGTCCAGCAGCCGATTCACCATGCGGCTGCCCATGACTCCCAAACCCACAAAACCTAAATTGGCCATTTCTTTCCAGTGTACAGTTCCCAACCCAATTTGTGTGCGGAATCCATACCGCAATGAGGAGATTCGTGTCCCTGGGAACACCACAGTTGCTAGAAGGACACACGCACTCCGAACTAGCCTTTGGCCTTCAGCGCTGAGCGTTGGCACGGTACTTGCAGCGGTCTAGCCATGATCACGAAATTCCGGGTCATTCTGATCGCTGGCGTCTTGAGCGCAGCCACTTTGGCCGGGCAGACCGTGGGTGTGCTGAGTACTCGGCCGTTGCCATCGCCGCAGGAGATCGCGAATCTTGAATCGCACGTCCTTCAGAATCCGGAGGACATCGAGGCCCGTACCGAACTGTTGCAGTTGTATCTCGATGCTGCCCTCCCTTCACCCGGCATCGACTCCGTCCGCCGGTCCCTCCGGTTGCAACACATCCTTTATCTGGTGCAGCACCATCCGGAAGCCGCGGCGAGTGCATCCAAGGCGGCATACGTTTATCGCACGAACGGCCCCTATGCGAACGCGGCGGATCATGATGCGGTGCGCGATCAATGGCTCGCGGCGGTGCAAGGTCATCCCGGAAACAGCGCGGTGACGATGAACGCCGTCAAATTCCTGGAGAAGGAAGACCAGGATGATGCCGAACGAGTGCTGCGGCGCAGCGTGGATGCGGCTCCGGATAACCGTGAGGTCGCCGCAAACCTCGGATTCCTGTATGCGACCGAGATTCTGGGAAACGCTCCGGACCTCACGGTTCACGCCACAACGGAGCTGGAACAAAGTTCCAACGCGATTGTGTTGGCAGCGGCCGGGACCGCTCTGCCGAACCTCGCCGTAAAGGCAAACGGCGGGCGCGTTGTCGATCAGAAAATCTTCGATCTTGCCAGCGAGCTATCCGCGCGAGCCAGGCAACTCGCGCCAGACGACGCGGATATTCAAGGTCCGATGCCGTTAATCAAGTATTTCGTAGCCGCCGAGGACACGCTAAGAGGCGCTGTTATGCCGCCGTCGGCACCGACCCCTCCCGCCAGGATCCGCTTGGGTGCGCCTGACAGCCATCATTAGCAAGGCCGGAATCGTTCAAAACGTCCAACTGATCAGCGGCCATCCGCTACTCGTCGAGGCCGCGATCCAAGCCGTTGAGACCTGGCGGTACAAGCCGACGCTTCTGAACGGCACGCCGGTGGAAGTTGTCACGACGATCACCGTAGCGTTTCCGTCGAACTAGCCTGATTCAGCGCAGCCAACATGCGCTCGGAAACGCGATTACAAATCACTCTTTCTTCCGATGCCGACGGCGGCCCAGAGGGATCATGCTGGAATCATCATGGCAACCGATCTTGTAAATCTCTCGAATGAATTGGCCGGAACCGTGGAGCGCGCCTCCGCGAGTATTGTGGCCGTGCTGGCCCGGCGCGGCATCGGATCGAGCGGAATCGTTTGGCGCGACAACCTGATTCTGACCTCCAGCGAAGGTGTTCGCACGGAAGAGGGCATCAAGCTCCTGCTCCCCGATGGGCGAGCGGCCACGGCTCGATTGCGCGGACGCGATTCCGGTACCGATCTCGCCGTCCTGGAAACAGACGCCGGCGATCTTCCTCCATTGCAATTCGCTCCCGATGTTGCCCTCAAGGCCGGCCAATTGGTGCTGGCGGTGGGGCGCACGGCCAACACCGGGCCGATCGCGTCCTTCGGAATCGTTAGCGGCGTCTCGGGCGAATGGAAAACCTGGCGCGGAGGAAAGCTCGATCCGTTCGTTCGACTGGACATCTCGGCCTATCCGACCATCTCAGGCGGCGCGGCCCTGGACGCGGGCGGGAACCTGATGGGCTTGGTCTCCACGGGACTCTCGCGCAGTTCCGTGTTCGCGGTGACGCGCAGCACGATCGATCGAATAGCGGGAAAATTGAGCCAGCAAGGCTACGTCAGCCGAGGCTTCCTGGGAGTCGCGCTGCAGCCCGTCGCGCTGCCGCCCCAGTTGCGGGATCATCTCAAGCAGGACGGCGCGATCATGCTGTTGGGAATCGAGCCGGAAGGACCGGCTTCGGTTGGAGGACTGATCTTGGGCGACGTGCTCGTAGCCGGTGATGCTCAGCCGCTCGCGCAGCCGGAAGCGCTGGCGGACCTTCTGGAGCGCACGCCGCCCGGCCAAATCGTCAAGTTCAAGGTCCTGCGCGCCGGCATTTTGCAAGATGTGGACGTGCGCCTCGGCGAGCGGCCCAGCCGCGGGAGGTAACAACGTGGGCGCTACGTTCGGGGATATCGTTGAACGCTTGCGGCGATCCACGGTCGCAGTCCAGGCGCATCGAGGTGGCGGAGGGTCCGGCGTGATCTGGGCGTCCGATGGCCGGATCATTACGAATGCGCATGTGGTTGCAGGTGGCCCCAATTCGGGCGCCCTCGATTCGGACAGGGTGGACGTGGAGCTTTGGGATGGACGCCGATTCCCGGGCAGAATCGTGCGGACAGATCGCCGGCGTGACTTGGCGGCTCTCGACATCGAGACCTCCGGCCTGCCTGCCGTCGCAACCGGCAATTCGAATGCACTCCGCGTGGGCGAACTGGTGATCGCGGTCGGCAATCCGATGGGCTTCATCGGCGCAGCCAGCACCGGTGTGGTTCATGGCTTTTCGAACGGCGAGTGGGTAGTCAGCCAGCTTCGATTGGCGCCCGGAAACTCGGGTGGGCCACTGGCGAATGCTCGCGGCGAACTGGTGGGAATTAATACCATGATTACGCGCGGGCCGATTGCCGGCGGACTCGCGTTCGCGATTCCTTCTCGCTCTGTGACGCAATTCCTGAGCGCGAAAAGCGGGGCCGATAGCGGTCTGGGCGTCGTCGTCCGGCCGGTTCCGGCGGCGTACTCGGGGCAATATGCGGCCCAACAAATCGGGCTCATCGTGTTGGAGGTGATTCCGCATTCGCCGGCCGACCATGCATCGCTGCTCCAGGGCGACATTTTGGTGGGTGCTCGCGGCAAGCGATTCCAGTCCGTTCAAGACCTTGAGATGGCGATCCGCGCCAGCAGCGGCCGGATCCTGGAGCTTCAATTCCGCCGGGGCGCGAGCGCGAACATTCGCACGGTGGTTGTCCAAATGGCTGCGCCCCCGGTGAAAGCGGCGTGATTCGCGTTTTGGTGGGGTCGGGTTCGGTTCACACATCGCTGGAGAGCACGATCCGCTCCATCCCGTCGCTCGAGTACGCCGGGACGGTTGACCCGCATGACCACCCAACAGGTTCCGGCGATGTGCTGCTCATCGAGGTCGCCGATGCGAATGAGCACGATTGGCAGGCCCTTGCCGAGCTGCCGATTCCCGTTGGTTTGCTCCTAGACTCCGCCGACTCCGCTCTCATAAGTTCGGCGCTGCGCGCGGGCATTCGAGGAGCGATCTCCTGGGACGCAACTCCGCAAGAGATCGAAAGCGCCGTCCATGCCATACACGCAGGGCTGGTGGTGATGACGCCAACTTCGCTTGCCGCGGCGCTGCCGGATACGCAGCAATTCGCAGAGGAACTTGCCGGGCCACTCAGCGGCCGCGAGGTGGAAGTGCTGGACCTGTTGGCCGAAGGCCTCAGCAATAAGCTGATCGCTCACCGCCTCAACATCTCCGAGCACACCGTCAAGACGCACGTCGCATCCATCTTCGCGAAACTCGGCGCCTCCAGCCGGACCGAGGCGGTATCGCAGGCGATCCGGCGGGGTCTAGTGATGCTGTAAACGACGGCTAAAGGGACAAGCGGTAAAATCGCCAGCGGCACGAGCGACAGCGGAATGGGCGCCAGAAGAAGAGGGCTTGCAGCAAGTCAAGCTTGGTCCGGCGCTTGGAACGGCGCGCACACCTCCAGTGGCATTTCGGGCAAGTAATCAGATGCTCGATCGGCTGCGGAACTGGACGTACCGACCGCGGCGCTCTTCTCCCTGGAGCGATTGCATTCATCCTTGCCCCTTCTTGATGCAATAAAGAATCGCCCATATGATCCCACTGAAATTCGGACCCGCGAGCAGGACGAATGGTTTCAAAATCCTTCCGGAGGGACTCACGGGACGCCAAGACGCTCGGGTGCAAAAGCGGCCTTCTCACCGTTAGAGGTTTTCGCCAGCGGCGACGGAATTCCGAATTCTTCTGTTACTCATCGCGCAGGGCCCGCATCGGATCCACCAGCGATGCCCGCCGCGCGGGCGCGAAGGTTGCCGCGACCGTAATCGCGAGCAGCGGTATCGCGATGGCTGGAAACAACGCGTAATTCAAATGATCGAATGTAGCCACCCAAGCCACGGTCACCACCGCGCGGCAGACGAAGAAGCTGACAATCAGTCCTATGCCAACTCCGATGGATCCCAGCACCAGTCCCTGGCCGAGGACCATTCGAACCACGTTTTCCCGGTCCGCTCCAATCGCCATCCGAATGCCAATCTCGCGCCGGCGCCGGCTCACAGAATAAGAGATCAGTCCGTACAGCCCGACCATGGCCAGAATCAGGCGCATCGTTCCCAACCCGGCAACACTTTGCGCAATGATGTTCGGCGTCTTCACCGCGCGCTGATCGTAGAAATCCTGCATCGTGCGCGTATCATGCACCGGCATGCTGGAATCTATTCCCCGCACCACATCGCGCAACACCGAAGCGAGCGCCGACGCATCCGGAGCCCCGGTTTCCGCCACCACGGTCATCGAAGGAAGCTTCTCTTGTGTGTAGGGCAAGTAAACGAATTCGAGTGGAGGTTCGGCAATCCAGAAGTATTTCGCCCGTTTCGCGATGCCGACAATCTGCACCAGCGGCCCGGTGGCGGTTTTCAAATGAAAGCGCTTTCCGAGCGCATCCTGTTTTGGCCAATAGTGGCTGGCGACGTCTTCGTTGACTACGGCCACTTGAGGCGTGTCGGCTCGATCGGTTTCCAAAAATTCTCTGCCGCGCAAGATCGGAATCGCCATCGTTCCAAAATAGCCGTCGCTCACATAGTTGCCAGAGACTGAGAGGGTATCTTGTCCGCGAGCGAGCGTATAACCTTCGGGAACGACGGAGAATGTCCGGCCACCCAACATCGGCACATCCGACATCAAGGCGGCTGAACGAACGCCGGTGGCCAGCCGAGTTTTCGTGAGCAGATCCCTGTAGAAGCGGCGGCCCTGATCCTCGGTGTAGTGAATCGGGGTTGTGTCGACGCTGGTGAGATACAGATGATCGGTGCGGAATCCCGGGCCTTGCAGCAGTTCGTCGCGGAAGCCCTGCAACAGCACCGCGGAGACGATCAACAGCACCAGGGACAGAGCCACCTGTCCTACCACGATCGAGTTGCGTCCCCACAAGCGTCTCTTCCCGCCGCTATCGGCATCCGCTGCCTTAAGCGATGAAACAAGATCCAGCCGCGTTGTTTGGAGAGCGGGGGTGAGACCGAACAGGAAGACGCTGATCAACGACGCGCCGATAGTGAAGAGCAGCATTCGCTGGTCTACCGACACGTGGTAGGCGAGCGGGATATCGGTCGGGACCGGGATGCCGTTCAGGAAGTTGGTTCCAGCGTAAGCCACCGCGATTCCAGCCAGCCCGCCAGCGATGGCCAAGAGCAGATTTTCGAGCAGCAGCTGGCGGATGAGCGCTCCGCGGGCCGCCCCTATGGCCAGACGCACCGCCATCTCGCGGGAGCGCGCCCGGGCCCGGCTCAGCAGCAGGCCGGTGACGTTTGCGCACGCCACCAGCAGCACGCACAAAGAGAGCAGAATCAGCATCACAATGAGCGCGGTATTGGGCGGCGATTGCTTCAAGCGCCACTGGAATTCAGACTGAACGGTGACGCGGTTATTTCGATTGCTCTGCGGATACAGCTGCTCCAGCCGCGCGGCAATGGCGTTGAACTCGGCAGCCGCCTGCGCAATGCTGCCGCCCGGTTTCAGACGGCCTTTTACGGTGAGCCAGCGCACATCGCGCTTTTCCAGGTTGTTCACGCCATCCAGCCGCGGCGACATCGCCAACGGGACGTATATCGAAGGCTTGAAGAATTGATCGATGCCGGTGAACTGCTCCGGTAGTACGCCGATGATGGTGCACGGGGCGCTATTGATCCAAATCGTCGATCCAATCACGGAAGGGTTCCCGTTGAACTGGCTCAGCCAATAATCGTGGCCCAGCACCACGACGGCGTCTCGCCCCAGGGCCTGATCCTCCGATTCCAGGAATCCGCGGCCCAGCGCGGGCTGTACGCGAAGGACGCGAAAGAAATTTCCCGAAACGTACATGCCGTAAGCGATCTTCGGCAGCGCGGATGCATTGGGCTTGAATCCGAACGAAGTGAGGCCGGCAGCCACAAGGCCATCGAGAGAGCGATTTTCATCCCGGAAGTCGCGATAGTCCGGATAAGAGATTTGTGTGTTGGTGAAAGCGTTGGCGCCGGCGGTGGTTACCGACGCGATTTGGCCGGGCTCCAACACCGGAAGCGGGCGCAGCAGCAGCGCGTCCGCGAAGCTGAACATCGCCGAGGTGGCTCCGATCCCGATGGCCAGCGAGCAGATGCTTACCAGCGTAAATCCGGGCGCTTTTTGCAATAGCCGCAGGGCGTGGCGAAGGGAATTCAGCATCCTGGAACCTCCCTCTGTTCCGATAATCGATCCGATCCGATTAACGTGTCAGACGCAGCCCGCCCCACGAAAGTTCAATCGAATTAGAAAGAATTCAGAATGCAGAATGCGGATTGTCAATCGGTGGACTCATCCTGGAGCATCGGGGGAATCGGCGGCGGAGTGTTCGAATTCGGGATTAGGTTCGTTTTGTAATTTTGCAATTGCGCGCTTCTTTGAGGAACTCGCGCACAACGGACTCGCCTCAGGGTCGGCCTCGCGGTAGTTCCTTCTTTGTTTAGCGCCGACACTCGGCGGCCTGTGCGCTTCTTTGAGACGCGCGGTCTGGTTGTCGCCGGAGATGCGATTTTGCGGGCGGAGGAAGGCATGGCCTGTCGATTAGGATTGTAAAGGTATCGGCCGGGCGATGGGCGGCGGGGGTGAGGGGAAGTGATGAGGGGGAAGGAGATGGGGGGAAGCGGAAATGCGTGACTCCCTGCCGGCGCACCTTGGGAGCCGTACATCACGGACCCGGCCGATCATCCCGCCGAGGACTGGGGAACGGAAGCTTTCTGGCCGGTCGCGAGTCCAGAGGTATAGCGCGGAGCCTGGCGCGACCCCTCGTGGCACAGAGGGGTGCGTGATTTCACGCAGCGGCGAGGCTCGTTCGTCCAACATTGGCCGTAAGGGATTGAAATTATACGGGCGCGTCGGTGGATGCCGGATTGCCACTGAGTCGGCGGAGGCGGAAGAAAATGGCTGACATCAACTTGACACCCGCTGTAGTGATTTGGGTAATTCTCGCAATCGCAACCCTCGGCTTGGCGCTGTATCGGAAGTTGATCTCCGCCAGCGAAGAGGACTTGATCCACCTGGGCCCTGGAGAAGAGCGGCAGATCCCCAAGCAGGTCGCGCTCGAGGCTAAGCTAAAGGCAATCGATCATTGGGGCAAAATCTTGACGGTGATTACCGTCGTGGTCGGCCTTGCTATGGCGGCGGTCTATCTATACCAGGTTTTCCTGATCCATAAGTAATTGCGCGATTCCGAGGGTCAAGTTTTCACCAACATCTTGCCCGTGTTCTTGCCCTGCAGCATCTCGATAAAGGCGCGCGGTGTATTCTGGAAACCTTCGACGATATCTTCTCGATAGCGGATTTTGCCTTCTTGAATCCAGCGCGCCATTTGCGCGACGCCCTGCGGCATCCGGTCCTGAAATCGGGTCACGATGAAGCCTTCCACCTTGAGCTGCCTCACCAAGATTTGGCCCAGGAGGCGCGGGCCCGGCTCGGGCTTCTGCAAGTTGTATTGCGAAATCTGCCCGCAGACCGAGACACGCCCGAACGGATTCAGCAGAGTGAAAACGGCATCGCTGATGGAACCGCCGACATTGTCGAAATAACAATCGATCCCGCTTGGGCACAGCTCGCTTAGCTTCGAGACATAGTCGGGGTTCGTCTTATAGTTGAAACCGGCGTCGAAGCCGAGGTCGTTGACGATGTGCTGGATTTTCTCATCGGCGCCGGCGATGCCAATCGTCCTGCAGCCGTGAATCTTCGCGATCTGGCCCACCAGCGATCCCACCGCGCCGGCTGCTCCCGATACGACCACAGTTTCCCCCGCTTTGGGATTGCAGATTTCGAGGAAGCCGAAATAGGCGGTCATGCCCGGCATGCCGAGGACACCGAGCGCGGTGGACACGGGCGCGAGTTGCGGGTCCAGTTTCTTAAACATGGCGGAGGACGCCACTAAGCGATCCCGCCAACCCCAATACCCGGAAACGAAATCACCCGGCTGGAGACTCGGCTCACCAGATTCGATCACCTGTCCGACGGCGCCACCGACCATCACGTCCCCGATGTTCACCGGATCGGCATAGGTCCGGACGCCCGTGATCCGCCCGCGCATGTAGGGATCGACCGATAGGTAGACCGTTTTGACGAGGACCTCACCAGGCTGGGGCGCGGGAAGGGGCACCTCCACCAGCTTGAAATCGGATTCTTTGGGCAGGCCTACGGGCCGCGCCGCTAATTGGAATTGCCTTTGAGTGTCGGACACGCTATCCATTATCGCGCCGCGACTGCTCCGGCAGTCCGTTTGGTGGTGTCTGAAATCTGCGTTGAACGGGGTTAAGCTTGCGCGGCCCGCGCCGCCGACGGATGACAACCGTGCTCAGCCGCGTGTCCGTCCAGTTCGTTTCGCGCCTGATGCACTTTCGAGCGGGCCTGCTCGACGTAGTTTGCCAGCCGTTCGTATTCAGGTCTTGACACGGTTGGCCGAGCTGCTTTGCAGCGCCTCCAACGTAGTTTTATACGTAGCGACGGCTCTCTGATAGAAGCGGAGGAGTTCGTCGTGTCGCCTGCACATGATGGGTTGGTCGTCTGACTATTCGCGATTCGAAAATGTTTCAGAGAATCGCAACGTGTCTGGCGTGGTTTGAAATTTGAAAACTGCGCAGACCGCGAAGATACTGGCGTTCTTCTTCGTCAGTCAACCAGAGGAATGCAGGAGCAGCACAGGTCGATGCGCCACAAAGAATCCGGCCTTCAGCAGGAGAATGGATATGTGGATAGTTGTGTTTTAGTCCGCGAGGACTGCCACACTCTTTGCATCGCGCCAGCGCCACGACACGCGTCCTTTTCTGCTGTGAAGAAGAGGCGTGGAGCGTCGCTCCTGGATAGCTGTTTTAAGTATAGCAGGAACACCCGCAGGAACCGGACTGCCGTCCGTTTAGACGTCGGCGAATTCTGTTTCCAACGAAGAGGCTTCCAGCGGCTCTTCGGACCAACGGCGCGCGCGACGAACTTTAGCGGGAGCAGGCGGATCGAAGTACTCCGACGCCAAGAAGGCGAGAACCGCTGCCAGCCCAGCGACCCACGATAGCGGAAAGTCCGCAGGCTGAACCCGGGAGAGCGACTCCGTGTTGCTGGCCACAGCTAAAGCGATACACAGAACCGACATGGTTATGCCGATCCAATAAAACGTGTCGGAGCACTTTTGTGGGAGAGCGGCCCTCTGATTTGTCGTCGACATCCAGCCTCCTCTTGCTACGGCCATTCTACATGAAATCCTTATGCTTTGTTCACATCTTTTTAATGTCGCATAAAGAAGTCATGAAAGAGTTAAGATTCCATAGAGTTAGAGATGGGAAGCGCGTTCTAATGAAGAGGTGCGGGTCCTTCTCTTCGGCGCCACCGGAATGGTCGGCCAGGGCGTTTTGCGGGAATGCCTGGTCGATCCCGAGGTCGAGGGAGTCGTCACCGTCGGACGCAGTGCCACCGGGCAGCAACATCCTAAACTCCGTGAGCTGATCCATGACGATTTCTTCGATTTCTCGTCCATCGAAAACGAACTTTCCGGGTTCGACGCATGCTTTTTTTGTTTGGGCGTCTCCTCCGCCGGCATGAGCGAGGAGAGCTATCGGCGCATCACGTTCGGTTTCACTCTCGCCGCGGCGCGAGTGCTGGCCAGGCTCAATCCGAACATGACGTTCATCTATGTTTCGGGGGCAGGGACCGACAGTTCGGAGCGCGGGCGCTCCATGTGGGCGCGCGTCAAGGGGAGGACGGAAAACGAGCTGCTGGGCCTGCCTTTCCACGCAGCTTATATGTTCCGGCCCGCGCTGATCGTGCCGCTGCACGGCATCCAATCGAGGACCAGAGTCTACCGTGCGTTCTACACGGTGCTTGGGCCGTTGCTTCCGCTGTTGAATGCACGCTTCCCGAAGTACGTGACCACCACCGAGCAGATTGGCCGCGCTATGCTGAAGGTCGCTAGCGTCGGCTGGCCGAAGCGAGTGCTGGAGACGTCGGACATCAATGAGGTGTAGCGGGGTCTTAGCGGAGAGATGGCGAACGGGACAATTTGAAAGCAGCATTGGCGTTGCATTTCACGGGCGACAATTTCTGTCGTCTGCACGGCTTGCTGGGTGGTGGCAGGATCACGGACGAGGTTTGCGGTTTGCATGAGCTAATGAGGTTGCTTTGCTCCTTCTTAGATTAGGGCTTTTCCTCGTCGTTGTAGTTTTCGTATGCATTCAACAGGCTTCCTCCGGGCGTCTGGTCCGCTATCGACGCTTTACATCCAACTCGCCGATGAGGTTGATCGGAAGTCGCCACCTGGGAAGGGTCCGTTTTCGTCAGTCTGGGGCTTAGGCAGGCACAACACTTTTCGAATTATGAGTCAGCATCGGGCCTTCTACCCCGGAAGCACTTTGCGCAAGAAAGTTTGGTACTGGCAGGTAGCAGTTGCAGGGAGCTTTGCAATCTTCTTATGGTCTTTGCCGTGGTCGTTTTCACCTCACAGCTAGACCCCACTACGCAACGAGGCGTGACGTGCGATTGATCGTTCTTATGTTCGCCGCGGTGACCAGCTTATTAAGCGCTGATGCCACTCTTTGGGGGCCGGTGGAAAGTGGCCTGCAATTGGGCATTGACGTTACGGCGACATCCGATCCGACGTTCCGCATATTGCTGAAGAACGCCGGCGCTGAGCCGCGCGATCTGGTGATCGGCCATGAAGGCTCCCAGGATCTTTACAACATCGAACTCACAACGCGGTCGCCAGAACAGCAGGAACAGCCAGTGTTCGACTCGACTGCATTGAAGGCTGTGCCAGCTTCCCTTATTTTGCCGATTATTGGGCACCTCCAGCCGGGCGAAATTCGCGAATTTGTTTATCCGCTGAGCCAGCTCATTTGCGTCGTCCATCGGAGAGACGTTCCGTTCCGCACGCTGCTGGAGCACGGCTACTGGGTACGCGCCTCGTTCGACTTTCCTTTCGCGCGACTAACGACACCCGATCTCTCGTTGGACCAGTAATGGATGGTGCGCGATGGGGTACGCGCGATTGACACTTAGTAGCCGCGAATGTACGATCAAAGCGTTTCCCGGAAAACACCGATCATGAAAAATCCACGTTGGTTCGCCCTGTTTAGTCTCGGGCTAATCGCCTCTATCGCCACCGCGCAGCAAAAGGTCCCATGGGATAACAAGTTCAACATTCCTGTTGCGCCCACCGGCTTGGCCCATCGTCCGCTGCCGGATCACCCGGTGGAATTCGACACTGCCGAAGGACAGAAAATCCGCGTGGTCGTGGTCACTAAAGAGCTGGAAAATCCTTGGAGCGCTGCATTTCTCCCCGATGGAAGCATGCTGGTGACCGAGCGCGCGGGGCGCTTGCGGATTCTTCGGAACGGGGTGCTCGATCCCAAGCCCGTCGCTGGTGGACCTGCGGCTTATTCAGCCGGCGAGTCGGGCCGGCCAGGCAATGTCCACGGCTACATGGACATTGCACTGCACCCGCATTTTGCCGAGAATCATCTTCTCTATCTCACCTACACCAAGCCGCTGGACGGAGGAAAGAGGACGACCGCGATCGCACGCGGGCGCTGGGATGGCGGCGCACTCACCGATGTGAAGGAGATTTTTGTTTTGGACGAGGGGAGCACCTCGCGCATCGCGTTCGGTAGCGACGGCATGCTCTACATGAGCACCACGGGGAAGGATCCGCAGGATCCCAACACACTCGGCGGCAAGGTGCTGCGCCTGCGCGACGACGGCTCCGTACCTCCCGACAATCCGTTCGTCGGGCAAGCCGGTCATCGGCCGGAAGTGTACACTCTCGGGCATCGCGTTGCATTGGGTCTGGCGCTTCATCCCGGAACCGGTGAGATGTGGCAGAACGAAAATGGCCCCAACGGCGGCGATGAGATCAACATCCTGAAGCCCGGACGAAACTACGGCTGGCCGCTTGTGAGCTACGGGCGCACGTATCCGGGGCCCTGGCAATCCGCTCCTCCGGGCAGTGTGGGTTTTGAGCCGCCCGTCGTGATCTGGATTCCCGCGATCGCTGTTTCGGGTATGACTTTTTATACCGGCGACAAATTTCCGAAATGGAAGGGCGACGTGTTCGTCGGTTCCCTCCGCACCGGCGAGATTCCAGGCACCGGCCACTTGGAGCGCATCCTGTTCAACGAGAAGATGGAGGAGCTGCGCCGTGAGGCTCTGCTGCGCGAGTTGCGCCAGCGCATCCGCGATGTGCGGCAAGGTCCCGACGGATTGCTTTACTTGTTGACCGACGAAAAACAGGGGGCCGTGCTGCGCATCGAGCCGGCGGAGTAGTGCGGGCTCGGATCGCAGGGCCGTTGATCGCGGGCCGTTAATAATGCCGGAGCGCTGTCAGCTTCGCGCAAACACGACGAATCCGTTCGCCGGGATCACGATGCTTGCCGACGCCGGCAGGCCCTGCATCGGCGGACCTGACGCGGTGATGGCTCCGCCGTTGCCAGCGACGATCGGGTTGACCCAGTTATCGTAAACGTCGCTGTTGAAGATTTCGGCCCACGCGCCGGCGCCCGGGAATCCGACGTCGTAGTTGTACCAGGTGGTATCGGAAAGCGTGGCGACCACTACGACATCCTGGCCCGTGCCTTCCAGCCAGCGATGAAATGCAAGCACGCGGTTCTGATTGTGGACGTGAAACGGGTTTACATTGTCGCCGCGCAGGGCCGGCTGATTCCAGCGCAGACGGATCAGATCCTGAGTGAATCGAAGATGGTTCACCATCGCGACGTCGCGCGCACCGTTCAGTCCGCCCCAGTTGAGCAGATTGGCGGATGTGGCATCCCAGCTCCACTGCTTGTCTTCCAGAAACTCCTGACCCATGAAAATCTGCGGAATGCCGGGCGCCGTGAGGAGAATCCCCGTCGCGAACCTCGACCGGCTGCGCGCATACCAGGAACGGTGATCGGCGGAATCGGCGAGAACCGGGATGCGCTGGTCCGTGCCCACTTTCACGATGTCGTGATTCTCGACACACGGGATGGTCTGCCATCCATGGGCGAAGCCATTGGGATAGAGACTCCCCGCGATCGCGTCAAAATCAACGGCAGACTGCTGGCCGAAGGATGACGATAGGATGGCTCCACGAACCGCGCTGCGTAAAGCATCATGCTGCACCGCGTCGAAGCCTGCGCCGCCATCGGCCACCGAGGTCACGAGGGATTGAGAAGACTTGGGATAGTTTCCAACTTCGCCGGGCCAGAACTCGGCATTTTGCAGCAGGCGAGGCTTCAGGGACCGGAGCGTGTTGGTGAGATCGCAGCAGAAGCTCCAACCGGAATCGCAATTCATCGAGATCAGGTCGCTGATTTCGTCGTAGCGGAAACCGTCGACATGGAATTCGTTGATGTAGTAGCTGGCATTATCGATCAGGAACTGCCGGACGCCGTTATTCCAAAGAGCGAAAGATAGTCCGCCGGTGCCGCGATCCTGATTCGTGAAATAAAGGCTGTCGTTATTGTTGCCGACGTTCGCTATGCGGTCGAAGTAATAAATACATTGGTCATCGAAGCTGTTATTGACGTCAAATCCGCCGGCATGGTTATAGACCACATCGAACGCAACGGCGATTCCGTAGACATGGCAGAGATCCACCAGAGCCTTCAGTTGCGCCGGTCCGGAGACGATATCGGTGAGGGCCAGCGGCGGCAGGCCTTTGCCCTTCAGAAGGCCATTGATGGTTGCGAGATATTGCGCCAAGGCGCTGGGATCGGTGACGACGTAAGGAAAGTCCGGGGAAAACAAGTCCGCCCCGTTGTAACCCATCGAAGGATCCGTCTCCGTTTCATCCACGGGCAACGGCTGGAGCACATCAATCCCCAGGGCAACCAGGTAGGGTATCTTTCCGATGATATCGAGAAAAGTGGAGGCTATTCCAGGATTGTCGATCGCATAAGTTCCAATATGCAGCTGGTAAATGATCATATTGGTGAAATCGGGCGTGACGAACGCTGCGTCGTGCCACGGATATGCCGTACCGGAGCGAATCATGCAACTATCGTTCGGAAAAGGTGAATCGGTGGCCAACTGGCGCGCGTAAGGATCGCGCTTATAGCCGCTGGACCCGCCGGCCGGGCCATTGACCCAGAAGCGATAAAGGTCGCCATCCTTGGCTGCCTGAACGAAGCCGGTCCAGTAGCCGTTGGCGTCCTTCGCCATCAACGAGGCGTCGGTTTGTCCTACCTGTTGCGTGCCGCCAAAAGTACCGTTGAGATAGACAGACGACGCTCGGGGCGCCCAAGTTCGGAAAGTTGCTCCGCCTCCCGCAACCAGCGTGGCTCCCATTGGAGTGGTTGCCGAAATACCCTGTTGAGAGATCATACAGTCCTCCGTACAGTGCCCCGTGCCAGGATTTATCGCCGGGGGCTTGTGAGGCAGCATAGCATATCGCCCACGCACTAATCGTGACGAAATGACACGATATTGTTACAACAAAAAGTTATTTTCCCGACAGAAATCCGTCCACCGTCCGGATGAACAGGTCGGGTTGATCGACGAAGGTCATGTGCCCGCTTTGAGGCAGGATGGCCAGTTTTGAACCGACAATCTTATCGCTCATGTAGCGCGCCAGCGACGGATCGCATTCGTCGTGATCGCCGACGGTAATCAACGTCGGGACGTGAATGCTCGAAAGGCGATCGCCGTATTCGACGGACTTGAGATTCCCGTCGATGACGAATTCACCGTGCGATCCCCACATCTCGCGGTATAGATCCCACGACATGATGCCCTGGGTTACCGGATCTTCGTTGGGGTCGGGGTGGCGCTGATAGATGTAGGGATGATAGCCCTCGCCCCAGGCCGCTTTCATGTATTCCTCCGAATAGCGATTCTTTTCCCATTCCTTGCCATGCCCGAAAAGGCCGGCTTTTTCGAGACTCTGGATGCGTTCGCGAAGCTCCGGCGTCATGGCGGCGAGTTGTTTCTGGAAGACCTCATTCATCTTGGAAGTGCTGTAGAAGGTGCTGCAGAGAATCAGCTTCGTGAGGTTGGGTTGATACTTGAGCGCGTACGCTTGCGCCAGGACGCCGCCATAGGAGTGGCCCAGCAACGCAATTTTTCCGAGGCCGAGTTCGCGGCGCACCGCCTCGACATCCTCCACCATGTTCTCCACCGTGTAGCCCGCCGGGTCGTCGAGTTTCTGGGAGCGGCCCGATCCGCGCTCGTCAATGAAGATCAGCCGATTGTGACGCGCTAGAGGGACCAGGTACGGCAGGAAATAATCGTGCGAAGCTCCCGGGCCGCCGTGGACAATCAGCAATGGCGGGCCCTGACCGAAGGACGTGTAATAAATCAGCACGCCGCCGGCATCGACATAGCCTTCTTCGATCTTGTAGTTCGCCGGATGGGACGGCAACGCGGACGCGAGTAGAAGCAGGGGAAGTACAAGTTTGTGCATGAATCGAAATCTCCTTCAGAGCGGCCTTGCGGAGCCCAGTCCGCTATATTGAACTCGTGCCCAATCGTCAACACGCCGGACCCGGCCCGGCAACTCCAAATGTACCCGAACCATCGCTGGCCGAGCGCGCTCGCACGCTCGCTTCGATTGGGCTCATCGGCAGTCTCGCGACCCATTCCCGTAAATTCCCGGGCTTTCCGTTCGGCTCCATGATGCCTTTCGCGGCCGACCACCGGGGACGTCCCGTCTTCTTCATCAGCAGCATGGCGATGCACACACAGAATTTGCAACAGGACGCGCGCGCCAGTCTGCTCATCACGCAGCCGGATGTTTCAGGCGATCCGTTGGGAGCCGCTCGCCTTACTCTGATCGGGCCGGCTCGCATAGCGCCCGCAGACGAAGTGCGCGACCTCTATCTCTCGCGCTACGAAAACGCGCGATTCTGGCAGGACTATACGGACTTCGCCTATTACCGGCTGGAGGTGGAAGGCGTTTACTTCATCGGCGGCTTCGGGGTGATGGGCTGGGTTCCTGCGGAAGACTATGCCATCGCGGCGCCCGATCCTCTGGCTGCGGTTGCGCGCGGAATCATAGAGCACATGAACGCCGATCACGGCGACGCCCTGCGACGCATAGTGGAGCACGATGCCGGGGAGATGCCTGACGAGGCAGCGATGACCGCCGTCGATCGCTTAGGATTTCACGTGCGCCTGAAAACGGGCGATCGTGTGTACGGGCGGCGCATCGCATTTCCGCGCGAGGTAACGGACAGCGATCAGGCCCGAACGGTGCTGATCGAAATGGTTCGAGCCTGCTCGTGACTTACCCGGATCGTCGGCGTGAAGAACTGGCCCGGCACGCGATCCGTCCGCTTCTTCGAAAGAGTGCCGTGACCGGAAAGAGTGCCGCGTGGCCGGGTCGTTATTCTCCCGCGCCCTCAACGATGAAGAGGCGCGATTTGGCCGAATGCTGCCGGATTGGCCGGATCGCCGAATATTCCGGCGAGTCGTACCATTTCTTCGCATCCGCCATGCTCTTGTACTCCGAGATGATGACGCGCTTCGGCGCGTCGCCTTCGAGCGATTCGGTCTTGCCGCCGCGAGCCAGGTAGTGACCGTTATATTTTTCCATCGTCGCCGGTACGCCGGCGGCGTAAGTCTTGAACTGATCCGGATTGTTCACATCGACCTCCGCGACGATGTAAGCGGGTGGTGACTTCTGGGCCCTGAGCATTTGCGTGCCGAGCGAGCCAACCGCGATGCCTGCGAGCACTGCCAGTGCTAGTCCGTATTTGTTTTTCACGATTTTTCTCCCCTTTAGCCGCCGTCAGTCTCACGTGAGTAAGTTGGTCCCCGTCAGCCGGACACGAACCGTCATCGGCGAACGGGGCGGCGACCGCTTTTCATTGTATGCGATTCCAGCGACGCGGCTGTGTCCTGCTTCAGTCTGCTCTGCTTCAGTTCAGGTCGGGCCGGGCCCGCTTCAAGCCTCCGTTCTTCCGGCCGTGATAAGATCGTTGACCATGAATAGGGCTCAGCCATGGTTTCGGGTTTCATGTGGAGTGGCAGCAGTCTTCGCCCTACTCCTACCCGCGGGCCTGCGGGCGGCCGGTTGCGGGCAAATCAAGCCGGACGCCACCGACGCTGTCGCCGCTGCGCCGCGCAACCACAAGGTGATTTTGGAGAACGATACCGTGCGTGTCATCGAGGCCACCGTCCCTCTGCACAGCAAGGAGCTGCCTCACGTGCATCCTTGGCCGAGCGTGTTCTTCGAACAGACCTCCGGCCTCAATGAGCCTTGGAAGACGGTGGACATCCGGTGGTCGGAGGGGGGACCAAGCAAGGGATTCGATAGCAGCGACCGCGACCGTCACAACCTCCTTGTCGAACTGAAGAATGTCGACTGTCAGCCTGCGCCGGCCGCGGACTTACCGGCCACCGATGCTGTCAAGATCCACGATCCCCACCTGACGGTCGTCCTTGAAAACGCCTATGTGCGAGTGTTGAGCGTGAGAATCCCGCCCGGCGAGAAGGAACCATGGAATACACACACCTGGCCGGCTGTCGTCGTGTATTTCCACCTGCCGCCATCTCAGCGCCTCTCGCCGGATGGAAAAAAGACGCCGCGGGCCGAGTTGAAGGAGCTGGAAGTGAGGTACGATTCCCAGAGCCAGCCGCTGCACTCGGTCGAAAATCTGGGCACGGTGATGTATCAGGCGTACCGCATTGAACTCAAGCCCACGACGACCATCGCTCTCGCAAAGCCGGCGCGCTAATCGGCTATAATGCAACTCGGCCCGTCCTGCAGATCCGAACTGCGCAGAAGGACTGGCCGCCGAAGTCGAGAGGACTTTTCCTAACCAAGAGGAGTTGCCGGCAATCATGCATCAAAGCTTAGAAGAGGCGCTACAAGCCGCCGCCAGTCCCGTGGAGCGCTTGCGTAATTCCCAGATCGGACCGTACGCGTTTCCAGTGGTGCGCCCCGAGTTCACGAACTGGAGAGATGAGCAACGCGCTTGGAAGGAGACCTGCGCGCTTCTCGACCAGTCTCATCACATGACTGATCTTTATATCGAGGGCCCCGATACGCTCAAAGCGCTCTCGGATCTTGCTATCAACAGCTTCAAGAATTTCAAAGTCAATCAAGCCAAGCAGTTTGTCGCCTGTAACCACGACGGATATGTGATCGGCGATGCGATCCTCTTTTATTTGGACGAAAATAAATTCAACCTCGTCGGCCGCCCGCCTGCGCTGAATTGGGTGCAATACAATGTGGAGACGCGCGGCTATCAGGCGTCGGCGGAGCGGGACGAGAGGTCCGCTGTCAATCAAGGCCGGCGAAGAACTTTCCGCTACCAAATCCAAGGCCCGCATGCTCTCCGTACGATGGAGAAGGTAATCGGGAAGCCCGCGCCTGATATTCGTTTTTTCAACATGGATGGCGTCACCATCGCCGGACGCAGCGTGCGCGCCCTGCGGCATGGGATGGTTGGGCAGCCCGGTTGGGAACTGTTTGGAACGTGGGAGGACGGCGACGCAGTCCGCGACGCGATCGTGCAAGCCGGTCAAGAGTACGGGATTCGACTGGTAGGCTCGCGAGCTTACCCCACCACCTGCCTCGAGTCCGGCTGGATTCCATCTCCGCTTCCGGCAATTTATGTTGGCGACGAACTGAAGGGGTACAGACAGTGGCTAAACACGGCGAGTTATGAAGCCACGGCCTCGCTGGGCGGCAGCTTTTACTCCAACAACATCACGGATTACTACCTCACTCCGTACGATCTTGGTTATGGCCCATTCGTCAAATTCGATCATGATTTTGTTGGGCGCGCGGCTCTCGAAAGAATGGCGGGTAATCAGCGTCGCAAAAAAGTAACTCTGGTCTGGAACGGCGAAGATATCGCGCGTGTCTTTGGTTCCTTGTTCCAGGGAGGAGACATCGCTAAGTATATCGACTTACCTTTGGCGAACTACTCAACTTTGCCGTTTGACAAAGTGCTGAAAGACAGCAAGATTGTCGGACTGTCCACTTACACCGGCTACACTTACAATGAGCGCGCGCTGCTTTCGTTGGGTGTGGTCGACGTGGCGTACAGTGAGCCCGGCGCCGAGGTTACGGTGGTGTGGGGCGAGGAAGGCCGCGGGTCGACAAAGCCGACAGTAGAGCGGCACGCACAAGCTGAGATCCGTGCCACGGTAGCCTCTGTGCCTTACGCTGAAGTCGCGCGCGTGGCTTATCGGCCGCATTGAGGCAGGCCGCACTAAGTAATTAAAATAGGAGAAATACCATGGCGTATATATTCCATGAAAACGATTTGCCGAAGCTGGTTGCGGTGGTCCCTGGCCGCGAGCGCACTTTTTTCGTCAACAAGGAACTTAGTAATATCGACGACATGCTGGCCGGCGTGATGGTGTACAAAGCTCACGGCTCATCGCCCTACCACTATCACGAAGTTTGCGAGCACTTTTATTTCATCATGGAAGGAAACGGCACGGTGGAGACCGAAGAAGGCGTACGCTCCGTTGGCCCGGGCGACATGATTTTCATTCCGCCGGAAGCCAAGCATCGCTTGCGTGCCAGTGAGACCGGCCTGTTCTATTTCGAATTCCAGGCGCCCAATCGCTTTAAGACCCACATCCTGGACGGCACGCCCGACGATCTGCGCTGGAACCGCGTGGACGGCCACGTATGGATCCAAACATAGAGGGAACCTAAATGACCACGACACTTACTTTCATCGATACCAATAAGCTGCCGCGCTTGAAGACTCCGCAAGGCGAAGTAACCGAGGTCCTCAATGAGCAGTTAGTCGGCGCTAAGAACGTCTTCGGAACGTTGCGCTGGCTTTCACCGGGCGAAAAATTCTCAGCGGATCCGCAAGAAAAGCATCAGCTCATTTATTTGATGGAGGGTCAGGGAAGCATCCGCCTCGAAAACAAGGACTACGACGTTTCTCGCGGCGCCGGCGTCTATCTGGGACCTTCGGAATCCGCCACCATTCAAGCCGGGGTCGGATCGCCGCTCAAGCTGTTCCATTTGGTGGTTCCACGAATCCCCGCGTAGCGCCTCGCCGCTGGGCGTCGCGATGCGCGATAAATAGAGGATGGTCCGTCGAGCATTCTGTCTGTTCGCCTTCCTTGTGCTGGCGTTTGCGCAGACGCCGGACCCGGTGCGTTTGGCGCAATACCGAAACCTCGGCAAAGCGTTCTACGAAAATCCAACGACGCAGAAGCAAGCTGTCGAGGAATTTCGCCTGGCGCTTGCATTGGCGCCCAATTCGGTTCGTGAACAGGTGAACTACGGACTGGCGCTGCTGCGAGCTGGTGAAACGCAGCGGGGCAGTGCGGAATTGGAGAAGGCTCAGAAGACCGATCCCAAGGTCCCACACACCTGGTTTAACTTGGGCGTCGCTCTGAGGAAGCAAGGCAAACAGGACCAGGCACTCCCGCAATTCCGCGGCATGGAGCGGCTGGTTCCCGATGAACCGGTCACGCACTATCAGATCGGATCGATCCTGAAAGCCAAGGGCGACTTGGCTGGCGCCGTCAAGGAATTTGAAATTGCCCGGCAGCTCAATCTGCGGCTTGCGGCGCCGCACTTCCAGTTGTACGGTCTTTATCGACAGATCCGTCAGGAGGAAGCCGCCGCCGAAGAATTGGGCGTTTTTCAGGATCTCAAGAAACAACAAGAGGGCGCGGCCATCCCTGAGGACATGGAATGGAGCGCCTACGCCGAGATTTACGATCCCATCGGCGAGCCCGCCTCGGCTCCACTCGCGCCGGCGGTTTATCGCAGCGAGAGAATTGCAAGCGGATTCACCGGAAAAGCGGCCGGGGTAACGGCGATTGAGTTGGATGGTGGCACCCGGCCGAGCCTGATTGCATGGTCGGCCACCGGGGCAAAACTCTTCCGCGATGGCCGAGTCGCCGTTGCGGATTCGGGGCTGGAACAATTACGGGATGTGGTGTTTGTTGCGCCCGCAGACTTCGATAACGACGGGCTACCGGACCTGTGCGTCATCACTGCTCGCGGAGCCGAACTGTATCGGAACGAGAACGGAAGATTCCGCAAACAGGCCGACCTGGCCGCCGGATCTTTCCGGCAAGCGGTCTGGATTGACTACGACCACGACTACGATCTCGACCTCATCTTGATCGGCGACGAACCGCGACTGCTGCGCAACAACGGATCGGCAGGTTTTAGCGACGAAACCAAGCGCTTTCCGTTCGTCAAGGGCCGAGCGCTTCAGGCGGTCCGGTTTGACTTGGAGCCCGATACACAGGGGTTCGACTTGATCGCTTCCTATCAGGACCGGGCCGGTGTTTTGTATCGCGACAGACTGGGTGGCACGTACTCGGCGGTCGATCTCAACGCCCTGCCGGCGGGTGCAACAAATCTGATCGCTTTTGATTTTAACCATGATAGCCGCACCGACTTGGCGGCGCAGCCCAGCATTCTTCTGCTGAACCGCGTTGGTCGATTCGAGAAATCGACGCCGCCCGCGTTTCCCCCAACCGGCAAGTTCGTGGCCACCGACTTCAATGCCGACGGCCACTTGGATCGCGCTTACATCGCAGCCGATGGAACACTGACGATCGATCAGGATGTAACGCCGAATTACGGCAACTGGGTCGAGATCGCGCTCACGGGAGTGAAGAATATCAAGTCGGCAATCGGGGCGAAGGTGGAAGTGAAAGCGGGTACCAGCTATGAAAAGCTAACCTACGCGGGCGTGCCGCTGGTTTTTCGACTGGGCGCTCACGCGAATGTCGAAACCATCCGGATCTTTTGGCCGAACGGGCTGATCCAGAACGAAATCCATCAGCCAGTGAATCGCATTCTGGCGATCAAGGAAAAACCCCGGCTGGCGGGCTCATGCCCCATGATTTACACGTGGGATGGGAATAGATTCAACTTTCTCACGGATGTGCTTGGTGTGGCGCCGCTGGGCGCGAGTTCGGGCGACGGCCAGTTCTTCGGGACGGATCATCAGGAGTACGTCTCCATTCCAGGCGACGCGCTGAAGGGGAAGGACGGCGCCTATGAGGTCCGCGTGACCGAAGAGCTGCGCGAGGTCTCCTTCATGGATCAGATCAAGCTGCAGGCCGTCGATCATCCGGCGTCGATCGAAATCGTCTCCAATGAAAAATTCAAATCGCCGCCCTACCCCGAGTTCCGGTTGTTTGGAGTGAGCCACCGTATCCACCCCGTTTCCGCGCACGACCAGAACGGCGCGGACGTGCTGCCCAAACTTTTGAAGCGCGACTTCGTCTATCCGGATTTCCGGCGCAGTTCGACGGCAGTAGCGGAACTGCATTCGCTCGACCTCGACTTCGGAAAAGCCGCGGCTTCCAATCACGCGGTACTCATTCTCGATGGCTGGCTGGACTGGCCGGACGGAAGCACGTTCCTCGCTGCTTCTCAGGAGCACAAGGATCTGATCTTTCCTTACCTGCAGGTCAAGGACCCGGCCGGAAATTGGCAGACCGTGGTCCAGGATATGGGCATGCCATCGGGCCGGCAAAAACGGATGGCCGTGGATTTAGCGGGAAAGTTTCTAGGTGATTCGCGAGAGGTGCGGATTGTCACCAATCTTTGCCTTTATTGGGACGAAATATTTCTGATCGAGGACGGTGCGGCGCCACCTGTCAAACTCACCATGCTCCCGATGCAGTCCGCCGACTTGCATTTTCGCGGGTTCTCTCGTGCGATTATCCCGAAAAATCGGATGGAAGGGGAGAGCTTTGATTATAATTCGGTCAGCGCGACCACCACGTGGAATCCTACGCCTGGCAATTACACACGCTACGGCGATGTGAGAGCGTTGCTGAGCGACACGGACGACCGCATGGTGATCATGGGTTCCGGCGACGAAATCCAGCTGCGGTTTAGCGCGGCGGAGTTGCCTCCGCTGCCTGAGGGATGGAAGCGCGATTTCTTGCTATTGGTGGATGGATGGGCCAAGGACGCCGACGCGAACACTGCTTTTTCGCAGACGGTACTGCCCATGCCATTCCACGCGATGACCAGCTACCCATACCCAGCCGGCCAAAACTACCCGCACGATCCGGTTCACGACCGATACCAGCGCGAATACAACACGCGTCCGGCGTTGCGCTTGATCCGTTCGCTACGAGAAGGAGAATGACATGCGCCGCGCGGCATTGTGGTCGTTGATTCTTCTTGCCGCGAATTCCGCTTATTTGGCCGCCTTCGCGCACGCCACCATATTTTACGAAGCCAATGTTTTACTACACCTCGCGCTCGGTTTAGCCCTGGCGCTGGTTTCGGTCCGGTATTTGCGCCGGTATCCCATCGCATGCGGGATCTTTCTGGGCTCGGCTTTCGTCGCTTTGTATCTCGTGTTCCGAGGCAACACCTACGATCAGAGCTGGGTGCTGTGGTTGCACATCGCGCTCGCCGAGGTAGCCTTGACGTTCATCGCTTGGCGTTTCGTACGTTTCCGGACCTGGCTTTTGGCGGTTGGCGCATTGGTCTTGCTTTCGATCGCGCCCTGGCCGCGCCCTGGCGAGCGAATCGAAAATCCGGCCAGTGCGCCACTCTCGATGGATTTGGAAGGCGCGGGCGCGCATTCCCCGTTTGCACCGTCTTCGGCGCAGACCAACACGGGCAAGATTATTCCATCGAAATTTTTCATGGATTCAGCAGGCTGTGGCAACTGCCACAAAGACATATACGAACAATGGAAAAGTTCAGCGCACCATTTCGCGTCTTTTAACAATCAGTTCTACCGGAAGTCGATCGAATATATGCAGGACGCAGTCGGCACCAGGCCGAGCAAATGGTGTGCAGGTTGCCACGACCATGCCGTGTTCTTTAATGGCCGCTTCGATCGGCCTATTCGCGAGCAGGTCGACACTCCGGAAGCGCAAGCGGGACTCGGCTGCATGTCCTGTCACGCCATCGTGCACGTGGGCGGCTCCATGGGCAATGGCGATTTCACGGTGGCGTATCCGCCGCTGCATGAGCTGGCGTCGAGTCAGAACCGTTTCATACAGGCGCTGGACCGGTTTCTCATCTATCTCAACCCAAAGCCTCACCGAACGACGTTTCTCAAGCCGTTCATGCGGGAGCAATCGGCGGAGTTCTGCGCCTCCTGTCACAAAGTGCATTTGGATGTGCCGGTGAACAACTATCGATGGGTACGCGGATTTGACGATTACGACAACTGGCAGGCGAGCGGCGTCTCGGGGCAAGGCGCGCGCTCGTTTTACTATCCGGCGAAGCCGCAATCGTGCGCGGATTGTCACATGCCGCTCGTTGCATCGCACGATCCTGGCAATCGCGGGGGCCAGGTGCACTCGCATCGTTTCCCCGCCGCCAATACAGCCGTCGCCTTTGCTAACCGGGATGATTCACAACTGAAGGCGACCGAAGATTTCCTGAAATCGGGATTTATCACCGTGGACATTTTTGCAGCGTCGCCGGCCGGCGATCACGGTGGGCGCCAGGCCATGCTCCGGCGTAGTGACTCCCCACGTGCAAACACCACTTTTGCGGTGGGCGAGGAATCCGAGCAGCAAGGTGACGTCGTGATCCGCGAGGTTGGCAAGATCGCGGCTCCGCTCGATTCTTCCGGCGCGAAGCTGGAGCCTGGCAGCACGGTGCGCGTGGATGTTGTAGTAAGAACCAGAAAGATCGGGCACTTTTTCCCGGGCGGCACCGTGGATGCTTTCGACGCGTGGCTGGAGTTGCAGGCCTGCGAAGCCGATGGCCGCGTCATTTTCTGGAGTGGCAACGTTACCGAGGGCGGGCGAGGTCCGGTGGAACCCGGCGCTCATTTTTATCGTTCCTTTCAGCTCGATGGCGACGGTAATCCCATCGATAAGCGAAACGCATGGCAGACCCGCAGTTTGCTGTATGTCCGGTTGATACCGCCCGGTGCAGCCGACGTGGCGCACTTTCTGATTCGAGTACCCAAGGACGCGCGTGGGCCATTACGGTTCACAGCGCGGCTGAATTATCGGAAATTTGCCTGGTCTTATACGCAATTCGCGTACGGCGCTCCGCATTTCATTCCGGCGAACGTCTCGGGAGCGATTCGGGATCGCATTCCCGATCTTCCCGTCGTGACGCTAGCGGAAGCAAAGGCCACGGTCCCGCTCGGCGAGCCTTCTTGGTTGCCGGTTGTTCGCAAAGAAGATCGCGAGCGCTGGAACGATTGGGGCATCGGCCTCTTGCTGCAAGGCGATCTTAAAGGCGCCGAATATGCGTTTCGCAAAGTGACCGAGGCTGAGCCTACCTATGCCGATGGCTGGTTGAATGTCGCCCGGGCATTGATCCAGGAGGGCGAAACCGATGCGGCGAAGCACTACGTCGCCAAGGCGCTTGAGACCGCCCCGCAATTGGGACGCACCTGGTTTTTCAAAGCTGCAATCGAGAAGGCGGATGGCGACTATGACGGCGCGCTTCATTCGCTGGAGCGCGTTCGCTCCCAATATCCGCGCGATCGCGTGGTGTTGAACCAAATCGCCCGGCTTTTGTTTCTGAAGCGTGACTATACGAAAGCAGTCCAAGCGCTGCGTGCCGTGAACGCTGTCGATCCGGAAGACGTTCAGATGCACTATACGTGGATGCTCTGTAGCCGCGGGCTTGGAGACATCGCAGCCGCGCAACGGGAGGAGAAGCTGTTTCGCCGGTTCAAAGCAGAAGAGGCTTCGCAAACGCTGACCGCGCGCCGCCGGGCAGCGAGTCCCGAAGACAACAACGAACGCCAGCCGATTCACGATCACGAAAGCGCGGTGAAATGAGCGATTGGCGGTTGGCTGAAATGTGGGGTTGGGGATTGGCGATTGGCGTGCTGGCAAGCGCTCTGTTTTTGGGTGGAGCGAAGAGTCTTGAGGTTGGTGTTGTTTTTACCGATGTGACGGAACAGGCGGGGATTCACTTTACACACAACAGCGGCCGGGCGGGCCAGAAATATCTGCCGGAAACGCTGGGCTCGGGTTGCGCTTTCTTCGACGCCGATGGAGACGGATGGCCCGACATCCTGCTCATCAGCAGCAAGGACTGGAAGCCGCGCGGCCGAAAATCCCTGCCGGCGCTCTATCGCAACAACCACAACGGCACTTTCACCGATATTACGCTCGGCAGCGGCCTGGATATCGAGATGTACGGAATGGGCGTGACCATTGCCGATTACGATAATGACGGCCGCGACGACGTCTACATTACCGCGCTCGATGGCGATCATCTTTTTCACAACGAGGGGCACGGAAAATTTCGTGATGTCACGAAGAGCGCGGGCATTCAAAACGCCAGCTTCGGCACCAGCGCGGCCTGGCTGGATTACGATCGCGACGGCAAACTGGACCTGTTCGTCGCGAATTATGTGCAGTGGAGTCCGAGCATGGATTTGTGGTGCTCCCTCGATGGCGCGACAAAATCGTACTGCACGCCCGAATCTTACAAGGGCACGCGTTGCAGGCTATTTCACAACCTCGGTGGCGGACGATTCGAGGATGTCGCCGAGAAGGCCGGTGTCGCCGATCCCACCAGCAAGTCCTTGGGGGTCGCGGTCTTCGATTACAACGGCGACGGCTGGCCGGA